>Ga0247742_10003136_pt1 | contig 10579 bp, 13 predicted proteins | sample UWRJL208509C2_FD_180944 | JGI IMG/M metagenome (GOLD analysis project Ga0247742, IMG submission 180944) | Plant litter microbial communities from Arlington Agricultural Research Station in Wisconsin, United States - UWRJ-L208-509C-2 | ecosystem: Environmental > Terrestrial > Plant litter >... | reverse complement strand
GTGCTGCCGATAAACAACGCCAGCACCGACAGTTTGGCGGCCAAAGAAAAGGTCATGCAGCAACTCCTGAAAATAAGCGCCTGGCCAACAGCAGACGTAGCAGCCGGCCATGATAAACAGTTGGGCCATTATGCAGAAGGCCCGAGCTGACCGGCTGACACAAATCAAACATTGCAAGCAACGCGGGTGGGGCAGCGGATCTCATATGGTGACTGGGCTTATTGTGGCTAGTGCGGGCTTATTGTGGCTAGTGCGGGCTTATTGTGGCGAGCGGGCTTGCCCCGCGTTGGGGCGCGAAGCGGCCTGAAACCAGTCACCGCGTTTTTCCCTGGAAAAACCCGCTGGATTGATTGGGGCCGCTTCGCAGCCCAACGCGGGGCAAGCCCGCTCACCACAGGAAGCGGAAAGCGCGCTCACGACAAATCAACAATAAGCCTACTTACCCCATCAAAGCTGCTCACCACAAAACACCAAGCCTACTTACCCCATCAAACCTGCTCACCACAAAACACCAATCCTGCTCATCACAAAACAACCATCAAGCCTGGTTTTCCTGCTCGGTAAACAAATCGCTGAACAGCATGCTCGACAGGTAGCGCTCACCGGAGTCCGGCAAAATGACAACGATAGTCTTGCCCTGCATTTCCGGCTTCTCCGCCAGACGCACGGCCACGGCCATCGCCGCCCCGCAGGAGATTCCGCAGAGGATGCCTTCTTCCTGCATCAGGCGAAGGGCCATGGCCTTGGACTCTTCGTCGGTCACCAGCTCCACGCGGTCGACCATCGACAAATCCAGGTTCTTCGGCACAAAACCGGCGCCAATGCCCTGAATCTTGTGCGAACTCGGCTTGATCTCTTCACCGGCCAGGGCCTGGGTGATCACCGGCGATACAAGCGGCTCCACGGCCACCGACAGAATCGGCTTGCCCGCGGTGTTCTTGATATAGCGCGACACCCCGGTGATCGTGCCGCCGGTGCCCACGCCTGCGACCAGCACGTCGACGGCGCCATCGGTGTCATTCCAGATTTCCGGGCCGGTGGTTTTCTCGTGGATCGCCGGGTTGGCCGGGTTTTCGAACTGGCCTGGCATGAAGTACTGGGCCGGGTCGCTGGCGACGATCTCAGCGGCTTTGGCGATGGCCCCTGGCATGCCCTTGGCCGGCTCGGTCAGCACCAGCTCGGCGCCGAGGGCCTTGAGCACCTTGCGGCGCTCGATACTCATCGACGCCGGCATGGTCAGCAGCAGCTTGTAGCCACGGGCAGCGGCAACGAACGCCAGGCCGATACCGGTGTTGCCGGAGGTAGGTTCGACGATGGTCATGCCCGGCTTGAGTTTGCCGGTGCTTTCGGCGTCCCAGATCATGTTTGCGCCAATGCGGCACTTCACCGAGTAACCCGGGTTACGCCCTTCGATCTTGGCCAGGATGGTCACGCCACGCGGGGCGATGCGGTTGATCTGGACCAGGGGCGTGTTACCGATGGAGTGCGCGTTGTCTGCAAAGATGCGGCTCATGACGGGTCCTTAAGGCAATTTCAAGAAGGTCACAAGGGTATGCCTCGTCCACCAAGGCGTCCAGTCAGAGGAACGTTGCGCCCACCCGGGCGGTCCATCGCCTATACCGTTGGAGAACCTGACCATGAGACGTCGCTACAGTTGGCCACTCTGGACCTTCGCCGCCCTGGTGGTGGTGCTGGTTGCCATCGACCTGGCCCTGCCCTACCTGGTGCGCAACTACTTGAATGACAAACTCGCCGACATGGGCGACTACCGTGGCCAGGTCACCGACGTGGACGTGGCCCTGTGGCGCGGCGCGTACAGGATCAACGGCCTGCAGATCGTCAAGGTCGACGGCAAGGTGCCAGTACCGTTCGTCAAGGCGCCGTTGATCGACCTGGCAGTGAGCTGGCATTCGCTGTGGTACGACCATGCGGTGGTGGCTGAGGTGCAGTTCGTCAACCCCGAGGTCAATTTCGTCGACGGCGGGGCCAACAAGCAGGCGTCCCAGACCGGTAAAGGCACCGACTGGCGCGCGCAGTTGAGCAAACTGCTGCCGATCACCCTCAACGAAGTGCGCATCCAGGACGGCAAGATCGCCTTCCACAACTTCAGCTCCAAACCGCCGGTGAACATCAACGCCACGTCGGTCAACGCCAGCTTCTATAACCTCACCAACGTGGTCGACGTCAAAGGCAAGCGCGACGCCCGCTTCGACGGCAAGGCCCTGCTGCAAGGCCAGGCGCCCCTGGAAGCGACCGCCACGTTTGACCCGCTGAGCAACTTCGAAGACTTCGAATTCCGCTTTCGCGCCAGGGATCTGCAGCTGCGCCGCATGAATGATTTCGCGTCGGCGTACGGCAAGTTCGACTTCAAGGCCGGTACCGGTGATGTGGTGATCGAGGCCCAGGCGGAAAAAGGCCAGTTGACCGGCTACATCAAGCCGCTGCTGCGCAATGTGGAAGTCTTCGATTGGCAACAGGACGTCGAAAACAAGGACAAGAACATCTTCCGCTCGATCTGGGAGGCCGTAGTCGGCGCCAGCGAGACGGTGCTGAAGAACCAGGCCAAGAACCAGTTCGCCACCCGCGTGGAGCTGAGTGGCAGCGTGCATCAGCAGAATGTCAGCGCGTTCTCCGCGTTTTTGGCGATTTTGCGCAATGGCTTCATCCAGGCATTCAACGCGCGCTATGAACAACCCAAGCCATCGGCGGATTGAGCCTGACCGGCCATTCAGAGACTGGACAAGAGATTTCGATTTGGCCCAATGATTTCAGGCACTTCGGCGGTGATCCGTTCAAATGGGCACACCGGGCGCAGCGGGCGTGTGCCCCACTCCATATGGGTATGACAAGCCCACCGCACCAAGAGCGTCAGAGGTGCCAGGATTTGATTGAAAAGATAATGGCCTTGCTGGGGGCCATCTCTCTAATCATCTTCTGCCAATGAAGATAGCGCTCGCCATATGCCTCGGATGTAATCTGTCCTCTTTCCGCCAGAGTATTGCTCTCCAAAATTGCTGCGTTTACCGTGAGTACCGTATCCGCCGCCTTGCGATGGTGTAACGACAGCAAGTCACTACTGATTAGAAATATCTTGGGTAGTTCTTCAAGCCCTGCTATCACTAATTTAGTATCGCCAGCCATGTAATCTATAGAGCGCACTATACGAATAACTTCGTTCCTGAGGCTCGTAAACCTTGAGTACCTAGTAATTATAAGCCCAGAATAAAGCCCTGCTAGTATGCCTATCGGCAGACTTGAGGTTAGGCTCAATAGAAGGATAAACATATTCTCACTCGACATAATCGACAGTAACCTTTCAAAAGTAATTTTAAGATCAAGGTCACCGACTATGCGGAAAGACTTAGTAGGCCTCCAGCTTACGAGCAACTTTGCGTTGGTCCGATTATACACTTTTTCAACTCTGCAACTTCCGCATAGCTGACGACCTACAATTTGCCATATCCATGCGCGCGGGTCTCTTCGACCGTACAGCATGAGATGCGGTGCCCGATCTAGTAGGCTACACAAATGGCGAGGTTGCCTGATTCAGAGCCCACCAGCTTTGGAGATGCTGGCATAGATGGTTGGAGCATTTTTAATGCCCCATGACATCAGTGCGGTAAAGACATTCGACAACTGGGCACGGGCCTGCTCTTTCAGTTCCTCCTTGACGAGCCCCGCTGCTGCTTTTACGAGCTTTTCGCCAGCGCCTTCCTGCGACTCAATCGACTCAAGCCCCTTCGCGGTTAGGCTGACACCGCTAAATTCTCCGTCGTGATACCTCTCACAACTCAAGAATCCAGACTCTATAAGCCATTGCACTGTCGGTGCCGCCAGACCTACAGGGCTTCGATTTTGAACGTACTCGTGGTGATTCTCTGCGATCAGACGCTGGGACTCATCCCATAGATCGTCGCTTAGCGCTAGCGCCAGATCGCTAGGGCGGATTGATATTTTTAGCGGAAAGCTGTCATAAGCTTGAGCAAGTGCTAAACCCGATACCTCTTTGAATATTTCTATATTTCTCATGCAACCTTCTGAGTTTTGACCTGATACAGAACAAGCCCTCTGGTGGCCAGTGTAGCTGCCGGGCTCTAGATGCGAGTGCATGAGCGGCCTAAAATTTAGTTCACTCGTTCGCATGGGTCTCTCCGATGCCATCACGCCTCCTTCCCCCGTAGACCCTCCTATGCCAACCAGCAACACCAGTCGCCAGGGAGATTGCCGACCTACAGAGGCGCGCACAACGCGCGTCCTGCGTAGAGAATGATCGAAGCTGGCAGCGCTAGCTGCGGCAGATAGATCATTGAGTACACCTTGTGAGCCAGCCGAGGGCATGGTGCAGATAGGTAGCTCAAAAGTGTTGACAAGTCATTGAGCCACCAGCACTATGCGAGCCATACATTCTGATCCACCTGGAGAACAACATGGCTACCATCGGTTACATCCGCGTCAGTACCACAGACCAAAGCGTTGAAGCACAGCGTCACAGCCTGGGCGGTACGCACAACATTGTGCATTGGTTTGAGGATGCGGGCGTTAGCGGTGCGGTGAAGGCACTGGAGCGCCCCGGCTTCAAAGCAATGGCTGACTTCCTGCGCAGTGGGGATACGCTTGTGGTGGCTGCTGTAGACCGCCTGGGCCGCGATACCGTAGACGTGCTGACCACGGTTGAGTACCTGTCTGCCAAGGGCGTAGCGATCATCAGTAAGCGCGAAGGCTTCGACCTATCCACGGCTATCGGTAAGGCCATGCTGACCATGCTGGCTGCCGTGGCTGAGCTGGAGCGATCCAACATCAAGGCGCGGCAGATGGTAGGCATTGAGCGTGCTAAGGCAGCAGGCAAAGCCTTGGGCCGTGAGAAGACCATCGTGGACGGTGACGTGGTGGCATGGCGCAAGGCTAACAACGCCAGCATCAAGGATACTGCGGCGCAGTTCGGTATCAGCACAGCATCAGTGAAGCGTGCCTGTAAGGTGGCCTGAGCATGGGAGGTGCAATGCATCCCGAGCAGTGGCAAATGGTGTTTGGGCATTACTTTTTAAATGTCACATACGTAGGGAAGAACGCCACCGAATTCAACTGGTCCCGTTGGCACCCGAGATTCATCAGGGCAGGCTTCCATTGATCCCGCTTTACTGTGTAGCCTGCTCTCCGCTGAATGTGCGCACCCACCCGCAATACCCCACTTCTGATACACGCTCCAGCACCTGAGCTGTGAGTCCCTGAGACGCCGCCTGAGCCGTCTTAACCCCCTCGTCAAGCGCCCGCATTGATCCATGGAACCCGCAGCCTACAAGGCGTTGCGGGAATTCTGCGCATCTTGAGAAATGGTGTCTTATCCTGGAGTTTTACCAATGAACAGACCGACCTTCGGGACTGATCCAACCTGGCATCGCCAGGAGAAATACAAGCGTTACCACGGCGACAACGGCGCCAAACCACGGGCCAAGATGGCTGTCGTGCAGGCGCTAAGGACACTTAACAGCACGCATGGATTCGTCCCGGTTGGGATGATCCTCAAGCAGGACCCCGCACTGACCCGCCCCTCGGTCCACCGTGTGTTGCTGGAGCTGGAGCGCGAAGCGTGCCTAGTCACCCGGGGTCAGCCATTCCAGCAACACATTCGCCAGTACTGCCTCGGGACTATTGCCCATCAGCAGCGCCTCGTAGTGCTGCCACCCGATGACCTGCGATCAGCCACCGAAGCGGAACGCCGACTGCATTACCTGCACCTGGAACTCCAGGACTGAGGTCGCTGCACTCGCAACTTAAACGCACCCGTTTTACATGGATGAACATCAATGACCAGCAAGTTAGAACAATTGCGGGCTATGCCTGCGCAGGATATGACAACAGCACCGAAGGTCTACGCATGGGAACAACAAGACGGCATGACCGTTAGTGTTGTGTGCCGCGCTGTCGGAATAGCTGTAAGCACACCTGTACTTGATAAGGCCGAAGCATTTAAGAAGAAACACGGCACCCTGGAAGGCTGGAGCCCAGCACAGGCAACTAATGTCGGAGTGCTCATCAAGAAGGCGGTAACAGCCGCAATGAAAGAGGCGGGTGTAGAGCCGCACAAGTTGCCACAGCGCGTAGTTGAACTCATCTACAGCGACAGCCTAGACCGTATCGGACAAGGCGCCCGCCCTTCGGTAAGCCAACAGATCAATGCGCACAGTGCCTTTATGCCGCGCTCCGCACAGTGGGCATCCGCAATCCGTGGTCGCAAGACTGACTCCCGGAACAAAGTTGCCTTGTCCAAACTAGAGGATCATCCAGTTATGCAAACCATCACCCGCGCAGGGACCGACGTTGCTGGCATCCACAACGGCACTATGTCCCACAGCATCAAGAAGATTGGCGAAGCCTTCACCCTGGCGCAGCGTGTGGCCCAGCTTGAGGACGCGCTTGCAGCCGTTGTACAGCATCAGCAGCAACAAGACGCTCGACTGGCAAGGCTGGAGGCAGGCGACACCTGGAAGGCTGTAGCGGAGCGCATGCGCAGTGAGGGCGCTGGCTATGGCGCTATCGCCAAACTGACGGGCCGTAGCAAGTCCACCATCAGCTCCTACCTGACTCGAAAGAAAGATTGATAGGTATTTATACCTCTAGCAAAAGGGTACGCAGATGGGTACGCGTACCCCACGCCTTGGTCAGTAACAATCATAGAGAACCCCATGACACCTACACTCAACAAGCTGCTGGAAGCCTACGAGCTACCCGCATCCGAGCAACACAGCACGGACAACCTTGAACCCCGCCGCGCCCTGGATGCAGAACCCGGGGCCATGTACAAGGCAGCCGTCGCCCTGGCTAGCGGTGGCGACGGTGGCGCGGCAGGCCAGCGGCTCCAGTTGCGCGGTGACGGGCGTTACAGGGACGCCACCACCCTAAGCCAGCGGCGTGGATTGAACGTGGCTGAGAGAACCTCACAAGACCTCACAGGGCGCAAGGCGCGTGGCCGTCTTCGGGACTGATCGCCGCTGCATTTTCAGCCCAAATCTTCCCTACTTATCCGAATGAACTTTGACCTTCCGGCACTAGCTGGCGGATCAACCCTGCCCGTAGGAATTACCACATGAAGTACTCGCGTAACAAAGAACATGTCGGCTTGTTCAAGCAAAGAGGCCGACCACCAATTCACCGTATCCGGTGTGCCCACATTATCCAGTCGATGTTGGCGGCTGGGGAACCCGTCACTGTCGGAAGTGTGCATAAGCGCATCAGCGTTGGGGCGCCCGCCCAGACCTACACCGCGATGAATTATTTCCTGACTGCCGGACTTGCAGCAGCACCGTTGGTGGGCGCTCCGCATATCAACCGCTTTGAGGTTTCCTGCCCGGATACCTGGGCCGCGACGCTCCGCGAACTGACTGACATTGAGAAACTGTTATGACTGAACAAAATGCCGCACCAACTACCCGCCGCCGTAAGCGTAAACCCCTGGACGTACACGCCGAAGGGCTGGCGCTGCTGGCTGAGACACTGGCAGCGTCCCGCAAGAAGCTGGAATGGTGCGCCGCGAATGACGTGCCTGTCGATGCCGCCCAGGTTTCCGCCAACGTCTCGCTGCTGAAACTGCTGGAGACCATGCGCCACGTTGGCGACGACGATAAGGAGAAAGAGACTGCCGAGTTGGTGGCTGGCTTCCATGCCAAGACTGCCGACCGTGCCGCCCGTCCTACTGCTGCCCCGACCAAAGCTGACCTGCTAGCCGAGTACGGCCTGTCCCCTGATCGCCACCCAACTCCATCTATCTAAAGAGAAGAAACCCATGTCCCGTAAACTCGTAACCTACCGCAAATCCGATAACGCCACCGCCCTATTCGATGCGCTCAAGGCTGCCGTCCCTTTTAATCTGGTCGAAGTCCCGGCCACTAAATATCCGACCGCCCCGGCCAACCTGCAAGAGCTGCGCAAGGGCATCACCACGATGACCGAACTGTTCACCTCTGACGAGCGTGCTGCCTCCAAGAAGACCAGCCGCGACGATGTTGAACATGAACTGATGGGCGTGATGACTACCCTGTCCAACCGTGGCTTTGCCTTCGGTGACTTGCCTTCTCTGTTCGCCTTTGAGCAAGACCGTAACCGGCACCTCGATACTGTTACTCGCTACACCCGTGCCGCGACCGAGAACACCAAGCTGCTATCCGCCAAGGCTGCCGAATGGTTGGCCGATGTCCTGGCGGTCCTGTCGGTTGCCAAGATCGTTGGCCCCGAGGTACTGGCTGATGCCGCTGCCGCGCCTAACAAGACGATGGCAGCGCTGGGGATCGACCTGCATGTCCGTGAGAAGCTGAACGCATCGGCTCAAGCTGGCGTGCCTGTCATGGCGGCGGGGCGCGGCCTGATGATCCTCAAGGCTGCCAAGATTGATGCCTTGACCCTGGAGCTGGCTGACATTGAGCTGGCTGCTGCCATGGCCCTGTTCAACATCATCCCTGATGCAATCGAGGGCGCCTCTATCCGGGACGGCGACCTGCGCGTGGGTAGCATCATCCTTAGCGGCAATGCCGAAGGCGTGAAGATCTACCGTGACGCCGTGCAATCGAATACCTCCAGCCTGTTACCACACACTGCCCTGGTGGCTGCTGATGGCAAAGCCCTGGCCGCGCTGCAATCGAAGATCGACGTGCGCCTGGGTGGTGTAGACCACGCCTTCACCGGCACCGTGGAGAACGGCGGCATGACCGTCGAAGAGCGCCGTCTGCGTGACTTCGGCAAGTCCGCTGTGACCACTTACTAAACCCTACCCCGCTTGCCTAATCGGCTTGTGGGGTATTTTGGCTAGCGAGCAACTCCCGGACCCCGGCCAGCAGTTCCCGATGCCGCGAGAGTGGAGCCGTTCCACCATAAACGCCAGTGTGCTTATTCCCAGCCTGGGTATGGCCGAGGATACCGCCCACCTCCGCATCACTTGCCCCTGCTGCCCTGAGCAAATCCGCTGCCGTGTGCCGTGCACTGTACAGACTGAGCTGCCCCTTGAGGTTGGGTATCTTGAGCAAGGCTGCGCTTACAGCACGACTCAACCGCGTAACGCGCTGTCGTCCTCTCTCCGCTGCGTTGCCAGTACCGAACCCCCGTAGCACCAGATTGAACAGAGGAACGTCTTCCGCAGCCACAGGCAAATCCCTGCGGCTTGCTGCATTCTTGGCACCAGATAGGCCAGCCTGGAATACCTGCTCCCTGTTGCCCACGATGTCCTCCCGCATGGTCAATGCCGCTGGGCCTTCGCTTAACAGCTCCAGAGGCCGCAAACCGTACCGGACAAGCAGACGCATTGCTGCCGCGTCTACCGCATCACCACGGGCGTCCAGGGCAGCCTGCACCTGCGCCACCACGGCTAACGGCATCGGGTCGCGGGCGTTCTTCTGGAGCGCACCACCTGCGCGGATGGCCCTGGCTACCGCGCCCTGCTTTGGTAAGCTGATCCTGTCCCATCCTGGCACCTCCCGCAGAATCGTTATCAGCCCTGCCGCCTGGGTGTGGACCGACGACGCCTTGCCACCACCAGCTAGCTTGCCCTCGGCGTAGGCCATGATTCGTTGCACCTGCTGCGCCGGGGTGCTAGGCCAACGTAGAACGTCATTGCAGAGCTTGCGCATGATCCCCACACGGCCTGCGCTGACACGCTCGCAATAGCCGTCCAAAGCCACGGCGAACTGCTGGGCGGTACGTCTATCGCCCTGCTGGCTGAAAGGCTCCACGTGCGCCTCCACCGGGCCAGGAATGACAGTGCCAAGGGTTGGCGGTTCACCGCGCTCCAAGGCTTCCAGCGCCCTAACAGCGGCCATAGATTCGAGTGGGTGAACGGCTTCCATCCCAGGCGGCGGCATCCCCTGCGCGGCCATTGTGTACGCCCGCTTCTGCCAATCCAGTTCAGTCTGCCAGTTCCGCGTTACCAGCTTCGCCTCTGGCGCCATGTCTGTAACAGCACGGAGTGTTACCCGCTCGACCACGGCCTGTAGGCTTGCCAGGACGGCACGGGGATCAACCGGGACCGACGCCCTGCACTCGGCTGGACCGTTCTCCACAGGCGCCAGTGCTTCGCTACAGATGCGGTCAAACTCTACTGACACCTGCCGGGCAAGGCGCAGGGCTTCTGCGCGGTCGGCGGTGCCTAGGGCTTTGCGGTATTCAGAGCGGCCCAACAGTTCGGCAACTGGTAGCGGGAAGCGGCGGCGGTAGTGATAACGCCCCTCACGGCGGGACAAATAGGACATTCAGAATTCTCCGGGGCACGTGGTACGGTCATGTGGTGGTGTCGCGGGGCACATACAAGCGCTGAATACACCGCCATGTGTCACACGACCGAACCGCTGCAAGCCTTATTCTACCTGGCCTGCCGACGACTCGACAGTTTGAAAGTGTACCAACGAGTCAGAGACTGAATAACCCGTCTGCGTTCACAGTCGCCGGGGCCGCGCGGTATAGTCCGGGCATTGATGAATTCGAGGAATGACCGATGAAGTTCGAAGGCACCCAGGCCTACGTTGCCACCGATGACTTGAAACTGGCCGTCAACGCTGCCATTACCCTGGAGCGTCCGCTGCTGGTCAAGGGTGAGCCC
>Ga0247742_10003135_pt1 | contig 10579 bp, 10 predicted proteins | sample UWRJL208509C2_FD_180944 | JGI IMG/M metagenome (GOLD analysis project Ga0247742, IMG submission 180944) | Plant litter microbial communities from Arlington Agricultural Research Station in Wisconsin, United States - UWRJ-L208-509C-2 | ecosystem: Environmental > Terrestrial > Plant litter >... | reverse complement strand
CGCACGGGAAGGTGTTGAAGTCTTCGCCTTCACCGAAGTAACCGAGTTTCACGTCCAGCTTGTTGTCGAACATCTGGTGCTGAATCCAGAACTGGGTCAGACGCACCATGTGGCCTCGGCCGTCGACTTCCTGAGACGAGCTCAAGGTGCCGGCACGCGGGTCACCAATACGGTCGTTGGAAATGTTTGCGCCATTACGATTGGTCAACTGGATCTTGGCCTGGGTGTTATCCCAGCCCCACAGCTTTTGCAGGTCCAGTGCCACGCCCAGACCGAACTGGTCAGCGTAACGGGCAGTCTTGTCGTTGTTGTAGCCACCGCTGAGGTTGCCACCGACTTCACCGACGTAATCCGCCTTGATGTCGATACCTTGCTCGATCAGCTTGGTACGCTCGCCGCCCCAATCGCCAGTCATCCACTTGGAATCGGCGCTGAACGCGTCGTCCGCCATCGCATTGGCGGACAGTACCAGGGCGGCTGCTGCTGACAGTTGGCAGATCAGCCGGGTGTTGTTGTGGTGCTTTTTCATCCCTACATCCTCGTCTTTATTGTTATTAACTGTTTTTATCTAACGCGGTTTACTTCTTTGTGAGAGCAGGACTCTCACAAAAGCCCCTACACATCATTTGAAACTTCAGCGTCCCTTGAATTGAGCGACGTTGTCGGCACGGTCCTGGGCAGGCAACGAAGCGGCAGTGCCCAGGCGCTCGCCGGTCTTGGCGTCGAACAGCAACACTTTGGCCGGGTCGAACTGCAAGGTCAGGGTCTCGCCCACTTGCGGCGCCACATCGGGCGCCAGGCGGCAGCAGACCTTGGTGTCATTGATTTGCACGAACACCAGGGTGTCCGGACCGGTCGGCTCGGTGACTTGCACCTCGGCCCGAATGGTCGGCGCGCCGGTGGCTTCGGCGGCGGCCAGCACGATCTGCTCCGGGCGCAGGCCCAGGATCACTTCGCGGTCTTCAAGACCGGCATCGTTCATGTTCAACGGCAATTCACAGCGGGCCTGGCCGCTGTCCAGCAGCGCCACCAGGCGGCCGTCCTTGCGTTGCAGGCGCAGTGGAATGAAGTTCATCGGCGGCGAACCGATGAAGCTCGCCACGAACAGATTGGCCGGGTCGTTGTAGATCTCTTTCGGCGTGCCGAACTGCTGGATGATGCCGTCCTTCATGACCGCCACTTTGTCGCCCAGGGTCATCGCTTCGATCTGATCGTGGGTGACGTAGACGGTGGTGGTTTTCAGACGCTGGTGCATCAGTTTCATTTCGGTACGCATCTCGACCCGCAGCTTGGCGTCGAGGTTGGACAGCGGTTCGTCGAATAGGTAGATCTTCGGGCGACGCGCCAGTGCACGGCCCATGGCCACGCGTTGTTGCTGGCCACCGGAGAGCTGGCCCGGCTTGCGATTGAGCAGGTGCTCGATCTGCAGCAGCTTGGCCACTCGCGCCACTTCTTCATCGATCGCCGCCTGGGGCATCTTGCGAATCTTCAGGCCGAATTCGATGTTCTCGCGCACGCTCATGGTCGGGTACAGCGCGTAGGACTGGAACACCATGGCGATGTCACGATCCTTGGGGCTCATGCCGCTGACGTCCTGGTCGCCGATCATGATCGCGCCACCGGTGATGTTTTCCAGGCCGGCAATGCAATTCATCAAGGTCGATTTGCCGCAACCCGAAGGGCCGACCAGGATCAGGAACTCACCTTCCTTGATCGACAGTTCGATGTTCTTCAGAGTGTCCGGCAGACCGGTACCGTAGGTCTTGTTTACGTTACGAAGTTCGAGCGTTGCCATGATTACCCCTTGACCGCGCCGGCCGTCAGGCCGCGCACGAAATACTTGCCTGCGACCACATAGACCAGCAGGGTCGGCAGCCCGGTGATCATCGCCGCCGCCATATCAACGTTATATTCCTTGACCCCGGTACTGGTGTTGACCAGGTTGTTCAGCGCCACCGTGATGGGCTGCGAATCACCGCTGGAGAACACCACGCCGAACAGGAAGTCGTTCCAGATCTGCGTGAACTGCCAGATCAGGCACACCATGATGATGGGTGTCGACATCGGCAGGATGATCAGGCGGAAGATCGTGAAGAACCCCGCGCCATCCAGGCGAGCCGCCTTCACCAGTGCATCGGGAATGCTGACGTAGTAGTTACGGAAGAACAGTGTAGTAAACGCCAGTCCGTAGACGATGTGCACGAACACCAGGCCCGTGGTGGTACTGGCCAGGCCCATCTTGCCGAGGGTGAACGAGGCTGGCAGCAGCACGGTCTGGAACGGCAGGAAGCAGCCGAACAGCAACAGGCCGAAGAACAACTGCGAACCACGGAAGCGCCACATCGACAGCACGTAGCCGTTCAACGCACCGATGGCGGTGGAGATCAGTACCGCCGGAACGGTGATCTTGATCGAGTTCCAGAAGTAGCCGTCAACCGTGGCCCAGGCTTTCACCCAGCCGATGCCGGTGATCACGGTGGGCCAGCTCAGCAGGTTGCCGGTGCTGATGTCTTCCGGGGTCTTGAAGCTGGTGAGCAACATGACCACCAACGGCACCAGGTACAGCAGGACAGCGAGAATCAGCACCGCGTAGATCGCGACGCGGCTCAGGCTGATGGCAGGTTTGCCAGCAAGACTAGTCATTACGCTTGGTCCTCAGCTCGGAGTACAGGTAAGGCACGATGATCGCGAGAATCGCACCGAGCATCAGAATCGCACTGGCCGAACCCATGCCCATCTGGCCGCGGCTGAAGGTGAAGGAGTACATGAACATCGCCGGCAGGTCGGAGGAGTAACCCGGACCACCCGCCGTCATGGCCGCCACCAGGTCGAAGCTCTTGATCGCGATGTGCGCCAGGATCATTACCGCACTGAAGAACACCGGGCGCAGGCTTGGCAGCACCACTTTCCAGTAGATGCGCGGCATGCTCGCGCCGTCGATCTGCGCCGCACGGATGATCGATTGATCAACACCGCGCAGGCCGGCGAGGAACATCGCCATGATGAAGCCCGAGGCTTGCCACACAGCAGCGATCACCAGGCAATACACCACACGGTCCGGGTCGATCAGCCAGTCCAGGCGAAAGCCTTCCCAGCCCCAGTCACGCAGCAGTTTGTCCAGGCCCATGCCTGGGTTGAGCAGCCATTTCCAGGCGGTACCGGTGACGATCATCGAGAGCGCCATCGGGTACAGGTAAATGGTGCGGATAAAACCTTCGCGACGGATTTTCTGGTCGAGGAAAATCGCCAGGGTCACGCCGATCACCAGGGTGATGCCGATGAACATGCCACCGAATACCGCGAGGTTCTTGCTCGCGACCCACCAGCGGTCGTTGTCGAACAAGCGCACGTATTGCGCCAGGCCTACGAACTTGTAGGTCGGCAGGAAAGTCGAGTTAGTGAACGACAGCACGAACGTCCACAGGATGTAGCCATAGAAGCCCACCAGAACGATGAACATGCTCGGCGCCAGCACCAGTTTGGGTAGCCAGCGCTGCAGTGCATCGAACGGCGAGGCTTTGCTGAACACAGCAACAGAACTCATGGGAAAATCCAGTACAGGGAAAAAGGACTACAGGAACAGGCCTTGTGGGGGTTAGGGGTCCCCCCACAAGGCCATTCGGTACTAACCGTTACTTGGCCGACTTGATCGCTGCCGCGAGTTTCTTCGCGGTATCGGCAGGGTCAGCTTTCGGGTCATTGATGTAGTTGGTCACGACATCAAAGAACGCGCCTTGTACCGCCAGCGTGGTTGCCATGTTGTGGGCCATGCTTGGTTGCAGGCCGCCAGTCTTGGCATCCGCCAGGAAGTCCTTGGCAGCAGTCTGGGCGCAGGAGTCGAAGCCGTATTTGCCCATGTCTTGCAACATGTCGATACGAACCGGGATCGAGCCTTTGTTGATGCTGAAGACTTTCTGGAAGTTTTCGCTCAGCACGACCTTGGCGATGTCCTGCTGACCGGCAGCAGTGCCTTTGTCTTTCTGCTTGAAGGCTGCGAGGGAGTCGATGTTGTAGGTGAAGGCCTTGTCGGTGCCCGGGAAGGCTACGCACTCGTAGTCTTTGCCGGCGACTTTCTTGGCGGCGGTCCATTCACTCTTGGCCCAGTCACCCATGATCTGCATGCCGGCCTTGCCGTTGATGACCTTGGCGGCTTCCAGGTTCCAGTCCTGGCCTTTGCCGTCGGCGTCCATGTAGGTCGCGACTTTCTTCAGCTCGGTCAGGGACTTGATCATTTCAGGGCCGGTCAGGGCTTTTTCGTCGAGGTCGACCAGGGCTTTCTTGTAACCGTCAGCCCCCATGACCGAGAGCACGACCGCTTCGAAGACGGTGCTGTCCTGCCAAGGCTGGCCACCGTGGGCGAGCGGAATGAAGCCCGCGGCCTTGAGCTTGTCGCCCGCTGCGTAGAATTCTTCGAGAGTGGTCGGGTTCTTGGTGATACCGGCTTTCTTGAACACTTCCGGGTTGATCCACAGCCAGTTCACGCGGTGAATGTTCACCGGCACGGCCACGTAGTTACCTTCGTACTTCACGGTATCGGAGACTTTCTTGTCCAGCAGGCTGTCCCACTTCTCTTCTTTGGCGGGTTCCTTCAGGACGTCGGTGTCGAGCAGCCCGGTGGACGCCCATTCCTGGATGTCGGGGCCTTTGATCTGGGCCATGCCTGGCGGGTTGCCAGCAACGGCGCGGCTTTTCAGTACGGTCATGGCAGTGGAACCGCCACCGCCGGCGACGGCACCGTCTTTCCAGGTGAAACCGTCTTTTTCAACTTGGGCCTTCAGGACATCTACTGCCGCTTTCTCGCCACCCGAGGTCCACCAATGCACAACTTCAACCGTCCCTTTCGAGTCGGCGGCAAAAGCACTGAGGGGAAACAACGAGGCAACGGAAATAGCTACGGCGAGGCGACTGATCGCTTTCATCTGAGTACCTTTTTTCTTGTTGTTATGCATGCAAGTCGGTGCTTGCGCTGCAAACGAGTTTAAACAGGGATTTTTCAGGTGCAGGTAACAAAGGGACGCCAAAATGTCACCATTTGGTGACATAGCGCCCGGTGGCCACGGCACTGGCCATGCTCGGTGACAAGGGTAGCCCCGGCAGCAAGACAGACTGCCAGGCGTGGTAGAGGTCCGGTTTGCCACCCCAGATTTTCGCGCTGGGCTGGTTTTTCGGGCTCAGTTCGTGGTGCCAGCTGCCGTGGGTGCGGTCAATGAAACGGGTTTCACAGAACTCCCAGAAGCGCCGGTACCAGGTTTCGTAATGCAGCTCCCCCGTGCGTTTGAGCAGCGCCTGGGCAGCGGCACTGGCTTCGCAATGGGTCCAGTGCAGGCGCTCGCGCACCACGGGGCGCTGGCTCCAGTCGAGGGTGTAGACAATGCCGGGAGCGCCGTCGACGGCCCAGGCGTATTCACAGGCGCTGGCGAACAGGCCCTTGGCGTCGGTCACTAGCCACTCAGGGGTGACGAGCCCGGCATCCAGGCGCGCAGCCTCAAGGTGCAACACCAGTCGCGCCCATTCGAAGCCGTGGCCGGGGGTGATGCCGTAGGGACGAAAACCATCGGCCGGGTTGTCTTCGTTGTAACCACGCAGGGGTTGCCAATGGCTGTCGAAATGCTCGATCACCATGTCCCGGTTTTGCGCCGCATGGGTATGAATAATCCGCTCGACGATGCGCAGTGCCCGGTCCAACCAGCGGGTTTCACCGGTGACATCGGCCAGGGCCAGGAAGGCTTCAGTGGCGTGCATGTTGCTGTTGGCGCCGCGATAGGCTTCTACCCCGCTCCAGTCCTGGGCGAAGGACTCGAGCATCGCGCCCTCCTCTTCGTTCCAGAAGTACTGGTCGATGATGTGGATCGCGTCGTTGAGCAAGGTTTGCGCGCCGGGCGCGCCGGCCACTACTGCGGAGCTGGCGGCCAGTGCGACAAAGGCGTGCAGGTAGGCGGCCTTGCCGGTGTTGCCGTCGCGGGCGTCGGGCGTGGCGAACCAACCGCCGTGCCGGATATCGCGCAGCGGGCCGCTGAGGGCCACGACGCCGTGTTCCACCAGGTCGGCATAACCTGGCAGGCCCAGGCCATGGGCCATGGCAAAGCTGTGGGTCATACGGGCGGTGTTCATGGTTTCAGCGACGGCATCGGGCGGCAAAACACCGTGATCGTCGAGGTTGCCGAAGCCGTCAGGCAGCCTGGAAGCCTTGGCGAATGACAGCAGGCGCTGGCCTTCAGTGGCAAGCCAGGCGTGATGGGCAGGTGCGTTCAGCCAACTACTGGCAGGCAGTGGTTGCGTGGTCATGATTAGCCCTTTTTATTATGTGCGGGATGACGGGAGTCTAAACAAGGGCGGCGCGAGGGCAAGTAACGAAGGAGACGGGAAATGTCACCGATTGGTGACATTGATTGTGCCAGGGCCTGCAGGCGTCATGTGTAGTGACGCCTGCAGCACCTCACATCACTGCTGCCCGAGAGGGGTGATCCGGGCCGGCTGGTTGATCTGCTGCTGCAGGTTCTGCACCTGGCTTTGCAAGGCAGTGACGTTACGCGTGGTCTGGATGCGGAACACGTCGAACTCCTTGGTGGACGGACCGTCCGAAGCCGCGGCGCGGTTGTCCAGTTCGCTCTTGAGGACTACAAGGTCCTGCTCCAGGCGGGCGATTGCGGCCGTGGGGTTGCCCTGTTTTTTCAGGGCTGCGACGTCGGCGGAGAGGTCCTTGAACTCGGCGTCCCGGGACTTGAGGGTAGCCACCGCCTCCGTCAGCGCCTGGACCTGGCCCTGCAATTGCGCGTTGGCACTGGACAGCTGGGTCGTGCTGGCGGTCATCTGCTCCAGGCGCTTGTCCAGGTCAGTTGCCTGGCCGGCCACGCCCATCTGCTGCTTGCCCTGCTCCAGCAACTGGGTCTCCAGCTGCTTGATCTGCAGTTTCAGGGCCTCGCTGCCATTATTCACATTGGCTTCGCTGGCCACCACCTTGCCGGAAATATCCTGCAGGCGCCCCGCCGCTTCCTCGCTGATGCGCGCGAAGCTTTCCTGGGTCGCCACCAGTTGCTGGCCCATCAGGGAAATCTGCTGGAAGCTCCACCAGGCAAGGCCGGCGAAGGCGAACAGCAGCGCACCGACCAATGCCCACAGCGGCCCGGTACTGGCGCTCTTGACCTTGACAACCGGCGCAGGCCGGGAGCGCACGGAGGTAGCCGGCGTGGGCTCGAAATCATCGTCGTCCGAGGTGTCGGCCCGCAGGCTGGGAACGTTGTCGAAGTCGTCGTTAGCATCGTTACGCATGAATCAACCTTAAATCCTTTGAGGTGGCATATGGATAGCCAGGCGTCGGAGTATAAACCCCCGACCTGCCGCACTGATCGACCCGGGTTCGCAAATTCGGTTCCCGGTGTGTTGCCGGTTATTTAAGTCCCACGTCCTGGGCCTTCCACCAGCTACAGAACTCGTCGAGGGCCGCCCACAGGCTGACCTTGGGCTGGTAGTCGAGATAATGCCGTGCGCGGGTGATGTCGAGGGTGAAATCTTTGTTCATCACCTGCATGCCCAGCCGTGACAAAGACGGTTCCGGGCGCCCTGGCCACATGGCACAGAAAGCTTCATTGAGCGCCGCAACGCTGTAAGACAAGCCGTAGGACCGATAACGGGTGACCTGAGGCATGTCCATCTGTCGCATCACGTAGTTCACCACATCCCACACCGGCACCGGGGCACCGTTGCTGATGTTGTAGACCTTGCCCAACGCCGAGCCCGTCGCCAGCAAACTGCTGAGCAGGGCTTCATTGAGGTTGTGCACGCTGGTGAAATCGACCTTGTTCAGGCCATCGCCGACAATCGCCAGGCGGTTCTTGCGCTGCATCTTCAACAGGCGCGGGAAGATGCTCATGTCGCCGGCCCCCGTGACAAAGCGCGGGCGCAGGGCCAGCACTTCGAGGCCAAACTCCTGGGCGCCAAACACCTTTTGCTCCGCCAGGTATTTGGTGGCTGCATACGGATGCTTGAAACGCTTGGGCACTTGTTCTTCGGTCAAGCCCAGGTGGTCACGGCCGTCGAAGTAGATCGACGGCGAAGACAGGTGCACCAGGCGCCCGACCCGCTGCTTGAGGCAGGCCTCCACCACGTTTTCGGTAACCAGCACATTGCCCTGGTGGAAGTCCTGATAACGCCCCCACAGCCCCACGGCCCCGGCGCAATGCACCACGGCCTCGACGTCGCGGCACAGCTCGCGCACCAGGTCCGGATCATTCAAATCACCCTGGATAAACTCGGCGCCGCGCCGTACCAGGTGCTCCACACCTTCGGCCCGCCGCCCGTTGACCCGCACGTCCAGGCCCTGCTCCAGGGCGAAACGCGCAAAGCGCCCGCCAATGAAGCCGCTTGCGCCGGTGACCAGAATTTTCATGACTTACTCCGCATTCTTTCGTTTTTCATCGCTGTTGCCTTGACGCTGGCCATCACTCCAACGGCACCAACCATTGCCCCGTTGTGTGTGCCAGATGATCCGTCAGCAGGCCCAGCAATTGTCCACCACTGCGCCAATGATGCCAGTACAGCGGCACATCGATCGGCTTATCTGGCAATAACTCCACCAACACGCCCTTTTCCAGCTGGTCGCGCACCTGCAGTTCGGGCACCAGGCCCCAGCCCAATCCGGCTTCCGTCAGGCGAATAAAACCTTCGGACGAGGGGCATAGATGGTGTTCGAAACCACCGTCGACGCCCAGGGACGCCAGGTAGCGATGCTGCAGGAAATCATCCGGGCCGAACACCAGCGCCGGCGTGCGGGCCAGTTGATCGGCCCGCACGCCCTCGGGAAAGTGCCGGGCGACAAACGCCGGGCTGGCCAGCGCCCGATACCGCATCGCGCCGAGCAACAGGCTGCGGGCGCCGGCCACCGGGCGTTCGCTGGCGCAAATACAGGCTGCCACTTCGCCGGCGCGCATGCGCTTGAGGCCGACGGTCTGGTCTTCTACCACCAGGTCCAACAGCAAATGCTGCTCGGCGCAGAAGTCGCTCACCGCCTCGGCCCACCACGTGGCGAGGCTGTCGGCATTCAAGGCGATGCGCAGGCGCTCGGGCATGCCCTCTTCATCCAGCGCGGGCACCTGGCTTTGCAGGTCGCGCTCCAGCAATCGTACCTGTTGCACGTGGTTGAGCAGGCGGCGGCCGATCTCGGTGGGCGTCGGCGGCGTGGCACGTACCAGCACCGGCTGGCCGATTCGCGCCTCCAACAGCTTGATGCGCTGGGAAATCGCCGATTGGGAAATTCCCAGTACCTGCGCGCCCCGCTCGAAGCCGGCCTGTTCCACCACCGCCGCCAGGGCGGAAAGCAATTTATAGTCGAACATCAGTTTTCCTAATGAGCGATCAGCAATATTGGTTTTTCTTATACAGCCTTGGACGGGAGAATAGCCAGCATCGCTTCTTCTTATTCAAGGACCTCCACATGGCTGGCGAAACCGCCCTGGCAACCCTGCTGCGCAGCATGAGCCCACAGCTCAATGACGGCGACTACGTGTTCTGCACCCTGGCCGACAGCCGAATTCCCGAAGGTTGCGAGGTGATCGGCAGCTTCCGCGAGCAGGAAGGCCTGACGTTGATCGTCGAGCGCCAGCAGGCCGAGCGCGCCGGACTGGCCTTCGACTATGTGGCTGCGTGGATCACCCTCAACGTCCATTCGGCCCTGGAAGCGGTCGGCCTGACCGCCGCGTTCGCCACGGCCCTGGGCCAAGCCGGGATCAGTTGCAACGTGATTGCCGGCTACTACCACGATCACCTGTTTGTCGGCCGCGCCGATGCCGAGCGCGCCATGACGGTGTTGCGGCAATTGGCGGCGGGCGCGGAGTAAATCCTATGTGGCAAAGCTATATGAACGGCCTGTTGGTGGCCTTTGGTTTGATCATGGCGATCGGCACCCAGAACGCGTTTGTGCTGGCGCAGAGCCTGCGGCGCGAACATCACCTGCCGGTGGCAGCGCTGTGCGTGGTATGCGACGCGATCCTGGTGGCCGCCGGCGTATTCGGCCTGGCCACCGTGCTGGCGCATAACCCGGTATTGCTGGCGATTGCCCGCTGGGGTGGCGCGGCGTTCCTGCTCTGGTACGGTACCCTCGCCCTGCGCCGGGCCTGCTCGAAGCAGAGCCTGGGCGAGGGCGAGAACCTCAAGGTACGCTCGTTGAAGGCGGTGATGCTCAGCGCCCTGGCAGTGACGTTGCTCAACCCCCACGTGTACCTGGACACCGTCTTGTTGATCGGCTCCCTCGGCGCCCAGCAAACCGAACCGGGCGCCTACGTGGCCGGCGCCGCAAGCGCTTCGTTCCTGTGGTTCATGACCCTGGCCCTGGGCGCCGCATGGCTGGCACCGTGGCTGGCGCGCCCCGCCACCTGGCGGATTCTGGACCTGCTGGTAGCCGCCATGATGTTCAGCGTGGCCTATCAATTAATCAGCGCAGCGTAGATATTCCAAAACGCTCTGGAACCTCTATCCCACACAGTTGTTGCGTGGTTTTGCCGCCCCCCCGGTGCTATGATCCAGCCCCTGCGCCGCAAAGAGTACAAACTCCCCGGCGCTTGTTTGGCCGCCCGTGATCGGCCTT
>Ga0247742_10003134_pt1 | contig 10587 bp, 12 predicted proteins | sample UWRJL208509C2_FD_180944 | JGI IMG/M metagenome (GOLD analysis project Ga0247742, IMG submission 180944) | Plant litter microbial communities from Arlington Agricultural Research Station in Wisconsin, United States - UWRJ-L208-509C-2 | ecosystem: Environmental > Terrestrial > Plant litter >... | reverse complement strand
AAATAAAGGGAATTCTACCTGGGTTGACATGTTAATTGAAGTTTGGTACCTGCAATTTAACACTTTCATGCCCGTTGGTGAATTCCCCTTTCATGAATGTTTTGTTTAAGGCCATTGGTGCCAAAACCTAACGATCAGATAAATATGCGAGCCGGCTTAAAGAGTGCCGCATTTGAGCACGGGATACTCCTTTTCATTTATAACTACAATATTTTGTCGCGATTCACCCCTCAATTGGTCGTTTTTGCCCAGCGTAAAATCCTGAAATAATACGATCTTTATATTGTCAATCAATTAAAATAATTTAAATAAAGCCTTATGAAAAAAGTATTTAAGGGATATAATATCTCCAAACCGGTGTTAATAATTTCCATGCTTTTTTTTACGATGTTGCAGGCTAAAGGGCAACTAAGTAAACCTGCCGACAGGGGATACGTTACTGTAAATGGCCTTAAAGTTTATTACGAGGTATATGGCGAGGGCAGGCCTATTGTTTTATTGCATGGTGCTTTTATGACCATTGAGGGGAACTGGGGCCAACTAATACCTGAATTGTCAAAAACAAGAAAAGTAATTGCTATTGAATTGCAGGGGCACGGACACACACCGTTTTCTGACAGAAAGTTAGACTTTGCTACCCTGGCCAGTGATGTGGAAGGAGTAATGAATCACCTAAAAGTTGACAGCGCAGATGTTGCAGGGTATAGTTTTGGTGGCGAGGTAGCATACAAGCTGGCCATACAAAGCCCAAAACGGGTAACAAAATTAGTGATCATTTCTTCTACTTATAAAAGTACTGGTTGGATGCCCGAAGTAGCCAATGCGTTTAAAAATATGAAGCCGGAGTTTTTAACCAATACTCCTATGAAAGCGGCATATGATGCAGTAGCACCTGACAAAACAAAATGGACGCCGTTCTTAGAACAGATGCTTGCTTTTGCCAGGGTACCTTTTAACATGGGCGATACCAATATTGCAAAAATTACTTCCCCGGTGTTACTGATCGCGGGCGACAATGATGGGCTGGATAAAATTGAGTTGATAAAAACCTACCAGCTGCTCGGTGGTGCTGTGATGGCTGATATGGGAAAGATGCCAAAATCGGAATTGGCTATTGTTCCTTCGCAGGGGCATGTGAGTTTAATGATGCAGACGAACACCATATTAGGTTATCTGAATGGCTTTTTAAAGTAGATAGAAGAAAAGTTAAGACAAAAATAAAAAGCAGCAAAAGGCGCAATTACCCCCTTAATTTGTCGGTTTTGCACATTTGCACTTACCTGTTACAACTGTATTTTTGAGTAAACTAAATCAGAAAATACTTATGGCAACTCAAATTTTTTTGAATCTACCGGTTAAAGACCTTAACAGATCAATAGCGTTTTTTACCAAACTTGGTTATACTTTTAATCCGCAGTTTAGCAACGAAAAGGCAACCTGCATGGTAGTCAGCGATACCATTTATGTAATGCTGTTGACAGAAACGTTTTTTCAGACTTTTACTAAAAAAGAAATTGTAAATGCTCATAAAGCGGTAGAGTGCTTTATTTGCTTATCTACTGATAGTAAAGACGCCGTTAACGAAATGGTAAACAAAGCAGGAGCAGCAGGCGCCACGATACCTGATCAGGCCACAGATTACGGCTTTATGTACCAACACAGCTTTGAAGACCTTGATGGCCACCATTGGGAATTTATGTGGATGGATCCTAACGGTATGCCTGAGCACCTGGGATAGCCAACAGTAATTAAATTCCTTAAGGATTTAATTTAAGCAATTAGAGAATTCGCTCCGCAACAATGTAAAGCCTCTCAGAGAAATCTGAGAGGCTTTTACGTTTAGTGGCTATGGCATATTTACTCGTCCAATTATTTACTGATATAATCTTTGCAAATCTCCGCCTATCTGCTGATAGTAGTAAGGTATAAAATTTCATACCGAATACACCATCGTCCCCACTCCCTCCATTTCCTGAAACCCGGATTTGCCATAAAAATCAAAGAGCGGTCGGCGTGTAAACAGCATAATAGTTTTAACATTCATTTTCTTCAATTCCTTTTTCATTGTGGTGATCAAACTACTGCCTACCCCTGCCCGCTGGGAATTAACGGCAACAAACATTTCTTTCATAATAAAAATATTGCCGCTATAATAGGGCTCTATATTTCCTATAGCGCAGCCTATGATTATACCATCTTGGCCGGCTATCCAGCCCATAAATCCGGGGGTGTTATAATAGCAGGTTAAAAGTGCGGCAGCTGTATTGCTGGTCCAGCTGTCATTCCAGGGTTCACAATTATATGCGGCCGGGTATATTTCGGCAGCTTGTTCAAGCTTTTTGATTGACTCTATTTTCTTTATGATGATGTTATGCTCCATTTACAAATGCTTTGATAATTGCATTTTAGTCGGAGTGATTGCAGATTCCTTACAAAAACGGTTGGGTATTCCTGCTTAGTTAATAGCTTTTATATTCAGTAATAAATTAAATCATTATATTTATTCATATCAAACCGCTTGATTTAAAGTAAGTTATTGTTAGTTTGTATGATCCAATTTACCCAATACTTATGAAGCAATCCTACATTCTTATTATCGCAGTATGCGCTTTGTTTTTCGGTTGCAAAGGCAAACCGGCTACGGATGAGGCTAAGTCGGATACCGCTGCCAAACTAAACTATCCATTTAAACCAAAATACTCTATCAACGCCAAAATAGGCGATGAGAAAAATGCCCTTATCGTTTTGAATTGCCTGAAAAAATATATCGATGGGGATATGAAAGGAGCCATTGAAAACTTTGGCGATACGGTAGAATTTGTTGCCGATCAGTTTTATTTCAAAGGGAAAAAGGATAGTTTGGCGGCCATTCTGGGGCAGACCCGTGCTGATATGGTTTCTGTATCAAAAACCTTTGATACCTGGCTTACCACCTACTATCCCGATACAAGAGAAACCTGGGTTACACTTTGGTATATTGAAAAGTGGACTGATAAAAAGGGAAAAACAGACTCGCTATTTTATACAGACGATGTTAAAGTAATAAACGGTAAAATATTGGTGTACGACGAAAAAATTCGCCACTTCCCTCCCGGACCTGTTAAAAAACAATAAGCTATTTATTAACCAACACATTGGGCGGATACCCAAAATGATTTTTGAACGCATATGAAAAATGCGAAAGGTTTTCAAACCCGGCTTCAAAATAAACATCGTTGGGCTTTCGGTTTTTTTCGGCAATTTGATAATGGGCCAGCTTGAGCCGTTTTTCTGTAAGCCATTTTTGAGGGGTGGTCTCATATATCTTTTTAAAATCCCTCCGGAATGTGGCCAGGCTACGGCCAGTTAAATAGCCAAACCGCTCCAGCGCCATATTGAACATATAATGCCGTTCCATGAAATCGGACAGGTTAATTTTGCCGGGTTCTTCAAAATTGGCCAGCAGGCCATCTACGCTTTTATCAATAGACCGTAGTATACTGATAGCTTCTTCAATTTTAATATCGGCTATGTTGGCAGGCAGGTTTTCTCCCAGATCAAAATAAGGAATAAGCGAGGCCAGACAACTTTGCAGCAATGGGTGCCTGGTAAAGCTATACACTTTTTGAAGCGGCTGTATCCCTCTGCCCACAGCTTTATGCCTGGAGTAAAAATCCTTTAAGCGCTCTTTGGTTAAATGCATGGCAACAGCCTTGTTCGGTAGGCCGTCTTTTGGATAATTGATAACTGTAGCCAGCTGGTTCCGTGGAATAAGAAAAACATCGCCAGCATTGAAAATACAGGTTGCATCGGCCAGTATCACTTTGGTTTCGCCCGAAATGAACCAAACCAGTATATGATGCTCAAACATCACCTCTGTTTTGAAATGCTTTCCTTTAAACTCCGAAAGTTTAATATCAGCAGTAATATATTGGGTTACAAAGTCCATTGATTCAATAGTAAATTTACAAAATAAAACGAGCCGGATCGGTGCATCCGGCTCGTTTTTACAAAACGGAATTATCTATTACCGGTCAATCGGCAAGGAATGATATGCCGGTCAGTGTTTCCGTTAATGACCATAGTTTCTTCGCGTTTTCTGCATCAACAGCATAAGGCTTTACACCCCGCAGTGATGAAGGCTCATTATAATTATGCTCAATGTTCCCTTCATCCAGCTCGGCTATATCAGAATCTTCGCAGTACACACCGCCAATACCGTTTAACAGGGGGCTGGTAGCGCACCAAACAGAAGTAGCTGCTCCCTGAGCAGGGTTTTTGAGTTTGGCAGCCACCTCTGGTTTTAAATTTCCGTCTTCATTATGAGTGCCCATTTGCTGAAACAGTGCCATGGGCGCCACACGCCCAAGGTCGGTGCCAATGACAGATCCGGGGTGCAAGGAAAAAGCCCGCACATTAAAGTCTTTGCCGCGGTGGTCAAGCTCTACCGTAAAAAGGTTATTGGCTGTTTTTGATTGACCGTAACCTTGCAGCGTTTCGTACTCCCGGTTGCTGAAATTGGGATCATTAAAATTAAACGGTGCAATCTGGTGACCGAATGAAGAAACTGTAATTACCCGTGCGCCATTCGCATTTTTTAAAGCCGGCCAAAGTTTGGCCGTTAGTTGAAAATGCCCCAGATGATTGGTAGACAGCTGCGATTCATAACCCCGCTTATCACGCTGTAAGGGTACCCACATAATACCGGCGTTATTAACCAGGATGTGGAGCGCATGGTGCACCGCCAGAAATTTTTCCGCAAAAGCGTTGATGGAATCCGGGTCTATCAGGTCCATATCCTCTATTATAATATTATTTATTCCCTTTAAGTTGATAGCCGCTTTGTGGATATCGCGTGCGGGTATAATTACCTGCGCTCCTGCCGCAACAAAAGTTTTAACGGTTTCTAACCCAATACCGGCATAGCCACCGGTAACAATGGCAGTTTTGCCGTGGAGATTTATCCCTTTTATAACATCATGAACAGTTGATGTTGCGTTAAAACCCGCGCCAAGAGGCTTTTGTAAGGCTCCGTTGTAATTGTCTGTTAGTTTCATCTTTAATTTTTTATAAGGCAAAGTTATAGGCTTTAACAGTGGAGGAGTTTGTTTAGAGCGTCAATGCGCTTTGTTTAAAGCGTCAAATTATTGGGTTGTTAAGGCTTCCGGGTGCAAAGAGCCTATGCGGTTTTCAACAAAAAATAGCCCGATGTTAAAATTTTACTAACCGGAGCAAATTTTTTTTGCCTATTATTACGGCATGCATCTCCATGTTGGCTTCAAGGTTCTTGTTTTGGCTTCGTTATCATTCATGAAGCCAGAGCGCGCGTCTTTAATAACCAGGCATAAAGCAAAGAAAGTTGTGAAAGTGCATAAGTTGCATCATGCTCACCTCCGAACGGTTTTGGATACTGCTATTTTAACCGGCTGCACCAATCCCGACGAATTAATAACCTTTGCTAAAACGCTGAAAGGGATCAGGTATCGATACGGTTCTTCAAACCCGGAAAGGGGTTTTGATTGTTCTGGTTTTGTTAATTATGTATTTAATCATTTTGGAATAACCATCCCCAGAAGTTCGTCAGATTTTGCAGATGTTCAGGGTAACAGAGATCTGAAAGAGGCCAAATACGGCGATCTGATATTATTTACCGGTACAAAAACACATAACCGGGGCCGGGCAGGCCACATAGGCATCATTATATCGCAGCCCGGTGAACCCATAACTTTCATTCATTCAACATCAGGTGCAGCCAATGGCGTTACTGAAACGCAGTTAAATGACTATTACATGGGCCGGTACATCAAAACCATTCGCCTGTTTGCTGAAAACAGCGATAACCCCGACCGTCACCTTGTTTCGGCAGCAGATTCCACCCAAATTAGTAACGGATCACTTTAATAGTCATACCTTTTGTTTTGATTAAGTAAACTTGTTTACCTGTCAAATTATATATTCGTCAATTACCAAAACTTATCATACATTTGCAGCCCATCAAAACAGTGCGGGATGGAGCAGTTGGTAGCTCGTCGGGCTCATAACCCGAAGGTCGTAGGTTCGAGTCCTGCTCCCGCTACAAAGCAAAAGAAAGCCTCAAGTCGAAAGATTTGAGGCATTTTTGCATTAAGGGTTTTTGTAAATAGTAGTGCGGTGAAAACACCGACCGCAGATTAAAAAAAGTTTTTAAATGCTAAGTAGCTTTATTAAATACGGTTTTCCAGGAACGCTCATCGCCAAATCCAAATAGGGTTGATTTTGCGTTGGCCTGAACAGTAATAGACTTGCCATCATTGCTCAACTTCCAAACCTCTGTTACGTAAACAATTGCTTGTTCCTGGACATTTACATGATAAGGAGTGGCAGCCATCAGATGTACAATTGAGTTAATGGTCATAGTTTTACCATCAGCTGATAACTTTACGGTAAACTCCTTTTCTCTTCCTTCGCCATAATTAATTTTGCTTTGTTTACCGTCAAAGGTTAATTTCTCCACGCTGGTAGTCCGCGCTGCGCCGGGAGAGGTTGGCACTTCTATAGTTAGAAAATCTACCTGCTCCGTTATTTTCATTGTTTTAGATAGCATACGATCACCCGCGTCATATGTGCAAACAATATTTCCACCCATACTTATCGACTCTTTGGATTTCCATTCGCCAGAAAAGTTAGCGCGATGAGTGCCATTTTTTTGCCGGGCCTGTATAGGAAAATAAATTACTCCAATCAGGATGATAGCCAGACCGTACAAAGCATTTCTTTTATTTTTCATATCTATTAGAATTAATTTAGCGAATCTACTTTGGTGTTTTTCAGCACGACGAATCTGTATTGTAAATAAAAATGTAAACTTTGTAAATAAAATTTCATCAGCATGCGGAACGCACTAAACCTCATCTCCGGCAAACGCAAATACCTTTTCGGATTCGTAGAAATTAGATTAGGCAAAAAAACTCGCAACCTGGAAATAGCAACCGGAACAGAATTTTCAGAAAATCTATAATATTGTTAACTTAATATCAAGCGATGTTATCAATGAAAAATGACCAATTTTCGCTTGACGAATTCTTTAAAAATGCAGCATCACGAATTTGAACCGCCTGAACAGCTACGGGATACCATAAAGTGCTTTTGGCATAATATAAGGGACGAGGGGAAACCAAAATCAAGTTTTGAGGTTCAACCAGACGGCTACGCTGAAATTATTTTTTATTTCGGAAGCCTGTACAGCGTTTCTGATGATGGGGGCTTGCAGCCATTGTCATCGCCGTTTATGATGGGGCTGCTCAATCAGCCAGCTGTTTTTTACACGGAAAACCGTTTAGAGATTATTGGTATCAGGTGCTTTCCCTGGACAGTGTTCGATTTGCTTGGGCTGCCTTCTGGTAAAGGCGGAGTGCGCGTATTTGAGCACCCTATCGCCCGGCTTCAACCCACGCTGAATAGTTTAATTCAGGCTGGTAAGATAGAGGACACGATGACTCTGGTAAAAGAATATTTCCTGAATATACGGTTGCAGGTTGCTGCTAACGCTATGCTGTCCAAAGCCGGCCTTGTTATGAGGGAAGCAAACGGCACTCTGCCGGTAAACCAGGTAGCAGAGGCTGCACATGCAACGGTTCGTACATTGGAAAGAAAATTTAAGCAGTCTTCAGGTCATACAGTTAAAGATGTGTCGGGCCTGATGCGTTTTGAGCAGGTACGAAATCATTTATGGCTATCTCCAGATACAAACCTTGCTGGCTTAGCTCATGAGCTGGGCTATACGGATCAGGCCCATATGAGCAGGGAATTTAAACGCTACAGCGGCACTACGCCTGCGGCATTTGCCCGAAAAGCAAAGAAAGGGAAACAGGCGGTAAGTGACAATTTTGTCGCGTTTGTACAAGCCTAACACAGCGGTATTCAGGAATTTTGTGTTTTAATCATGCTAATATGAACGCTAATCTTGAAACACACACCAATAACCAAAATCAATCAGTATATGATGTAATTATTTCCGGCACTGGCCCGGTTGGGCTTTTCCTTGCCTGCGAACTGGCCCTGGCCAAATGTTCGGTCCTGATACTGGAAAAGGCCGAAGACCCACTCTCTCCATTAAAACAGCTTCCTTTCGGAGTACGGGGACTTTCGGCACCTACTATTGAAGCACTTTACCGCCGTGGGTTGCTGCAAGAACTGGAGTTACACAAACACCTTAAAAACCCCCATCAAAATGCGGGGCAAGGGACACGCCGTCAGGTTGGGCACTTTGCCGGCATTTCATTCCACGAGGGCGATATTGACACCTCGAAGTGGAAGTATCGCATGCCCACATCTACCGATACCAGTTTAATCTCTGAAATGCAGGAGATTGAAACGGTGCTGGCCCATCGTGCAGAAACCCTGGGCATAGAAATCAAGCGCGGGTTTACCATCATCAACTTTCATCAAACTGCTGATGGAGTAACTGTTCAGTCTGACAACCAATTTTTTCAATGCAAATGGCTTGTGGGTTGCGATGGGGGCCGCAGTGTTGTTCGCAAAGTAGGCGGCTTTGAATTTGCCGGTACAGAGCCAGAATTTACCGGCTATTCAACAAGGGTTGATATTGCCGACCAGAAGAAGCTCAGTCCTGGCCGAAATGTGACCCCAAGAGGTATGTATCTGCAATCACAACCAGGCTACGTAGTGATCCAGGATTTTGATGGCGGGGCATTTCATGATTCACAACAACCAGTCACGCTTGAACATGTGCAGGAAGTGCTGCGCCGTATCTCCAACACTGACGTTACGATAAGCACCTTGCATGTGGCAACCACCTGGACAGACCGTGCCCGGCAGGCCACAACATACCGTAACGGCCGGGTATTTTTGGCTGGTGATGCCGCGCACATTCATGCGCCGCTGGGTGGACAGGGGCTAAACCTTGGGTTGGGCGATGCCATGAACCTGGGCTGGAAGCTTGCCGCAACCATTAAAAATAAAGCCCCGGAGGGTTTGTTGGACAGTTATTTTACCGAACGGCACCCAATTGGTGCACAGGTGTTGGATTGGTCTCGCGCCCAGGTTGAAATCATGAAACCCTCACTCCAGGCCCGCGCATTAAATGCGATTATCCGCGACCTCATCAATACGAGCGATGGTGCCACTTATTTTGCGGGGCGGGTATGGGGAGTTCACACAAATTATAATCTCGGTGGTGATCATCCCCTGGTAGGTCACAGCGTTCCTAACTTTGAGTTTGAAGATGGTACAACGATTGGCGGACTGATGCACGATGGCCGGGGAATACTGCTTGACTTTGATAGGAATGCATCACTAAAAGCCCTGGCAGTTGAATACGGCGATCAACTAAAGTATGTTCCGGGCAGTGCGAAAGAGCAATTTGGCTTAAGCGCAGTGCTGATACGCCCTGATGGGTATATTGCCTGGGCCTCAGACAACGAACCTGATGAAAAATCAATCAGACAAGCGATTGATCTTTGGTTTTCTCTATAGTGGGGAGTTCCGACAATATTTAATCAAACCAATCGTAGAGGCTTGCTCATATTTATTTGCAGTAAAGTGCAACAAACGGAAATTAGCAAATGTTTATGGTAAAGTTACCTGGATTAAGTGGTTGATTGTTTGTTGATTACTTTGTCAGTCAACCCGGGTTAATAAATAAAATATAAATTAAGATGAAGACAACAGATAACACTATCCTCATCACCGGTGGCAGTGCTGGTATCGGGTTTGAAATGGCAAAGCTTTTTTCAGAAAACGGCAACGAGGTAATTATCACGGGCCGCAACCAGGAAAGAATGACGCAAGCCATATCCAAACTAAAAAACACGAGTGCTATTGTAAGCGATGTAAGCAAGGCCGAAGATGTAGAAAAACTGGTAGCGCAGCTAAACAAAGATTTTCTCAGGCTTAACGTAGTGATCAACAACGCAGGCAGCGCCAACTACTATGACATAACCGCATCCGGCATTAATGCGTTTGATAAAGCCAGCGAAGAAATACTAACTAATTACTTGTCTATTATCCGCCTGAATGAGTTGCTGCTGCCGCAGCTTAAACATCAAACCGAAGCCGCCATTGTCAATGTGTCGTCTATAGCGGCATTTGCTGCAAGGGCCAAGGGTTTGTCTACTTATGGTGCCAGCAAAGCAGCACTGCATTCCTACACCAATAGTTTACGTGTTATGATGGAAGATACCCCAGTAAAAGTATTTGAGCTGATGCCGCCACTGGTTGATACGGAGTTCTCGGCTATAATTGGTGGTGCTACCAATGGCATCCCACCAAAGCAAGTGGCCGATGATCTGCTTATCGCTATGCAGAATAACGAATTTGAGATACATGTAGGCCTTACGGCAGAAATATTTAACAACTTTTTCCCCCTGTCGCCCGGAGCTGTACTGGCAATGAACGGGAAAACCAAAGGGCAAGGGAATCCCACAAAAGAAGAGCAAATACGAGAAGCGCTGAATACGCACTGGCAGGCATCGGCAACGGGCGATGTAAATACGGAACACGACATTTACCACGACGATGCCATTTGTGATTACCCACAGTCGGGCGAGCGGATAATCGGGCGCAATAACTTGCAGGCTTTGCGAAGTCACCATCCGGGCAAGCCATCAG
>Ga0247742_10003133_pt1 | contig 10588 bp, 8 predicted proteins | sample UWRJL208509C2_FD_180944 | JGI IMG/M metagenome (GOLD analysis project Ga0247742, IMG submission 180944) | Plant litter microbial communities from Arlington Agricultural Research Station in Wisconsin, United States - UWRJ-L208-509C-2 | ecosystem: Environmental > Terrestrial > Plant litter >... | reverse complement strand
CTGTTGAAACAAGTACTGAATAGGAAGACCACGCTAGGGCAGCTCTGTTCGGAGATCAGATTATCATGCCACACGTGCTCGAAAATGGAAATGCCGCCACGCCGATCTCTCTTTGCTTTTGACCGTCAAGGGCTCTCGAAACATCTGAGTTGGACTGTAGTCAATCATTCTGCACGCCACAGCATTTCTTCACGCTTTCAACAAGGTCAATGCTCTATTGCACATGCACAATTAATTATACCGGAATCTCGGAACGAAATCGCGACGGACGAAATGAGGGATTAAAGCTGTCAGATATTGAACATGCTGATATGGTAAGCTCTGACAAAGTGGTACAGTGGCACAATGAACGGTGTGGATAATCAATCGATGTGAGACATGAATGGACTGCTGAAGAGCAGTAGATAACTCGTTAGTTGATCCCAAGACTGTCCAGCTCGTAGAGCAGCTCATCGTATTGCTTCTTGGATTTCTGCTGGGTTTTTAAGATTTTATCTCTAAGGCCGCCGAAATGGGATCTTACCCGATATTGGACCTCGAAAGCGTCGGTTTCTGCGAGGATTGACTGCATCTTGACATCAAATTTTTCTGACTTGTCCGTAAGGATGGCCAACCTTTTCAAAGAGAAATCCGACAACGCGATTTACCCATGTCATGTGGAGACGAGGATGAAGCACCTACTTGTTCTTCGCCTCCTCAAGCTTCGGTAGAACGACAAGCAACTGCTTCATCAATGTATTGTGTTGACGGGCGAGATCTAGTCTCGTCTGGAGATCCTGCGCCTGCTTCCTGCGTTCTTCATTGATCTCCTGCACCTCATGCAGGCGACTTTCAGCCTCATTCGCCCTCTTTATATCAGTCGCGTACCGCGCCTTCAGCTGCTCAAATACCTTCGAGACAAGGTGTAAGTGCTCCGGCCAATACATTTTGGATGGGATACTTACCCTCCTGACGGAGTCCATTCTATACGAGGAGAGAAAGAAAGGTGTGTTTGCTATGTGGTCTGACTGGAGAAGGGGTTCTCATATAGACTAGATTAAGCAGGCGTGTGAATAGTCCCGAAAGGGTGAGGCTGATCGATAAAGACGGTCGACCTTTCTTGTTCGATGGCCACTGTTTGATTACAACTGTATACTTTAGGGACAAGTATGGATGCCATTTAATATTCCCATCCTCTTCTTGGTTTGAGGTCCCAAATTTGATAGAAAATATTGAGGTTATTAAGATTGAGTGATGGACATGTCAACGACCATAGATGGGCGCTTAAATGATCAATTTAGGAGCATTGTTCAAGAACAGTCAATAAACAAAACAAAAACTATCCTTATGAATAAATAAATGGCGGTAGATGTTTTAAGGAATAATGAGTTTGAGGTAGATGCCAGCTGACTGACTCTGACTTGGTGGAGCCAGGAAGATAATATCACGAGTTTCGAGCGCCACTGAATTTGACACTTGCATGCATGTGCAAGCCACAGTCCAAGTTTAGTTCAAGAAACCCTAGGCGAGGTAGTCAGGGTACTGAATAGGGCTTGCGGTCTTGAGAACGACGAGGATACCGTATCAGGCTATCAACTTTAAATACGATCGTAATACATTGGAGTAGTTATCTTGCCCAAAGACTCCGAAAAGATGCAGAAGGGAGAACTTGGAGAGAAGAATTTTGGGAACGTCGCTGCAGTTACAGACACTACATCCGACTCAGATGGTCCTGAGGCCAAGCACGAAGCACGATGAGCGAGAATTGGCGAGAACCAGTCATTCACAGCTTCGTGAACAAAAACCAGTGAGCTGAAGGGCTGTACGAAGGCATATAAAAGATAGTTTGGTGTCGACCGAATTAGAAAACATAAGTAGCGAGAAGGACTCGGATCCAGAGTATGCATATGAAAGATCGGAGGATCGTCGAGATTCGAGTTTGCAGGCCAGATAGGGAAGATAGATACCCACCGAATTCAACGACGAATAACCGGCTTTTATATTGCGAAGTTTGCGAGCGCCTCGCTTGGACCACACTCAGACAAAAGGCTCTAAGGACCTTGGTGGGTATAAATAGAACTACAACGCGGGGTTCAGTGATCGAGTCGATCACAATTAAACGGAAGTAATGAGACGACGGCATAACAAAAAGTGAAGCACGCCAAGACAGGCGCTAAACAATAAGATTCAACTTTTATAGGTGCAAAAACAAACAGGAGCAAGCGAAATGGGAGGATCTACGAGATATCTGACATCTCATGCGTGAGTGCAACAGTCCAAGTTTAGCCCAAGGAAGTTAAAGGAGCCCTACATTACTCAGTGCATTGAATAAGGCTTACGGTCTTGGGACGGTAATAAGAGGGGTGGTACCGTACGTATCGGGCTCTCAACCTTAAATACACCAGGTCTGACATATCATGTGTGTGTGAATGCCAGAGTGCAAGTTTAGCATAAGGGACCCTAGCCGCAGTACTCCGTGTATTTGATACCATTATCAATGTGGGGTAATGTGAAGTGCTTCGTTGTGAGAAGCTGCAGTACCTCCCCTTTTGGTAGCACTGTAACAGTTTCTTCCATGAACGATGATCTAAGAGTTCAGACATTCTCAATGCCGTGTCGGTGCCCGAGGTAAAAGGAGAAGTAATCCAGGAACGGTAACAGCCTGAGGCATAAAAGCCAGAAGATGTATACTCCTCAGACGAGTACACACAGTAAGCATGTCCTCGTCGAACATCCACCCAGGAATCGTGATGCTTGCGAAGCCGAAGAACTTTCAGCCGCGTCCTCGAGGGACGGTATGCGCTCCGCCTATTTGATGTAGTTATATTCCTAACAACCGCCATCCCGTCAGAGCACGATTGGACAGCACCCCGTCGTCGTTCTCAGCACTCCGGACAAAAATGGTCTTGTCATGGTAGCGTCCATGTCGCATAGGCACCCTGACAATCCACCTCAACAACCCACATCAATGTATAAGTTGCCGACTCAGATGCACCCAGTCGAGGGTGAAGGAACTATCAACGTTGGGTGGCCCAACCTGGTTCACTTCTCGAAGCTCAAACAAACCCAGACGAGCGCACCCGCCATCCTGAATGCTTCTGATCTGGAGGCGCTCATGGCAGAGATTGGCGAGTCTTCTCATTGATAGCAGTCCTAAATTATCAAACTCATAAATGAGCAGAAAGTCATTGCCCTGGATTCGTCTTTGTGAGGTAGATTGGATTTATTGACTCGCTCCTTCTCCCTTTATATCATGATGCACATATTGTCAAATATCTGTCCCAATTCTCAAACAATCATGCTCCTTCATTGCACTCAACATCTCTCTCAGCCCCAGAGTCTGTCTACTACAAAAATTTGCATCATACTCTTTAACAACAGAAAATACGCGGAGTAAAAGCCTGTTCCACCTACGGCTGTACATTGGGTCTTGCGCGACTGGACGATAGCGTCTTGCCCAAATGTATTTAAGACTAATTTGTAGGCATCTAATATTAATCAGAAGTCCTAAAGAATTTGAGATATTTTAAAAATAAAGAAATTATTGCCACCTGGAATAACCCCAAATAAGCACTGGCGACAAAATGCGGATCTCTCCACTAGCGCCCGTGTTCTAATTTTACACTGGCAAGTCAAAGAGAATGCCCCGCCATACTTCTCGTTATTTTTCAACAACCGCACACGATTATTCTAAGATATTGAGCGAGATGGTTGAAAATATCCACAGCTTCGTAGTAGTAATGAGTTGAATGTTAAAACACCCAAATTTTCGTCTCTGGAATGGGACAGTTGATAGCCCAAATTCTCTATCTGTGGTAGAGCAAGTCACCTAATACAATAATGAACTCACCCCATGTTTTTCGAAAGTGGCATTCCAAGGATATACACGATGCAAGTTGACACCTTTTGGTCAATTTGGAACCTTCTTGCCTTTTTTGGCCAAAATAGACTCCCCCGCTCCAGCATCAGATAATGACATGGTCTGGTGACAACCAGTGAGTGTAATTCAAAGCTATAGTATCTCATATATAATGGTTTTATGTAAGGCAAGCCACATTCTTTGGGAGATATCGCAAAAACAAGGTGGGACATTCTTTTTACCTTCTCAGTGTAGATCAACCACCACTTGCTTAGACTGTGGCAGTATTGGTTGTTGAACATTATTTTCACGTCTTTAAGGCATGGTCTACTAACCCAGTGTACTACGGTTCTGAAGGAACCCAACTTGTCTCCTGGTCCATTTCTAAACGGAGCGGGATCTAAATTCAGCGCTCTCGTGGTAGTATTTCAAAACTAGTTTATATAGCGAACGAGCAGCGAATTTCGAGGCATTCTTTAATCGAGAAATACAAAATAACTATTGAGACGACTGAAAACAAGCGATGAAAAGTGCGAGAGAGGAATAAAATAGTACGATAATTTTCCTTTTATGCATGCCTCAGGTGTGCTACTCCAGCATACGTTTGTGTAGTCCAACTATCAAGAAGCGGTAATATCACAGTAGGATTTCTGAATGGCAGAGTGTCGACGGACGATTTTTCTGGCGGTACGCGAATGTTAAAATCCCTACAGACATTTCATGTGTTCAACGACGAAGGAAATTAGAGGATATTGCACGATAAAAACATCACTCATCGAGATCTCTCGGAAATAACATTTGCAAGAATAGCTGCAACTTCAAGTAGTGTTATGGTGCACTGCCTGTGACCGAGAGGTTCGACGAGCGGGTGTACGGCTGGGTGTGATACGACGCCAATCCAGGGCTCTTATGTAAGAGTGGCACGTTCTGCATATGTGTAACTTTTCGATAGTGTGCCCTCGTATTGTCTCTCATAGGATCCCAAAGCGTATTTATGGTGCTAGGCGAGAATAGGTAACGGAGTCACTGCAGATTGATGTAGAATCCCATTATGCAAATGACGAATTTGAATGAGTAATATTGGGAAATGAGGTTGTGACGATAATAAGCAAAAGCAGAGCCAATATTTCGTAAAGTCAAAACTAGTAATAAGGTCTAGAGAAAAAGACCGTTCGTTACCTCCCTCCAGCATTCAAATATTCTTCCTTCTTCCATAACTTGAAGTCGTGGGTTATGCAACAAAAAAGCTCCCGCAGATTTTGTAGGCAACTCCTTATACCTGATATAGGGCAGAAAGACATTTTTAATGGAATGATGTCCAGCCTCCAACGACCGACATTTTGCGAGCGTGTTTGCAAACAGCAGGGGTTTGAAAGCCCAGAAAATCCAGTCGAGTAGCGTGCGCACGTTGATGAAGAACTTCTTTCACTGTGATTACACGTATATCAGTAATAAAATATAAGGTAAGAGGGCACGCAATTCAGGATAGTGGCCAGGATCTCCTTCGTCAGCAGCGTTGGGAGAAGATGTCATTCGCATTTTCCATGTTTGGATGTTCCATTGTCCATGAGAACTCTGACCTAGAGTAATGGTTCAAAAGCCAAAATCTCGCTCAATTACAAACTTATTCATAGAGTATACAATTCACTCGGACTCTCACGAAGAAGGGAGACAACATGGCTTTCAAGGCGAACAGGGGCTCTCATTTAGATTAGATTGAGCAAGCGTGTGAAAGGTATACCCAAAGAGGTGATGTGATCGATGAGGGGTGGGTCACCCTTTCTTGCTCTCAGCAAGCATTATTTATCTCTCAATATGACCCCAGTGCCTCAGGAAGGTTAGAAATTTCTATCTTTATTTCGTTTAAAGCATTCATCATCCACGATTAGAACTTCCAATCCTCGAAACACTCATCAAGTGCGCATCTGCCACCGTACTTATGCTGACCTAATTCGCTAATGTTCGGCGTACTTTCCAGCATCCGGAACAGGCTTACTGCGCTGAAAAAAGATCGCGGTGAATTCATAAAGGCCTCCGACGTCAACCAGCTGTACCAGAGCGTCGTGAAACAAAGTATGTCCTTTGGAGCCCTGACGAAATGACACTACCGCTCACACCGAGCTAGTCACGAAACTTAACAATGTCCGAGACGACAACACGACCTATAATAACAGGCTGGACACCACTCTCGCGGATGTCTTTAGCTTGCTCTCCTTATTCTACCTGACCATTGGGAAAACGCGAGATGCGCCAGCGACATATTGCCAAATTGCTTCCATGAGAGTCAGTCAAATTCTCATTGCGCGTCCACCCGGCGTGGCTGGGATTTCACGCTCCTCCTCTGTCATCCGAGACTCACATGTCGTATAGCAAATTCTCAATCACATGAATGAGTCATCTGTCTATAACGAAACAGACCTGGCACCCTTCCACCGACGGCTGGCAGAACTACGACAAATCATCCACCAAGACGCTGAAAGCAACAAACACCCAAAAGCTATTACAAAGCTTCTCGAACGCCAGCTGAACGAATGCGGTTTGTCTATATTAAGCTTTATCGTCTATGTATATACTCAAGGATCAAAATTTCTCTATACGCAGTTGCTGTGGTGAAGCAGCTACAAGACTCGCTCTCTGTCCTATCCCCCGAACTCGTACCCGTGCACCAGAAACTCGTGACCATACGACGGCAGCTTGTCACTCTGGCCGCTAAGGAAGGCTCCCAGAAAGCCGAACTCAAACCAATTCAGGAGGAGCTACGCAGAATCGATTCGTTGAGTACCTCTCCCGTTTCGTGTCTGCGGCCGTTGTTTATCCTGAGAGCATCGGGTGCATCCTCCTAACTTGAAATTACTGACTGCCGTCTTCCTTCCCCTAATCCTCTTGATTTATCTCCCTTCTCTCCGGTTCAAATTTATCTCCCTGTACACCTCTGCAGCACGCGGCTCGATGGCAAATTCACTGGCCCAGGAGGTGTCGTACCCGCTTCTCAAGCGATATGTTCCTCACTCCTCGAAGAATGTTTCGAGATCGCGCAAGAAATCAAGGCGCACGAAGACTCCAAGAATGTCGCGTCGTCGTTGAAACCCATCTACGACCGGCTCAACGAGATCCGTGCAGAACTGGAGAGTTTGGTTATGACCCATCGATGGAGTCTACGCGAAACAGATCTATGGAACTACTCTCTCAGCCTCCAAGAGATTGACAAGATGCGTGTTGATGGAAAGTTTGTGGACTCTGAAGGGAATCGACCATCGGGGCAATATGTAAGCACATTGCAATCCATTCGGAAATACATGCTGACGGTATTATCAAGGTGCTGTTGTATCTACTCCGGCGATGTTATGGTCTCATCTATCGTCTGCTTTCCTCAAGCGAGCCAGTTTCAGAAGAACTCATGCCCATCGTTCGTTCATCACCTTTCAAGGACGTGTTTTCCTTATTTATTGTCATCGATTCAGGCAAACAAACTTACCACAGTCAAGAAATGTCTAAACGAGGTGCTGAAATATGGTGGGACCTTCAACGCACGCGATCTTTATCCTGTGCGTATCTTCTCCAGCCCCCGCATCACACCCTCAGTACTAACATTAGTACATTCTTTCATTAGTATCAATTAGCATTGTTTCAAATCGACTCCATGCGCAAGGATGGCCGCTTTGTAGGCGTGGATGGTTCAATCCCGGAAGGGCAGGGCATCATTAACGCCAATCTCAGCGAATGTCATGAACTTGTAGAAATGGTATGAGGCCACCTCACCTTTCTCTTACCTTCTGTCTTCTGTCGCACTTTCTAACTGGCGCTTTTGGTTGTAGTTGAAGGAGTCCATGGACGAAGGAGAGACAGAAGAAGAGGATGAAGATGACTACGAGTATTCAGACGAGGATGATTGATTATCGAACAGTACGTGATTGGCCAGCTACACATACTGTAACGTTTTATATTCGTGTTGGGGCTTCTATGCTAAACATGAGTAGTTTGTCCCTCGGAACCACTTCTCGTACTTCCATAAAATTACCTTCCTCTTGACGTTGCTCTACTCCGCTTCGTCAACTATCCACATTCCGGTTTCTGTATCTAGATCCATAGAAGTCGCATCGACAGTCTCCTCTTATTTGTGCTGCCACAAAAAAGTTGTCAGGTAGTATCGGGTTTAGTGCCCAAACGTCTGCGCCATCCAAATTGAGGGATCCATCGAAGTCCAGGGTTACAGATTAATCTATTAGATAGGGTATGCACTATGTACAACTTTGGGTATCGTCGGCTACTGGTGGTGTGCTGGAGGATCGGACAAAGCAGCGGCATGAGGGAAATGACTCGTCATCAGATTGACGACATCTCTTTTAGTAACCAGCCCTGTCAACTTTCCCGCATGCGTGAACAGGATTTGACGTAGATTCTACAGGGTGAGATACGTTGTCAAAATGGGGAAGATATCTAGTGAAAGGGCGGAAACTCACGAGTTTTTGGAACATGGTCACTACGAGCTCTTGTGGAACCTCCTTCCGCAACTGGATGATAGAATCTTCAAGGGTACTTGAGAAGTCAAGTCTCTCGTCGATTGGTATCCTCAGCCGATGTTCTGAGAAAGTACACTTCTTCTCCATCTCGGCTTCAGTTTCGTCAAGTTGTAACCGATCTATCCAACTTGTCAGCTGGAGAATGGGGTCACGTTTAGTTGAAGCTCACCAAACGCGGCAATGAGCTCCTGTTTCGTTGCATACCCAACAAATTCGCCATGACTGTCAATGACTGGGAAACCGTGGAACTGAAATCGCGCGAGAAGTCGCTTGAGGTCCCGTACAGTTGTTACACCATCTTCGATCACGATGACCTGGGCCAGAGGCTTCATGATGTTGGCACCGGTCTCGCCTTTGTCTTTATAGTCAACTGGGGGAAGCCAAGGATATCTCCGCATAGCAATCCACACTGAATAGATACCGTCTTTACCCATGGCATCTCCAACCCATTTTGAGGTCATAACACAAATCATGATGGGTAGGACGTGAGACAGGGCACCAGTGAGCTGAAGGGATTGTCAGATTTCCCACAAAGAAAAATTTCAAGACTGCGTATGTAACAACCCACCTCAAAGAGAATAACCACAAGGGAGACTAATGTACATAGGATCGTAAGTCCAAGGACCAGATGGTAGACTTGAAGCACGTACTGGTCATCCTAGTTACTCCTCCTAGCATGGCAGCAGCGCCAATAACAGCATAGAAACCAGGTGAGATACACCTCACCGAAGGATCAGGCGGACAAGATGCAAAGATCCATGCGTCAGAGTTTGCGCGATATATACTTTGAGTGAGAAGACCCATAGCACGGCCCAAGCATGCACCAATACCAATAGTTGGAAGGAATATTCCGGCGGGGACCTAGTTTGAATGAGTCGCATTCCTGAGTACATTGAGCAGAGGTAATTTCACCATCAATCCAAATGTCCACGCCGTGAGTACAATCTTGAGCATTGCCGTCAGACAGAGAAGGAAGATGTTCTGTCCTGTGGCTGTCGGGCTAAAAGAAGACTGTGTTAATCGGACTGCCAAAGAATAATGAAGTTGACCTACTTGCACAGACCATGGTAATCACCTTTTGTAGGGTCACATTCTTGGAACAGGTTTGCGACCAATTCTGATGTTTGAACACTGGCCGAATGAAGTCAGGATTGATAAAGACCATGCAAGTAGGGCAATTTACCGAGCAAACACAATCTATGAGGAATAAATATTATTATTTGGACAATATTTACATAGAAAAATAAAGCTTACTAGATAAGAAGCCGCAGCAGTGAATGCACTGACTGACACAACTTCGAGAACAGGCCAATCCGCCAGGACGCTATGCCGTCGGTACAACGCAATCTCAACGTTTAAACGGATCAGGAGAGACCCAACAACGCCCTATTCAAAAGATTAGATTTCCTTCTCTCGCGGGCCACACAAAACCTACACCAATCACGCCAAGCGTCACCCAAGGGATCTGAAATAAATGGTGAGTCAGAAGGAAGGCAGCAATATTATGTGACTTTTCCTACCAGTTCGAAAGCTCTCCATGTATCTGATACGAATGTGACCTGGAATAACACGAGCTTCGCTGTGCCGAACGGGTTGACCCACTGTAAGGATACAGCAGCAATAGCGGACGCGACGAAACCCCTCCACATAACGTCTGATTCATTTGCAAATGTGTCGAGTTCTGACACGGAAGTCAGACTCAAGTCAATTATACCATATCCATATTTTTGTTACCTTCGAGGCCAAAAAGCACTCCTCCTAGAGGGCTACCAAATGCGACCGATACGCCCGCAGCAGCAGCAGCCGCTAGCACTCTACGTTTTTGAGCTAATGGGGAGTACTGTAAGTAAAGGAAGCCTCAAGTCAGTGAAAAAGGCCTGCCTTCGTTGTGTCTTGACTCTTTGAAGATACGACTTAGAAGAAATGCCATGCAACATGCTACATGCACTAGAGGACCCTGCGACGAATATTGAGGTTTTATCGTTGATAGGTTGATAGGTGTTAAATCCTGACCTCCTTTCCAAGGGACAGACCAGAGGCCACGGCAAGGGCAAGTCCGAGAGCTTTGATGATAAGAGTCCAAGGTGTTAGAAATGAATCGAAAACGTAGCCGCCGAGAATCTGTCAAGGCATCAATAATTTGGGCGTATGAGGCGCGATAAATGTAACATACGGCCTTAATTTCCGGAACTGGGAGTCAAAAACCCAATCAGTACATTTGTTGAATAAG
>Ga0247742_10003132_pt1 | contig 10593 bp, 14 predicted proteins | sample UWRJL208509C2_FD_180944 | JGI IMG/M metagenome (GOLD analysis project Ga0247742, IMG submission 180944) | Plant litter microbial communities from Arlington Agricultural Research Station in Wisconsin, United States - UWRJ-L208-509C-2 | ecosystem: Environmental > Terrestrial > Plant litter >... | reverse complement strand
TAGCCAAGGTGAAAGAGCTTGCTCGACTCCGAGGAAAGAATATAATAGCGATTGCCGCTGTTCATCATCATTCCAATATCCTTCCCTACAACGAACTCTTTGACAGAGTTGACGACTTCCACGAGGCATTATCAAGGACTGCGAATTTCTTGGCCGATAACGTGGTTTACAAAGCCTCAGAGGCGTTCGAAGAGGAACTGGAGAGCAGTCTCGAGGATGCGAGGCACGTTCTTGGGGAACGACTTGCCAACATGCTTGCCTCTCAACCCTGGGATATGGGTTCGAGCCATTCGCTCCCTGGGTTTTATTTCATGAAGGTTATCTTCCAGATATTCCTCGTCAATTTATGCGTTGCGGAAATCGAGCCACGAAGTCATTTCGTCGTTCCTTCGGGAGATATGGGTAGGTCTATCTTCGGGGAAACGTATAAGACTCACTAACGGGATGTGCTTTTCTTGACCAGGTTCTGCAGTTGACATTGACTCAGACACGTCGAGTCGGGAATACCATTTGCTCCAACAGTGTGATATGCCGTCTTCACCTAAAGCTTTCCGGAACTCGATCGTGAAGAAGCTGGCCAGCATTCTTCAGCTATGCTCTTGGGCACTTCCTGGTGCAGAGAACCGCGGTGCATTTCATAAACTTTTGGAACCCTTGTTCGAAACGCGAGAAAGTCTTAGACTGACGATGCAACAAACCTTTGGACCTGCGAACATCGAGGTCGCGCTGGTTGGTGATAAAACACCATTCGCGGAAGAATTTATGGAAGTCGCTCTTCCAGTTCTGGTAGACCCATCAATATCGGTGGAGGCACACCCTGTTGAAGTGGTGGGTACGCTAGGTGTGGGTCTGAAAATACTGAAGGCAGAAGGCGAGCCGACAGTGACCAGCATCAAGAATGTGCTCCGGACACCAGTAGTCCTTGAGTCTATGTTGGAATTCGCCTTGACAGCGGGTAGACAGTCTCAGGTTGTCCCTTTAGAGTCGCTTCAACTGGGAGATGGACGTTAGATACGGAATACCGTTTGATTCATATCTGGGTTGCCCCCTTACCTGTCGCTTTACTTTTAAACTACCTAAAATCGCTCGATTTAACTAATTAATGTCCCAATTCCTTTATGGTAGTGCCAGCCGTACATGACTGTAAATAATTCGGTTTAAGCCATCCTGATACCTGCCATACAGGAAATAATACCCATTGTGGGGGAGTTTGGTACCTGTTCGGCCGTGCAATGATCAATTATCACGCGTGATCGGGTATAATACCAGACACTCGAGTAACAATGGCTCTTGCGCTCTCTCGCGCGATGGTACAAAGTTCGAGCAATTGAACGGGCTTGGGTGAAGATGATTTTGTAAGACGAGCAGAAGTACAAGCAATCGCATGGCTCGAACTTGCATCTGGTGGCAATGATGAAAGCTCAAGCGAAAATGGCTCTTTCATGAAAATGCGGAAGCACAAGCAATCAACTGGCTTATGCTTTCATCTGGTGATCATCAAAGCCAACACTTGAGCGCCCTCTCGGGATAAGCTTCGGGATCTAGATGGTTTTTCTGCTGATAAAGCGATGGGATAAAGAGACGACCATAAAGATGGGTTGCCTCGAAATTGTTGTGACTGACCATATGAAGCGGTTGAGAAGTAAACGAGTAAGTAGTGGGTTCAACATTGAATGTCATGGAATGGGACTTCAAAAGATGGATTAGTGATAGATTGGAAAACGTGGTGAAAACAGGGGGGAGAGGGAGTAGGAGAAACCACGGTCACATCCAATGAATCAGTTTGAATATGGAATTCGGAGCCTGGCTCCGAACTCCTCATACTCTTATCTCCTTGACGAACCATATCCGCCGGTGACTCTGCGATCCGTTGCGGTGTTCAGCCTATTGAATGGCCGCTGAAGAGATCAAAGGAATTCCAGTCCTATTTATATGTATTTACAACGCTATTTAATTGGAAATGACGTAGGCTAGTTACCTAGTCCGCATTTGGAAAGTCGGTAACTCTTTTTAGAACGTCCGCATCGACAGGCGGGGCCTTTGGACAACCACCGACACTGCCCAACACGGTCCCGACAAGCCTCTCAACGAGGATCGGGGAAACGGGGGTTGATTACGTAGTTGGTCACCAAAGTCATGTGCCAGCCAAACAATCACTCCGCAGAGCTCTCAAAGCGTTGTACTCTGCCTTGGTCATTTCTCATCTCGGGACTCGTTTTGACGACCTTAGCATCCAAACACCTTTAACAGAAGCATCGTATTGAAATGCCGGCGGATAACTCGCAGTGGTCTAGGAAACTATCATCTTCTCCTCCTCCTTCTGGCACTTCTTCGTCTCACCCTGACCACAATGGTGGCGGGCCCTCATTCCGCGATATCCCCATAGGAAAAAGTTCAGTAGGCGAGGAAAAGACGAGGGAGGAACTCGTGAATATCAAACGTGAACTAGAGAAAGTTCAAAAGGAAGCTCGCTTTTATCGAAAGGAGCTGGAGCAGAGCAACTATAACTTGCAGCAGGCGATTGGCGATAATCGAGTCTATGCAAAAAACATTCACGATCTGCAAAGCGCCAATGCGCGACTCAAGGATCATTTACTTAGCTCACAAGACGAACTCGCAAACGTCCAGAGAATGCTTGATGACGCCAAAATCCCTGATGATACGCGTGGACGAGAACTCCAGCCAACTCAAGCGATGCCCATCAACTCTAAAAGTAGACAAAATTCGGGTGGGTACACATCTGGTCTAAAATTTCAATAGGCTTATTGCCGAGTTCGACGAAACAGCTAGCAACAGGCGTGCTGACCTTCACAGCAACGCAGAAACTGCTCAGCAGAATCTTGTAGCCATCTCAACGATACTACATCATTCCAACCTCCTCCCTTTCACCGAACTCCTCGAGAAGGTCAACGCCTTCAATGCAGCAATATCACGATCCGCGAGCTTTCTGGCTGAGAAAGTCATCTACAAAGTATCAGAAGCATTCGACGAGGAAATGGAGATTAGTATGGAGGATGCGAAGGAGTTGATAGGTGGACGCCTTTCCGAGATGCTGGCTGCTCAAGCGCATAATGCGGAGTCGGGTACCTCAAAGCCTGGGGCAGTCTTCTCACGTATCATCTTTCAGACCTTCCTCCTCAACTTCTGTGTTGCAGAGGTTGATGCCTGCGGCGTCATTTCCAGTAACGCTGGTAAGCACACCTTACCGTATCATATACTATTTTGCTGACTTATTTAACTCTGACTCACTTACAGTTCAATCAGACATCTCTAGTAGGGAATACCATCCCGTCCAGGTCCCACTACCGGCAAAGACCCTGAAAGCATTCAAATCCTCCCTGGTGAACAAACTAGCAAGCATCTTCGAAGTAGGCTCCTGGGCTCTTCCAGGCGCAGACAATCGTGCCGCCTTCCAAGCCCTTCTCGAGCCCTTATTCGAGGTTCGAGAGGCCCTCAGAGTACCCATGCAGCAGACATTCGGACCCGCGAACATGGAAATCGCGCTTGTCAATCCAGATACGTTGTTCGTCGAGGAGTATATGGAGGATGCTTTCGCCTCGGACTCTAGGCCACTGGATGGGACGATTCTTGAAGAACAGATGATGCCGCGCAAGGTGCTATGTTCCTGGGGTGTAGGTCTCAAGATACAAAAGGTTTCTACAGGCGAACCGGCGGACGTGCGTGTGATGAACGTATTACGGACGCCAGTTGTCCTCGAGTCCGCACTAGAAGGAGGCAGGTGCGGTAAAGAGTCTGGAGGCTCTTCAGGCTGGAGATGGACGGCCATTATCCACATCCCAAGATAACATACAAAGCTTATCAGCTGCATATTCTCGTTTCAAGTTATTTGACCGTGAACATTGAAGAATCGAAGTTGGTAGTACTTATTGTTGTTACTCATGATAGGTGTGCCCCATCGTTTAGTTTCAAGGCGGGTTGGTGTGCCTCCGGATACGTGTTCCTGAATATATCCTCATTGGATACTGATGACTTATATGGGTGCCTGGAATTTCAGTAATTAGAACTCACATCACACGCCTTAATATGTCCCGTCACTTTGAGTTCAAGTTCCTGCCCCTACACACCATTCATCCCCTGCTGTGGTGTGAATCCTCGCTGCGCGTTATTTGTGCGTGCGGATTGAAGCCTAAGGACTAAGGGCTGGAGAGTGCAAGACTTACCACAGAAACAGTCATTAGTCGCTATCAGTAGTCAACTTGCAAACGCTCTCCCACAGACGCGCTGTGGCGCAATGGGCACACGGACCGGCAGTACAGCCACTGCCGCCGTCCCGGAATTGCACTGTGAGAATTCGGTGCTCGTGCGTGATCACGGCAAACGCCATGAGCGCTTACTGCAATCGCAGTCATCGAAGCAGACTCTCGCCTCAACGCCCGTCTTCACATCTTCCGTAGCATCTTTTTTGAGAATGCAGAAGCTGTCGTGGGCCTCTATTGCTCGACTACCACCTCCGACTCCAACCAATCCAAGATCAGAGACAGGATCATGGAAAGTCCCATCCGACCCCGACCATCACCAATATGCTGACGAAGAGTCTAATGGTGGCTCATCTACAGGCCAGGGGCGGCCACCGTCACTCGCTAATAATATGCTTGGTGGCAGCGGATCCAGCACAGACGGTGCCTCCAACGCTTCGCCTCGGAGAGACAAAACGAAGGAAGAACTCGCGAATACCAAACGTGAATTAGAGAGATCTCAGAAAGAGGCACGTTTTTATCGAAAGGAGATGGAGAAGAGCAACTACGTCTTACAGGGGGCGATTGGCGATAATCGCGTGTACGCGAGAAGCATTCACGAACTGCAAAGCACCAATGCGCGGCTCAAGGACCATTTGCTCAGCTCACAACAGGAACTCGCCAGCGTTCAGGAGAAGCTTGATAAAAGCCAAGGACATAAGCCCAAGGCAGCCCACGGTATGCTCACCGAGGCCGACGGTCTTGATACGCGAAACTCAAGTGCGTATATACCTGGTCTAACTCTTCAATAAACTCATTGTCGACTTTAATCAATCAGTGCGCACTGACATGCACAGAACGACAGAAACTGCTCAGAAGAACCTTGAGGCCATCTCAACGATACTACATCTCTCCAACTTCCTCCCTTTCCCCCAACTCCTCGAGAGGGTGAACACCTTCAATGCGGCAATTTCACGATCCGCTAGTTTCCTGGCTGAGAAAGTCATTTTCAAAGCGTCAGAAGCGTTCGAGGAAGGAATACAGGATGATATAGTGGTTACAAAGGACATGATAGGCGGACGCCTTTCCGATATGCTGGCTGCTCAAGCGCATAATGCAGAGTCGAGTACCTCAAGGCCTGGGGCAGTCTTCCTGCGCATCATCTTTCAGATTTTCATCCTCAACTTCTGTGTCTCAGAGATTGATTCTTGCAGCGTTATTTCTGTCAGCGACGCTGGTAAGCACACTTTATAGTATCGTATACTAATTTTCTGGCTTATTTGACTCTGGCTTACTTGCAGTTCAATCAGACATCTCTTGCAGGGAATACCATCCAATGCAAGCTTCGCTACCGGCAACGACTCTCAAAGATTTCAAAATCTCTCTAGTAAGGAAACTAGCGAGCATCTTTGAAGTAAGCTCCTGGGCTCTTCCAGGTGCGGAAAATCGTGCAGCCTTCCGAATGCCGCTCGAGCCCTTATTCGAGGCTCGAGAGGCCCTCAGAATACCGATGCAGCAGACTTTCGGACCCGCGAACATGGAAGTCGCACTTGTCGAACCGGATATGTTATTCATCGACGAATATATGGAGGATGCTTTCGCCTCGGATTTGACGCCACTGGATGGGACGATGCTTGAAAAATAGACGATGCCGCGCAGGGTGTTGTGCGCCTGGGGTGTAGGGCTCAAGATGAAGAAGGAGTCAACGGGCGAGCCGGCGGTCATGCGTGTGCTAAATGTTCTACGAACGCCAGTGGTCCTCGGATCCACTCTTGATTCTGCGATGAAGGAGGCAAGTCCGGTAAAGAGTTTGGAGGCTCTTCAGGCCGAAGATGGACGGCCATGATAAGCGTATGCTATGATATGTGATATCGAAAAGCTGTATATCCCGTTTGTTCCTGATCACGAATGACGAGTTCGATGCATCGCGAAAATGGTAGTCGCACTTGTCGAACCAGATACCGTTGAAGCGATTCTCAACTTCTGCTTCCTTATCCTATACTTAAAGGAGTGGAGGCGTCTATCGAATTCAAACACACAAGCAGACTGAAATCGTTGTCAACGTCGATTCCCTGTAGGTAGTTTGGCAAGTGGCCTTCCCTGACGTACCAAATCCGTACTACAGAGAGGTCTCAGAGTCAGACGCGGAAAAAGCTTCTCTACCTCTTGAACTCCGGCGTTTCTGGTAGGTTGAAAATCGATATTTACTTCTTCAGTTAACATTACAGTCTTGGATCTCAGGTCCCAAACATCGAGACCACGACTTGAAAGGGTTATTGGTACCATGAAACTATTCATTACAGAGACATCGAAGAAGCGATCTTGAACAGCATTCTTGCAAAGAAATCCATTGTTCTAAATAAGATATCATCTTCATAGGCATAATTATAAACATACGACTACTTCTTGTACTTGCTACCTTACAACTTCAGTTCCATGCCTTCTGAGCATACACCCCAAACACTTGATTGGTCGAGATTGGGCTGTAAGTTTGCACATCCGCTGTGGTGTAATTCTTCGTCGTCTGAACCGAGTTGAGGACCTCCAATAGCTGGGTCTCCATAAAGTCGACAAAGACGAGATCGATGGGTGTATCCGCGGACACCTGTGGTGGGATCGATCCAATGAAATCGGGAGCCTTGTTGAATGGGAGGGGAGCATGGAGGATATCGTCTCCAATTCCAGGACATGACTGGAGGAAAATGGTTGAGATGAGCGCTTGTCCGAATCCATCAAGAAATTTGAAACATACATCCGCAGTGACATACCCTAACGTCAGATTCTGCGCAGCCCTCCTCTCGAATCCAATGTTCCTGGCATCCATTTCTTCCAACCACTTCCTATACACCATATCTACATATCCCTTCCCATACAACTCCAACTCACGAGCTTCAAGCTCCTCCATTACGGCCCGCCTCTGGCTTGCACCGGCATTGTTCAGGGTTGGTAGGATTTGGCTCGCATCGGAGAAAGTCACGTTTGGGATGAACAAGAAAGCATTATTGAATGGCGATACAGTGAGCTGGTCATTCTTGGTGAAGGAACCAGCATAAATGTCGAAGCGTTGTGAGCCTGAGATGGCTATTATGAGGTTGGGTATGTTGGAGCGGGTGTTGTTCACGGCTAGAGCGACGGGGACGGCCTACGGGAGCATATTGAGCAACAGAAGCGGAGCAATATATAGAAGTCGACTGACATTCTCCGCGAACAAGCTCAAGAGTGAGTTATTTGAGGGGTACGGCGCTCTAGGGGATCATGTCGGCACTTGGAAGTCACTCAGGCAACAGTCACGCTCACCGAGTAAGAGTGAAATCATGGGGAGCGGTGCCAAACTGGAACGCCAGATCAAACTTCTTCGCCAAGTCTTGTAGCCCTGTGGTAATATTCTTGCCCTCAAGGGTATCGAATTCGAGATCGCTCTTCTTCGTATGATACTTGGAGGCCGTTAATTTCAGGGTATACGGGTTGAACTAATAAAAATTACCTCAAAAGTGACGCGATTAGGATCGAGATACCTGCGGTTGAAGGTCAAGTTCTTCGTACTTCCCTTGTTGTCTAGTTTTGCGCCTGATGGGTGAATAATTAGCACAATGAAATACCTTATTTTCAGATGAGGACGTACTGAGGAATCCTGTGGCAATTATCAGGGGCTATACTGAATGGCAATAGCAAATGTTAACGTACCAATAGTCTCCATGTACCTCCCACTTTCCAACGCCATAGAGCGGCCATCAAGCTGAACTGAGAGAAAGACGTGTAAGCACCAGGACAAGCGTAAACATTTGACCACGTACTGCAGTCTCGAATATGTGTATGCCCTCCAAGAATCAGAATCGGAGTAGTTGGGTGAACAGCGCGGATGGCGTCGAAAACAAGAGGCCCTGCAATGTGTCAGGTATTGTCATCAGATTCCTTCGAAGAGCACCTACAATTGTCGCGGGAAACTGGCATGTGCCTAAGAAACAGCGCAAGGGTGAGTTCATACACTTTGAGAAGGGAAACAACCGGGCTTACCCAGCCAACAAGAAGAAATCAGGTTCATCCTTGATAGCGTCTGTGAACTAGAAATAGAAAGGGCGTGAGTGGTTGGGTCGTCGCATCGAGCGAGGTGTAAGACGTACCCAAGCTTCTTTGACCATATTCGCAACAGGCTGCACGGTCGTGTTCTTGTCATTTCCTGTGAAGTTGAAGAGGACACCGAGAGAAGTGACTTTGCGGCCCCTGGAGAGGTTGATCAATACGCGTCATTAGTGACTGTATCAAATCAATAGTTTACTTTCTGGTCTCAAACTTGGCAAAACGTTCTGTACAACATTCAAAGTTAGATATATGCGCAGTAACGTGGATTTATATATCTATATCGGAGAATAGGCGACTAACCTCCAACTGGGACAGTGACAACTTGATTCTTGTCATTCAGCAGAGTGATATTCACGTTGGAGGAAAGATATCGTCCTCTGAGACTTGGTGCAAAGTTTTTGTGCCTTCAAACAAATGAGACTTGAGGACTTTCAAACATATGCAGGCAACGTACATGTCGAGAGCGTTAGCATAGACATAAAGCTCATGACTAGAAGATTACTGCATCAGAACCCCGTGTATCGCCGGATTGAGTATCTCCACTCACTTTCCAATTGCCATCACATCATAAGGTAGCTGTTTCAAAAATTGGTTCGCCTGGATACTAGAGTTAGACGGAACCTTTTTGAAGACTGATGGAGCTAATTAACATACATCATGAGCATCAATGCCACCAGCGGGGAAACCATCGGTCAGTCCGGTCCCTAGGTGGAGGTCAGCAATCGGGAAAGTGGCCGCATGAGAGGAAAACGTACCATCGTGAAGGTCTCCAGAGTCAACAAGGAGCAGGTCGACGTCTTTAGCCTAGCCATTACAGTTAGCCCTCAGCCCATTATAACGCCGAGAAACGCATACAATTGCAATCTCCTTCATGTGTTTCACGAACGATGCGAAGTCCCCAAGGTCTCCACTACAACACGTTAGAGAAAGTCAGCCTCGGCTTAGCACTCGACGCACCTATAGTTGGGTTCTGGGAACGACGTCTTTTGGTGACCGAGCAACCATCCATGGCTATCAGTCGTGTGCAGGATGTTGATGTCGCCCCAGTCCAAAGCACGAGATGGCGGGGTCAGCGGGGAAGAAGGAACCGCCCGTCGCACATGGTCATGTAGGTGACCGTCTTCATGTTCATGCTCTGGGCATGCAGATACCAGAGCAAGAAGGCCAGCGAGAATGCTGGAGGTGAGTAACATAGGTGGTGATTGGAAAGCAAGATTGTTTCAGTGTACGGCTCTGATTTTATGCGCCAAAAATAATCATCAGCTGAGGTGCTTCTAGTGGGAATCTATGCACGTTATTCATCGACGAGTATATGGAGGATGTTTTGCTTCGGCTTTGATGCAACTGGATGGGACAATGCTTGAAAAACGGACGATACCACGCAGGGTGTTATGCGCCTGGGATGTCGGAGCTCAAGATGAGGAAGGATTCTACAGGCGAACCGGCGGCCATGCTGAACGTGCTACGGACGCCAGCGGTCCTCGGGTCCACTCTTGATTCCGCGATGAAGGAGGTAGGTCCTGTGAAGAGTCTGGAGGCTCTTCAGGCAGGAGATGGACGGCCAGACCGGTAACCGCCCCTCTATGAGGAACCAAGGCAGTCATGTAGCAGCCTCGTCTATATTTGCATGAAGCTTGAAGTCGGATCCCTAGTACATTATGTACACGCGCCATGCTGAGGAGGAGGTTCGAGTTTACTAACGCATCAAGTAAGGGCGACGCGTTGGATGTCGTTGCTTGCCAATGCCGAGTCGCTGCCGCTGTTGCACTGCCAGTTCTGCCTGTCCCTGTCCCTGTGGAAACGAGTCCGACGTCTGGTCTTGAGGAACGATGGCTCATCCGAGCCATCGATATTCCACAGGGTGGTGGTCTCGTGCTGGAGACCTTGAATCCCTACCGTATCATCACCCTCGTCAGCAGAACCAACACCAAGGTCCTGAGGAAGAGCCCTCATCTCCATGGTTGGCCTCACTCGCCAGTGGTATCTTTGATCGCAGCGGATCCACTGCAGCAGGCGTAACCTCCAATGCTCCACCCCGGAGAGACGAATTGGAGGGGTCTCAGAACGATGTGCGTTTTTACCGAAACGAGCTGGAGCAGAGCAACTACGATTTGCAACGGGCGATTGGCGATAATAGCGCGTATGCGAGAAGAATTCAAGAGCTTGAAAACGCCAACGCGCGACTCAATGAGCAGCTCCTCGGACGCAGACTTCAGGTAGCCCAGGGGACGCCTACCTTCAACGCTGACGATTTTGACAGGCGAAGCTCGAGTGCGTACACGTCCGGTCTAAAATTTCAATAAACTCATTGCAGGAA
>Ga0247742_10003131_pt1 | contig 10593 bp, 9 predicted proteins | sample UWRJL208509C2_FD_180944 | JGI IMG/M metagenome (GOLD analysis project Ga0247742, IMG submission 180944) | Plant litter microbial communities from Arlington Agricultural Research Station in Wisconsin, United States - UWRJ-L208-509C-2 | ecosystem: Environmental > Terrestrial > Plant litter >... | reverse complement strand
TCGCAATCTCCAAGACTCACCCCGCCGAGGCGATCGAGCCGCTGCTCGCCGCCGGCCAGCGCGTGTTCGGCGAGAATCGCGTGCAGGAGGCGGAAGCGAAATGGCCGGACCTGCGCGCGCGCTGGCTAGGGGTTGCGCTCCATCTCGTCGGCCAGCTCCAGTCGAACAAGGCCGAGGATGCGGTCGCGCTGTTCGATGCGATTCATTCGGTCGACCGCCCCTCGCTCATCACCGCCCTGGCCAAGGCAATGGACCGGCAGGGCAAGCGGCCCGATTGCTTCCTCCAGGTCAATATCGGCGATGAGCCGCAAAAGGGCGGCTGCGCGGTCGCCGATTTGCCCGCGTTGCTGGCCGAGGCTCGCGCGGCGAACTTGCCGGTCGCCGGGTTGATGGCGGTGCCGCCCGCCGAGGTCGAACCGGCGCCCTATTTCGCGCTGCTCGCCAAGCTCGCGCGCGACCACTGCCTTACCGGACTCAGCATGGGCATGTCGGCGGATTTCGAGACCGCCGTCACGCTCGGCGCGACCCATGTCCGCGTCGGCAGCGCGCTGTTCGGCGCGCGCGCATGAGGTTCGATGGCCTGATCTTCGATTTCGATGGCGTGCTGATCGAGAGCGAAGCGCTCGGAAACGCACATCTCGCCGACTATCTGAACGGCATCGGTCACGCGATTTCGCGCGAAGAGGCGATGACGCGCTTCATGGGGCTGTCGGGCCGCAGCTTCATCGACGCGATCGAGGCGCATATCGGTGCGCCGCTCGGTGAAGATTTTCACGCCGCGCGGCGCATCGAGGATGCCCGCGTGATGGCCGCCGGCATCGATGCGGTGGCCGGCGCCGTCGCGTTCGTCCGTTCGCTGCCGGACGATCTTCCTAAGGCGATCGCCTCGTCGAGTTCGACTGCGTGGATCGCGCGTCACCTCGATCATATCGGCTTGCGAGACGCGTTCGGCGATCACCTTTATTCGGGCAAGGAACATGTCACGCGCGGCAAGCCCGCGCCCGATCTTTATCTATATGCCGCCGAGGCGATCGGCGTGGACATCACGCGCACCGTGATCCTCGAGGATTCGATCGTCGGTGCGACCGGCGCGGTCGCCTCGGGCGCGTTCGTGATCGGCTTTTGCGGCGGCAGCCACTGTTCGCCCGACCATGCCGAACGGCTGCGCGCGCTGGGCGTCCAGGCAATCGCGTCGGACTTTGCCGGGGTCGCCCGCCTGATCGCCTGACCACGGCGAGCGACTCGCCATTTCGCTTCCGTTTGCGGGCGCGAATCCCTATATGCTCGCTATGACGACACCCAATTCCACAGCTTCCGGCCAGCCATCCAATCCCAACGAATATGGCGCCGATTCGATCAAGGTGCTCAAGGGCCTCGACGCAGTCCGCAAGCGCCCCGGCATGTACATCGGCGACACCGACGATGGCTCGGGCCTCCACCATATGGTGTTCGAAGTCTCCGATAACGCGATCGACGAGGCGCTCGCCGGGCATTGCGACCGGATCGACATCACGCTGAACGCTGATGGCTCGGTGTCGGTCGAGGATAACGGTCGCGGCATCCCGACCGGAATCCATACCGAGGAAGGCGTGTCTGCAGCCGAGGTCATCATGACCCAGCTTCACGCTGGCGGTAAGTTCGAGAACACCTCGGACGACAACGCCTACAAGGTCTCGGGCGGTCTGCACGGCGTCGGCGTGTCGGTGGTCAACGCTTTGTCCGAATGGCTCGATCTGACGATCTGGCGCGACGGACAGGAACATTACATGCGCTTCGCGTTCGGCGATGCGGTGGCGCCGCTCAAGGTCGTCGGCGACGCACATGGCAAGAAGGGCACCAAAGTCACGTTCTTCCCGTCGCCCGCCACTTTCAAGATCACCGAATTCGATTTCGACAAGCTCGAACATCGCTACCGTGAACTCGCCTTCCTCAATTCGGGCGTGCGGCTGTTCCTCAACGACGCGCGGCATGAGGACGCCAAGACCGTCGAGCTGTTCTACGAAGGCGGCATCGCCGCGTTCGTGAAATATCTCGACCGCAACAAACAGCCGCTGATGCCCGATCCGGTCGCGATCTCGGGCACGCGCGACGACGTGACGATCGATGTCGCGCTCGAATGGAACGACAGCTATTACGAGAACGTCCTCGCCTTCACCAACAACATCCCGCAGCGTGATGGCGGCACGCATCTCGCCGCGTTCCGCGCCGCGCTGACGCGCACGCTCAACACCTATGCCGAGAAATCCGGCATGTTGAAGAAGGAGAAGGTGACGCTCACCGGCGACGACATGCGTGAGGGGCTCACCGCGATCGTCTCGGTCAAGCTGCCCGACCCGAAATTTTCGTCGCAGACCAAGGACAAGCTCGTCTCGTCCGAAGTGCGCCAGCCGCTCGAATCCCTGATGGCCGACAAGCTCGTGGAATGGCTCGAAGAGAATCCGGCGCACGGCAAGGCGATCGTCGCCAAGATCATCGACGCCGCCGCCGCGCGCGAGGCCGCCAAGAAGGCGCGCGAACTGACCCGGCGCAAGGGGGTGATGGACATCGCCTCGCTGCCCGGCAAGCTCGCCGATTGTCAGGAGCGCGACCCCGCCAAGTCCGAACTGTTCCTCGTGGAAGGCGATTCGGCGGGCGGATCGGCCAAGCAGGGCCGCGACCGGCATTTCCAGGCGATCCTGCCGCTGCGCGGCAAGATCCTCAACGTCGAGCGTGCGCGCTTCGACCGGATGATTTCGAGCCGCGAGATCGGCACGCTCATCCAGGCGATGGGCACCGGCATTCTCGACGAGTTCAACCTCGACAAGCTGCGCTACCACAAGATCGTCATCATGACCGACGCCGACGTTGACGGCGCACACATCCGCACCTTGCTGCTGACGTTCTTCTACCGCCACATGTCGAAGATCATCGAGGCCGGGCATCTCTACATCGCGCAGCCGCCGCTCTACAAAGCGACGCGCGGGCGATCGGAAGTATATCTCAAGGACGATCCCGCGCTCGACGAATATCTGGTCGAGAACGGTGTCGCATCGACCGTGCTGGAAGGTGCTGCCGGCGGCACGCGTTCGGGTGCCGATCTGCGCAGTCTGGTCGATCACGCCCGGCGGATGCGGACGCTGATGCGCTACGTGCCGCGTCGCTACGATGCGACCATCGTCGAGGCGCTGGCGCTGGTCGGTGCGCTCGATCCGACGCTCGATGTGCCGACGCGCGCGTCGCGGGTCGAGGATGTCGTCGCGGCGCTCGATGCCGGCGACCCCGAGGCGCGCTGGTCGGCCGAGGTCAGCGAAGAGGGCGGCATTCACTTCAAGCGCTGGTGGCGCGGCGTGACCGATCACCACATCCTCGAAGCGGCGTTCCTCGTCTCGGCGGAAGCGCGCAAGCTGCACGCTCTGGCGAGTGAACACGCGGAAGATTATGCCCGCACCGCGCGGCTGGTGCCCTCGCGCGCGGCGGTGGCGGCCGCCGAGGCCGAGCCGGCGCCCGAAAGCGATGCGGACAGCGACGCCGAAGCCGCCCCGATCGCGATCGGCAAGGGCGAATCGATGGTCGCGCGGCCCTCGCAACTGCTCGAAGCGATCCTCGCCGCAGGCCGCAAGGGCCTGTCGATCCAGCGCTACAAGGGACTCGGCGAGATGAACCCCGAGCAATTGTGGGAAACCACGCTGGACCCGCAGAACCGCTCGATGCTGCGCGTCGAGGTCGAGCAGGTCGATGTCGCCGACGAGATCTTCACACGATTGATGGGCGATGTCGTCGAACCGCGCCGCGAGTTCATTCAGGAGAATGCGCTCAACGTCGCCAATCTCGACGTTTGAGGACTACGGACTCGATCTCACCCCGTTCGCCCTGAGCTTGTCGAAGGGCGTGTCCCGAGGGCAACGCTTGGCGCACGTGCTTCGACAAGCTCAGCACGAACGGCGTGGCGGGGGCGGTGATTTCCGCGAACGCAGTCATTGCGGAGTCGCGCAGCGGCAGTAGAGTACGGGCGAAATCCAGGAGAGGATCAGCCGATGCGTTACCTTGCTCTCGCCGCCGTCGCCGCACTCGTCGTTCCCGGGGCGATTCTCGCCGCGCCGGCGGTAGCGCCTGCGATCCAGAAGGCGCTCGCCGATCCCGCGCGGGCCGACCAGCAAGGTGATGATGCCCGCCGCAAGCCCGCCGAAGTGCTCGCGTTCTCGGGCGTCAAGCCGGGGCAGCAGGTCGTCGATCTGCTCCCGGGTGGCGGCTATTGGACGCGGATCTTCACCGGCATCGTCGGGCCGCAGGGCCATGTCTATGCGCTGTGGCCCAATGCCGCCGCGGCGTTCGGCGCGAAGAGCGTCGCGGCGCTGCAAGCACGCGGCCTCGCCAACGTGACGGCGGCGGTCGATCCCGCGATCATCACCGTGCCCAAGCCGGTCGATCTCGTCTGGACGGTCGAGAATTATCACGACATCGCCAACAAGGGTGGCGGCGAAGCCGCGCTGAGCGCGTTCAACGCAGCGGTGTTCAAGGCGCTCAAGCCCGGCGGCACCTATGTCGTGATCGATCATGCCGCGCCAGCCGGATCGGGCCTCGCCGATACCGAGACGCTGCACCGGATCGACCCCGCCATCGTCAAGCGTCAGGTGGTCAATGCCGGCTTCGTCTTCGTCGGCGAATCCAAGGCGCTCGCCAACCCGGCCGACGATCACACGCTGAAAGTGTTCGATCCCGCGATCCGTGGCCACACCGACCAGTTCGTCTACAAATTCCGGCGGCGCTGACCGGAGGCCGCGAGCGCTGCGCCGATTGCAAGCCGGCGCGCGCGTTCCTATTGTCGGATCGGAGGCCTGCATGCGCGTCAACACCAGCCAATCGATCAAGACCGCCAATAATGTCCACAGCCGGTTCGGTAGCTGGAAGGCGGCGAAGGATTCGTCGAGCTTCAAGGACGGCAAATATGTCGTTCGAAGTGTGTCCACGCGCGGCGATCAGGGCGTGACCGAAACCAAGTGAGTTTCAGCTACACGCTGTTCCTGGCGCTGCTGCTGCTCGCGCCGGGTCTGGCGGTATGGGCGGGCTTGCGCGCCGGTGAACGATCCGACCTGATCTCGCAGGCGCCCGAGAAGCCCGGATCGACCTTTTCCCTGCTCGTGATCGTGTTCGGCGCACTGGCCGGGCACATCATCCTTTCCGGCCTGTTCGCGCTGCAAGCGGGGGCTTGCCGGCTCACCCCGCAGTGCGTTCGGTTGAGCTTCGATCCCAACGTGTACCGCGTCATCCTCACCAACGGACGGTCGGCGGGAACCCCGTCGGATTGGGCGTTCCTGTGCTGGTTCGTGTCGCTGCTCACGCCCGCGCTGATCGTCGGCGCCGTGGCATACGCAGCCAGCGGCTGGAGGATCGTACGGAATATGCGCGAGGCCGCGACCTTCGGATGGCTCAAACGCTGGGTCGATCTCGCCCGGCCGTCGAACAGCTTCATCATCGCCTATGTCGTCACCACGCTCGAACACGAAGGCGCGAACGTCGCTTATGAGGGCATCGTCGAGAACATCGCGCTCGACGACAACAAGGCCATTGCGATGCTGGTGCTCAGCAGTTGCGACCGCTTCCTCGTCCGCATCACCAGCGAACGCGTCGAGCGGATCGATTCGGACCACGCCCCGATTCCGCTGATCCAGCTCGAAGCGAAGCATTTCGTCAACGTGGCGCTCGAAGTGTTCGAAGATATCGAAACGCCGCCCGTCGATGAGGACTCGCAGCGCTGACGAAAACCGATCGCGCTACCTGTGCTGATACAAATCGGCTCCCAAGCGTTGTGTACGTGGCCGGTCTGCGGACGGGCTACACATCGGGAGTTTCACATGAAAAACATCATCGGGTTCGCCATGCTGGCTATCGTCGCAACCGCGCCAGCCGTGGCGCAGCGTGACAGCCACCGTAGCGACCGCAAACACCACAGCCGCACCTATCGTCAGGATTGCAAGCGCAGCAGCGGCACCACTGGCACGATCGCGGGCGGCGCAGGCGGCGCGCTCGCGGGCAATGCGCTCGGTGGCGGCACGCTCGGCACTGTTGCCGGTGGCGTCGGCGGCGCATTGCTCGGGCGTCACCTCGATAAGAAGCATGACGCCGCGCAGAACCGCCGCAACGGCTGCTGATCCACATTTGCGGCCGTCACGATCCGGTGGCGGCCGCCTGAACGCGTTGCTATTCTGTTCCCAGCCGCTATTTCGATAGCGTGCTGCCGCATCCCGCCCTTCACGCCAGCCACGGCGGCATCTGGATCGCCGATGCCGACGGCACGCGGCCGATCGGGCGCGGTGAGGCGATCCGCATCGCGGCGGATACCCCGGTCATCCTGCTCAACGCGCCGCTGGTGGCGCAGCGGCTGGGCTATGCCGAGCTGTCGGGGCTGGACGTGCTCGAACTGTTCGCATGCCTGTTCCCGGCGCGCTTCATGGTGCCGACACCCAAGGGGCTCGCGCGTGCCGCCGGCATCGACGCGCCCACCAGCGATGCCGACGTCGCCACGTTCCTGCGGCGGGCCGCGTCGGCGCTGATCGACGTCACCGACGGCGACTGGCCCGAGCGCGAAGGCGCGTGGAGCGCGACGCAGAATCTTGGGCGGCTGCGCTGGCCGTGGGCGCCGATCCTCGCCGCGCGGCTGCACCGGCCGAGCACCGCCGAACGCTGGCTGTTCACCAAATTGCCCGAATGGTCGGAAGGTGCGCCGCGCCCGGCGCCGCGCACGATCAGCCTCGGCGCCGAGGAGACCGCCGCGCGACTGGCGAGCCTGACAGGTTCGGGCGCGGAGGAACGCCTCGGTCAGCGTGCCTTCGCGCAAGCCGCGACCGAGGCGTTCGCGCCGCGCATGGTTCGCGACGCGCCCAATCTCGTGCTCGCCGAGGCGGGGACCGGAATCGGCAAGACTTTGGGGTATCTCGCGCCGGCTTCGTTGTGGGCGGAGAAAGCGGGCGGAGCGGTGTGGGTGTCGACCTATACCAAGGCGTTGCAACGCCAGCTCGCGCAGGAAACCGCGCGGCTGTTTCCCGATCCTGCGGTGCGCCGGCTGAAGGTCGTTACGCGCAAGGGGCGCGAGAATTACCTTTGCCTGCTCAATCTCGAAGATGCGCTGCAAGGCGGGTTCGCCGGGCGCGCGGCGGTGCTCGCGCAGCTCGTCGCGCGCTGGGCGGCGTATAGCGCTGATGGCGACATGGTCGGCGGCGATCTGCCCGGCTGGCTGACTACGTTGTTCCGCCGCGCCGGCCACACCGCGCTGACCGACCGGCGCGGCGAGTGCGTCTATGCGGGTTGCCCGCATTACCGCAAATGCTTCATCGAACGCGCCGCGCGCGCCAGCGTCGAGGCCGATATCGTCATCGCCAATCATGCGCTGGTGATGGTCAACGCGGTGCGCGGGCGCGAACTGACCACGCGGCCGACGCGTTACGTGTTCGACGAAGGCCATCATCTGTTCGATGCCGCCGACATGATGTTCTCGACCGCGTTGACCGGTCAGGAGACGATCGAACTGCGCCGATGGCTGCTCGGCCCAGAATCGGGCGGGCGCGGGCGGCGGCGTGGCCTCGCGGCGCGGCTGTCCGATGTGGCGAGCTATGACGAGGCGGGTGCGCTCGCGATTGCTGACGCGGTCAAGGCGGCGGGGGCGCTCGCTGCCGACGGCTGGCTGCAACGGCTGGCGGAGGGCGCGCCGTTCGGGCCGATCGAGCATCTGCTCGCCGCCGTGCGTGGCCTCACCTACGCACGCGCGGAGACCGACGGCGATGCTGGTTACGGGCTTGAGACCGAACTGGTCGAACCCGATGCGGCTTTGGTCGAAGCGGCGGGGCAGGCGGCTCACGCGCTCGATGCTTTGGTGCGGCCATTGGTCGCGCTCGGCCGGCGTCTGGAGGCGGTGCTGGCCGATGCGCCCGACTGGATGGACGCGCCGGCGCGCGCGCGGATCGAAGGCGCGATCGCCTCGCTCGGCTGGCGCGCCGAGACGGTGGCGTCGTGGCTGGCGTTGCTCGCGCGCGTCGGCGGCCCGGCGGCGGAGCAATTCGTCGACTGGCTGATCGTCAACCGCATCGAGGGCCGCGATTACGACATCGGCCTGTTGCGCCACTGGCTCGATCCGAGCAAACCCTTCGCCGAGATCGTGCTGCGCCCGGCCCACGGCGCGCTCGTCACCTCGGCGACGCTGCGCGGTGGCGGCGCCGATCCCGATGAAGGCTGGGACGTGGCGGAAGCACGCAGCGGCGCGCAGCATCTGATCCGCCCCGGCGCGCGCTTCTCGGCGCCGAGTCCGTTCGATTACGCCAACCACGCGCAGGTGCTGATCGTCACCGACGTGAAGCGCGGCGATCTCGGCGCGCTCGCCAACGCGTATGCGCGGCTCGCGCTGGCAAGTGGCGGTGGCATGCTCGGGCTGTTCACCGCGATCCGGCGGCTGCGCGCGGTCCACGCGCGCATCGCCGACCGGCTCGCGCGCGAGGGGCTGCCGCTCTACGCGCAGCATGTCGATCCGATCGACACCGGCACCTTGGTCGATATCTTCCGCGACGATCTCTCGGCCTCGCTGCTCGGCACCGATGCGCTCCGTGACGGGGTCGATGTACCCGGCCGCTCGCTTCGACTGGTCGCGATGGAGGGCGTACCCTGGCCCAAGCCGAGCGTGCTCCACGCCGCGCGCCGGCTCGCGAACGGCGGGTCGGCCTATGACGACCGCATCGTGCGCGCGCGGCTGGCGCAGGCGTTCGGCCGGCTGATCCGCCGCGCCGACGATCGCGGTATGTTCGTCTTGCTCTCCTCGGCGATGCCGTCGCGGCTGCTATCGGCGTTTCCGCCCGGCGTGCCGGTGGCGCGGGTGACGCTCGACGAGGCGATCGAGCGCGCGCGACGTCTTCCTTCCGTCGTCGAAACGGGGCAAGAGGTGCTCGACGCCTGACGGAGACGGTCCTGTTGAAATCGCTCACGCTGCTCCGCCACGCCAAATCGGGCTGGGACGATCCGGTCGCGCGCGATTTCGACCGGCCGCTCAACGGCAAGGGCAAGCGCGCCGCCGCGATGATGGGCCGGCATCTGCGCACGCTCGGCCTGTCGTTCGATCATGTCGTCGCCTCGCCCGCAGTGCGCGTGATGGAGACGCTCGACGAGATCGAGCGCGGTTATGGCAAGGCGCTCAACACCGCATGGGACCGGCGGCTGTACCTCGCCTCGGCCGAGACGTTGCTCGATGTCGTTCAGGAACTGCCCGACAGCACCGGCGACGTGCTGCTGGTCGGGCACAATCCGGGGCTGGAGGATCTGGTGCTGATGCTGGTGCCCGAGGCTGCCGATGGCTTACGCGGTGCGGTCGAGCAGAAATACCCGACCGCGAGCGTGGCGCGGATGGCGTTCGATGTGGCGGGCTGGCCGGATGTGAATGCTGGCGGCGCCGTGCTCGAACGCTTCGTGCGCCCGCGCGATCTTGATCCGGCGCTTGGGCCGGATCAGGATTAACGGTTCAATCGGAGTTAACCATCTCAACCGTTCGTGATTCGACAAGCCCAGCACGAACGGAGGCGGGTTCACGACGGCTTGTTCTTCAGCAAATCGCCAAGCCCCGCCAGCCCACCCAGCGGCTTCACCTCATCCTCGCTGAGCACGCCCGCTTCGCGCAACGCGGCGGCGGCGTTGGCGCTGCGTGGGAACGGATCGAGCGCAAGCGCCATAGTCTCCGCCGCCGCCTCGCCAAGATCGATCGCGCCCCCTTCATAGGGGATCGTGTCGAGCGCGTGCTCGTCGAGTTCGATCTCGTCGTCCTCTCCCGCATCACCGCCCTCGACGAACCGCAACGCCACGGGTTCGTCGACCGTGACCGGGATCGGCTCGTCGGTAACGGTGCAGGCCTGCACGACATCGGCACCCACGCGCCCGCGCACGACGATCCCCGCCGCTTCGCGCCGTACCGACAGCATTGCCTCGAGCCGATCGATCGACAGCAGCCCGAAGCGTGCGGCGAGTGCGACGCGCTCGATGGCGTCGGCGGCGATCGTCACGGCGCGCTCGCCCGCGCCGATCGTGTCGATCCGTTCGGGACGGGAGAATTCAGGGGTCGTCATGGCAGGTCTCCGGCGATGATCGCGGCAGTCGGCGCGTGGGCAAGCGCATCGCGCAACGCGTACAGCCGCGCTGCGACGTGGCGCAAGGCGGGTTCGGGCGGCGCTTCGCCGCGGTACAGGTTGCGGATCAAGGCCGCGTCGAGGTTCCCCGCCGCCAGCGCGTCGCGATAGGCGCCAATCCGGCCGCCGAGCATGCTCATCATCTTGCCGATATGCTTGCCGACGATGATGTCGCCGATGCCGATCTGGCGAAGCTGCCCGTCCATGTCGTCGACGAACCGTTCGGTCACGCGCGCCACCGTTTCGGCGCCTTGGGGGTCGCCCTCCAGCCGCAGCAGCACGAAGGTGAGGACGCCAGCGATCATGTCGAAGCGCCCGTCGATCGTGTCGGGCGCGCCACCCTCCACATACCAATGCGGCTCACGCCCGCGCGCGACGATCGCGGTGTAGAGTGGCAGCGCTTCGGTATCGCGCGTGCCCAGCATTCGACCGATCCAGCTCAAGCGCATCGACTCCCGAA
>Ga0247742_10003129_pt1 | contig 10594 bp, 11 predicted proteins | sample UWRJL208509C2_FD_180944 | JGI IMG/M metagenome (GOLD analysis project Ga0247742, IMG submission 180944) | Plant litter microbial communities from Arlington Agricultural Research Station in Wisconsin, United States - UWRJ-L208-509C-2 | ecosystem: Environmental > Terrestrial > Plant litter >... | reverse complement strand
AATATGGTGATTACGCTAACATCTCCTCGTAAGGCATTCATCTTGCGGAAATGTCTTTGTTCTTAAACATCACAAACGTGTTGGCCATATTCACTATTTCTAAAGCAGTTGACGAGCATGGGTTGGACATTGAGCCGAAGATCGAATGGGTCACCTCTGTGACCAGGTGAGCTTCTGGAAATGTGATATCCAAAAGAGGTCTAACCCTCATTATTACAGGCATCTCAAACCCTTCGAGTGTCAGATAAAACCTCGTTCTGAAGAGCATGTTTTGCTGCTTGACAGACACGATTGATTTTTTTTTGCCCTTGACCGAATAAAGTGTTTGACCTTGGTAAATAAACCTCACAGTGTATTATTATGCGCTTGTCGCGGTCTTGGCGTCAACTTGCGATATTTTCAGAGCATGGCACAGGTTTCCTACGACTGGCAAGAGCTGCAATTCACATACGTGTTTGGACTTGCAAGCCACTGGAAGCCAGCGCCACCTGGTGTGACAATGTTGAATGGGCAAGCGCTGCGACGCCTTCGATCATATCTGGCAGGGTATCGACCTATTCCTCTGCCAGCCACGACCATCACTTGACACGCAGCCATGCTCCGGGTTACACTGTTACAAGAGATTCAACTCGTCGCGCCCAAACGCATCACCCCCTCCGAGATGGATCTGTCCACACCCAGCGAGATACGCACTACTCACCTTTGTTCTCTCTTTCTCATACTCTCCTCGGACTACAGTAAAGGATCCGTCGTGGACAAGGATACGAGAGAATCTACTACAACATGACCTGGAGCTACACTTCTCTGACCATCAACGGCGACCATCAATAGTGTAAATGTGCCTCACCATCGACCGCCTCACGCCTCTCCAGGCTCGCTGCCTCCTGTTGGCGCCTCTTGGGCTAGCAGATCTGCCCCACCCACTGGTTTGATGTCTACCCCATGAGCGGCGTCACCTCATCAGTCCTGGTGATATTAAACTCAGTCTCTGTGCACATGGTATAACTGTCCTCAAAATTTTAGTCGAGCTACTTAAGGAGGCGCCTGAATTGTGTATCAAACTTCAAGATGAGAAGCTCTCTCAGTTTGGGTCCCAAAACTTGTCAGTAAATTTGCAGCTAGGACACCGATGCCAATAGAAAATAACATCACACTGATGGTTGCTGGAGGAAGGAGAACGACCTAATAAAAGCTGAATATCAGGAATTAAGGGAGCAGAGGGAGCGTGTGAAAAAATCAGAACTTTGAATTGTTTCGCGAACAACACGCCTCCTCCACCGTTCTTCACAAAATACGCCCAACACAACCACCATCACCACCAGCACACCAACAATCTCAACAATACCTAGCCTTTGGCTGTCATACACTGCTAGATATTGCATTCTTATACTAAACCATCATGTCCCAAGCCACCGCCTCATCCTCGTCCACGTGCGCATCTCTTTCAACCTAACTTTTTATCTCAACCAGCTTGAGCTTATACTTGCCCTCTCTTGCGAACAGACCAGCCAATGAATCATCCTGGAAAACAGGACTCAGACCCCCACCAAAAGACGCCCGACCCCAAACAGAAGATGTAACCGCGACAAAGGGTACCGAGTTTGAGGACATGTACCTCCGCCGTGAACTCCTCATGGGTATCTTCGAAGCAGGGTTCGAGAGACCCTCGCCCATTCAAGAGGAGGCCATCCCCATTGCCCTCGCCAAGCGTGATATTCTCGCTCGCGCAAAGAACGGAACTGGAAAAACTGCTGCATTCGTCATCCCCTCACTCCAACAAATCGATATTTCGAAGCCCAAGATTCAGGCGCTCCTGCTGGTGCCTACACGTGAGCTCGCGTTGCAGACCTCTCAAGTCTGCAAGATCCTCGGAAAACACATGGGCCTGCAAGTCATGGTCACCACTGGTGGCACAACCCTGAAGGATGATATTTTGCGTCTGTCGGAGACCGTGCATGTTCTTGTTGGCACGCCTGGGCGTATCCTCGATTTGGCTGGCAAGAGTGTCGCCGACCTTACCGAATGCCCGGTGTTTGTTATGGATGAAGCTGATAAGCTTCTTTCCCCCGAGTTCGCTCCTGTTATGGAGCAACTACTCTCTTTCCTCCCTACTGAGCGCCAAGTCATGTTGTTCAGTGCTACTTTCCCGATGATTGTCAAAGACTTCAAGGTGAGTATTCCTGTTTGCTCTGGCATCTAAAGTATTTACTTATACTGTCCATAGGACAAGCACATGCGATCTCCATACGAGATCAATCTCATGGATGAACTCACTCTCCGTGGTGTCACACAATACTACGCTTACGTCGAAGAACGGCAAAAGGTCCACTGCCTCAACACACTCTTCTCCAAACTCCAGATCAACCAATCGATTATCTTCTGTAACTCAACCAACCGCGTCGAGCTCCTCGCCAAGAAAGTGACTGAGCTTGGCTACTCCTGCTTCTACTCGCATGCAAAGATGCTCCAATCACACCGCAATCGCGTCTTCCACGACTTCCGCGGTGGTGTCTGCCGCAACCTTGTCTGCTCGGACCTCCTCACACGTGGTATTGATATCCAAGCTGTTAATGTTGTCATCAACTTTGACTTCCCCAAGAACTCGGAGACCTACCTCCATCGTATTGGCCGTTCAGGACGATTTGGACACCTTGGTCTTGCGATCAACCTTGTCACATATGAGGATAGGTTCAATCTGTATAAGATCGAGCAGGAGCTTGGGACGGAGATTCAACCTATTCCTCAGTCGATCGATAGAAGTCTGTATGTCGCCCCAAGCGGTGGAGAGGAGACGCAAGTGACGCGGGCGCCTCAGCAGCCCCAACACGGACCTGCACCCCCTCCTCCTCCTCAGCAGCAGCAGCAACAGAGGCCGCAAGGAGGTCCTGCTCCTCCGGCGGCCCAGAGGAACGGAGGATATCCACAGCAGCAGCAGCAGCAGCAGCAGCAGCAACAACAGATACCACCTCAGCAGCAATATGCACAGAGGGCCAACGGTGCACCTATACCCGGACAGCAGCAACAGCGTGGTCAACCCGCGTACCGTGGAGGCGTTCCAGTCGCCCGATGAGAGGTGTAAGTGGGGAGCGTAGAGGAGAGTTACCGCCAAGAGTTGGAAGGAGATACAGAGCGGCGGAGAGTAGAAGTCAACCAATCTCACCAACACCAACAATACCGTCCCGCCACGAGACTTGCAATCACAATTATTTCTTATCATTCATCAAAGAGCGTTCAAGACACGATGCGATCATCTTAACCACCATCATCACCACCAATCACGTCACGCACCCGTTTTCTGCAGGATTTTCTCTTGCTCGTTGTACGCAACGCAACCCCATTTTCTGACCTCTCATGTCCCCGTTCTGTCCTGTTCCCGTCACCTCATCCCTTAATTCATTACCTGTTTATCGTCACCATCATCGCTCCATCCACCGTGTTCTCGTTACAATCCAGACGCTGCTCGTATCAGTCCCTGCCCCGCCATTGCTACTTTACTTGAAGATATTTCTGCTGTACTTTAACACAACCCCCCTTCTACCCTACTTCTTAGCACTATATGTGCATGATCACCCCACCCGGCTGACTATTCTCACTTTTACTCGAGTACCCGTCTGTAGCCCGTATCCCATACACCCACACATTACCACCCCACTCCCACCATGTTTCCCCTGCCTCTGCCGTATCCTCACCGTCACCCCCCCAGTTATTCGTTCAATTTTACGGCGGATAATCCCCTTCTTCCCTTCTAGAGCATCTAGAGCTGTGTTGCTGGAGTTTGTTGAGAGTTTGGAGTTGCGAGAGTGTTGTTTCGAGGAGAGTGTGATGTTGTAGTTAGTACGAAGGTCGACCTATGCACTAGGACGTCTCGTTGTCGAGGGCTTCATTGTTCACGTATTAGTCAACCATGCGGAAATACGATTACCTCGATCACTATATCTACCTGGAGCCACCACGAACGATTGCTTGCAGCAAAGTGACGATCATTGTCAATAGGGGCTTGAATTCCACGTGATTACTGGCAAGAGCTGTCCTTGCGGGCCGATGTCTGCCGACGCGCTTACCTCCGCACCTTTGCTCTCGCCACCAGAGTCCACCATTTGAACTTTCTGGGAAGCATCATGTCCTCTCAAGTCATGAGACGCGTCTCTCGGAGTATTCTCTCCTTCAGCAGAAATAAACAATTCCCGCAGGCACGTCTAAATCGAAACATAACGTCAACACCGCGAGCCTCAGCGGATCCATGGCCTCTACCTCACACACCGGAACATTTGGCTTCGACAGTGACACCCTCAGGTGTTGATCCTCTTCCACCGCTGCCGAGGAAAAACGAGTCCATTGATACGCTACGCGCTCGGCTGGTATATCAGTCACGCAAGCGGGGTACACTGGAGAGTGATTTGTTACTCAGCACATTTGCGAGGGACCATTTAAGTGGGATGTCTCAGGAAGAACTTATGGAATACGACAAGGTTTGTGTTTGTCTTAGGATCCGATGCTATACGGCTGGCTGATTAGAACTGTGCTTCTACAGCTGCTCGACGAACCAGACTGGGATATCTACTATTGGGCCACCAATAATAGGACACCACCTGAAAGATGGTCAAGCTCCCCTATACTCGACAAGCTGAAGGTTCATGCACGCAACGAGGGAAAGGTTGTTCGCAAAATGCCTCCATTATGATCTTACCACGATAGCTGCGACGTTGTACACCATAAAAGTAGATTCGTAGATTCGTGCATCAACGGCGCGATTCAATGTGACTTATACTCTTGCCTCTCAAATTATCCATTAAGCCTAGGGTATGACAGTTAAATAGAAACACCACACGACGACACCTTATCCAGTGATTATAGTTCCCTGGCCTCCAACTTTTCGTCGTACCTCTTCAACAACAGCCTCTCGACCCAGCCGTTTTGAGGGTACGGCTTCTCCCACTGGTTGTGTAAATGAACACCGAAGACGTTCTTGAGGGCCTTGTCTAATCCGCCGCCTTCTTCGAGGCCAAGGCCAAAAGTCCATTTCCCAGACTTGTTGTCCGGCACGAATGGGTCGGGGAGGCGGTTATCTAATCGACATGATCGGCCATCGCTGAAGCAAAATGGAAGAATTTTGAATGGGGGTATAGAGGAGTTGAGAAGGCGTCTCCAGAGCTTGAAGTAGAGCAGGGCTCCCCAATCCGTTGATCCTGAACGGGGAGGTGGAGAAACCACCATGACGTGGAAGGCCTCACATAGGTAGGGCGAATGTTTTCGGAAACGCATCAGGGCTCCATTTAGAGGGAGGTATATTTTGTCTGTTGGAAAGTCAGATTATTTTGAAGCTAGAGGATACCAAAGACTGACCATAGCAATCCCATTGTGTCACGAACTCATGTTCGAGCAAAGGTTCGAGATCTCGAGTAAGTAGGGAATCCATGTCCACCCAGACGCCCCCATAGTTCCAGAGGAGTAGAAGGCGTATGAGGTCTCCGTCGACCCATGCTTTTGCATCCTTCCTTGTGAGTAGGTCGCTTCCCTCCAACTCGGTGCCTTTTGCCAGGGCTGGGATGTCGACAACCTTCAACGCGAACGTGTCAGGAAATTGCTGGAGATATGTTTGTAGGATAGTGTTTGAGCCGAGGTCCCCATTGGACCAAAGAATCAGACGAGTGGATGAAACGTCTTGTGTAGCAAAGAAGGATTTCAGCATCCACTCTTGCCTTGGGCCGAAGGGTGCGAGGTCGTTTCTCCAATAGGTGTGGTATTGCGTGCGAGCTTCTGCGGGTATGCGTTGCGTTTGCTCTGGTTTGGGTCCTGCTTGGATAGTTCCCGCGAAGTTGTAGCAGTCAAGGCCCATCCTCATTGGCATTCCTGCTTGTACTTCTGTTCTCTTGGGTCCGTGGACATACAGCGAAACATTGTAGTCTGGACTAACTCGATCCGCGTCGAAGCATCCTCCCAGAGGGATTACAGTTTCGATTTCTTTGTGCACCCATGTTCGGTCATAGAATGCGAGCTCTATGTGCGGTTCGTAGAGGTAGAGGCCGAGAATAATGAGCAACAGGACTGCTGGCACTGTGTACTTCACGATGGCATAAACAGTTCGTGGCTTGAGTAGAAGTCGTCCACTCGACCGTGTTTCGTTCCGAATTTCGTTACGCGACGACCTGAAATGTTAATAATCAATAAAGAAGACGTCCAGAAGATTGAAGCAATGCGAGCGCTCAACTTCAGGAGCTTAGAAAACGAGGACACGTACATAGGAAGTCGCTCATAATCTCCGCTAGCCATGCTGTTCCGTTTAGTTTGTCGGTTGCCCTCGAAATATGAGAAATAACCACTATCAGAGGTATAGTGCTGGCGTTTAGATAGATGGTTGAAAGAACTAGGCTGCATTCATCCTCGCACCCGCAGTAAAAGTTGTGGTTCTGGCACGAAGCTGATGTCGAGTCTCGACGACGACCAGAGGTGGCATCGGGCCGCTTTCCCATCCCGGCCCGTCCATAACGCGGCTTTGAGCTTGACACCATGATGCATGATGCTTGAAGCTAGACTAGTGACTACCCAGTGGTCCCGGACCGTCCTTCATTTTCAACATTGAAAAGACAAATTCCTCTTCCAACGCTTCTCGATCGCCCTCAATACAATCTGATCTCTTTCCATCGATTGAAAACCCACCAATGGATCCAAGAATAGTAGTTACAGCTCCGAACCGTCCACGTTCGCAAGGCGTGCCCTCTCCCTTTCCCTTGCGCACTTTCTCGTCAGGTCTTACCTCGACATGTTTTTGAGTCTTTCAGACCTACCAACGGAGATCCTACTGATCATACTCAACCAACTGCCCACTTTTACTCTTTTCAACGTTGGGGAACTATGCTCTCGTCTCAATTTTCTCGCGATGCCTCTATACCTGGAGCGAATGGGTATTCCTAAACCTTCGGAACTCTGTCTCATAAAATCAAGGCATAACAGACATAAAAATCAACTCTCAGGCCTCATCTTGAACTTTGGATTGGCTCACATCGATCGACTCGTGTGCAGCGTGGACAATAAACGCGACCAAGACTTGTTTGTGGACATACGATATCTGATGCAAGACATTCAGCGAATTCACCAATTCGTCTCACGACTTTCATCCATCGGGTCCGCATGCATCGTATCTCACTATTTGGGTGAGAAGTGGTCTTTGCGATCAGAAGTCGTTCGAAACTTCATTGCAACCTTCCTGGGGCTCCTGGAAACTCTCATACAGAAGTCCTGCAAATCCCTTCAAGTTATACATTCCCATCCAATTGCCATTGAAACAGGCTATTCGTTCCAGCTTGTAGATGACGCTCCTGTCGTGCGCACTCCGTTTGTAGAGAGCATAAAGCAACACGTCTCAAGCTTGAGACACCGACATCGACTAACCACGGATCGGGTCGAAGACCCAGAACTTCATGGCGACGGGTGGCGCTACAGACAAGCAATCGTTCATGAACCAATTTTTTCGCTATCCAGTGGTAATACCCACCAATCCACTTTAACCAACTTCGACCTTGCATCGGATTTACTCCTTCTTCCACCCTTTTCCACCTGGACCTTTTCCACCCTGCGGAATTCACCAATCACCTCTCTTACTCTCTCCTTACCACGCCAAGTAACGAAGGAAGAGTTTCACCATTATATCTTTCCAAAAATCGCCCACGCTGTTCCTGACCTAGAGGAAATCAAACTAGCGTTCTGCAGGGACGAGTTCATGAGGACCGTCGTTGAAAATCTTTCACTACTCCCGACTCTGCGGAAAGTGACATTTGGACTTACAGTCATCGGTCTCCTCCCCGAAATCGACCACGAGCTCGAGATCACTCTCCCTCACCTCCTCTCCTTTACTGGCTCTCCAGCCCAAGCAGCATATTTTTTTGGTCACAACATTCATTGCCCCAATTTCCGAACCATCAACATCGTCGCTGACGGCTATTTTCTTGCAAGACATGAAGAATCCGGTACTTTTGTCGGGAACGACCTTACGAAACTTGCTACCCGGCTGTCCGAAAGGAACATCAACCCACGCGTTAGCCTCTGTCTCTACAACGATGGCGGGCTGCCCACTCCCAGGACCGAACATACCCTCTCTTCGGACATCCCCGACTGGACATACGGTTTTGACAGAATCGCCTGCTTAACATTGGAGACGCCACCTTCCTTCCCTTATTGGCAAACGTCATCGATGCAAGCTGCCTATGCTCTCGCGTGGCTGGACGTCTTTCGCGGGGTTGATAGCTTGACGCTTACGATACGCCGACAGTCACTCAGCACCACGGCTCAAGCAGAGCAAGAGGCGGAGCTGCGTACAATCATCACCGAAAAGCACCCCAATATCGTCAAATTTAATCTTGCGAATCTGCACGCCGAGACGCATTATCACTGGTCAAACGCACGCGATGACTTGGAGAGGGGCACTCAAGGCATCCCGCTTCTGAGAACTAAGTCGGAAGCGCCATGTGTGTGCTCTGAATTTTGACGTCGCAACCTACAATGAAGGCGTCATGAATAGAATGTTCCTTTTCTATTTATTTCGATAATTGTGCGAGAAATCATCGTTGAATACAGATGTAGATCTCTTTTTCCGTTGAAAGTTTCCAAGACAATATAGTCATCCTCTCCAGATTATTTCTAGGCTGTCTACAGGTCGTCCTCTTTATTGAGTTTCCAGTAGCGGTGATATCGTTGCTTCTCTTTTAATTATACCTGATCCTAAATACTAATGAATCCGTTAATCATAAGAGGGTCTCCTCTCTACCAATGGTTGCTTGGTTGCACTACCTACTTAACGCTCTTGCAGGCTTGAATACTTATGAAGTAAAATTTTCAAAGGTCCTCGTCCTGCGTAAGTCCTAATCATTGCTCTCTCTATATTAGATGCCACCCCAGGTCAATGGGGGCAACAGACTGTTAAATTTCATTCCGCAAAGCAGAGGTGAATCCAGAGTTGACAAGGCGATCTTGTTTGGAGTTATTATTAGGCGCTAATGCGGCGCATGGCAGCTTGATGGCAACAGGCTACGCAGGGTCAAGCGGATCAATCTAGAACTAGTGCGTGTGAGTCCTTATTGTACTAGCTATATATGTGCTCACCTCCGACCTTCTGAAGCCGTAGGTTCCTGAAACATACCACCTATTCCATCTGTTAGTCCAATCATCTGATCGAATTGTCTGCGCGAAAATCGTACTCTCTCAAGACTGTCCTTAAGCAGGCAGTTCCTGACAGCCGAGTAACCACGGCATACCTCGATCCAACGCAATCTCATATTCTGACTCATCATGTAACCAGTAACTGCCTACCAACACTCCTGAGTGAACTTGCACAACCAGTGATCATTTGGCCGTTCTTCCTCAGCAGAAGCGGCCCAGGTCCGAGTCTCCGGTGCTCTTTTGGCCTACCGCGACGACCAAAATGATACGAATTTGGGGGTCGCGTTCCATCGAAAACGACGAAAGTAGCCCCACATCTACCTATCACATTCTTGGTCCGCCAGCCCTGGACCATTCGCAGTCTATCCGTATGCCAACCGCGTTGCCGATTCTCCCGAGAGCTGAGATTGGGTCTATTAATCTATTACGAACTCTCTAGGACGGTACATATACCACTATCTAGCTGACTATGGCGACCTTCTGCCCTACTTTCGTCGTCTCGTGCCACTATCATTCTCGCCTGCTCACTATCCTCGACGCTCTTTAATCAACAATCGGTCTCTCCTGGTAGAGACGATCTTGACATTCGTTCAAAAGCATCCTTGGTAGACTTGTAGTTGGGGGAATTCCTGAGACAGAACTTGGACGATGTCATTATCACCATCTATGTTCATTGACCTAGCAAGGTGAGTTCCACCTGATCCCTTTTATCGTAAGTCGATATTGAAATGCATCCTACAGGACCCACTTGGCAGTATCATGGTTTAGCACCCTACTTTATATGCTAGAGCTCACGCTCGCCATATACTATTTCCACCGGTTTAAGACGGCACTGTCCCTCAAAGTCCTACTTTACTGTGTCCTGCTGGCGGATGCCATCGGACTGTTCGCTTTGTATTCAGCAGCATGGACGGTGAGTTTAAAAAGTATGGTTACAATTCTCCCGGTGAATTGACTGCCTGATATCATACAGCTACTAATACGAAGTGCAACGTCTCCGCGTGAGTGAATAGAAATCGGTACGATCGATGACGCTGATGGACCATCAAACTCACAGCATATTCCTCGAAGGAGACGGATTGGACGGTGCCTGTGTCTACTTTTATGCTGGCAGCACTTGCTGTAACCGAAGAATTATTTCTTCTGGATCGGTGTCGACGGTTGTAAGTCAAGTTTTCCTCCATTTTCAATCTTCTCATGATGCTGAACATTCCGTGAACCATTTCAGAGGTCAACACCCAGTCGTCACAGTGGTCCTTTTCATCATTATGGTATTTCATGTAAGTCTGTTCAAGCATTGTTGTAATTTATTCGAACTAGACTGAGAATACCATCTATGCTTCATGAAGGCTGCCCTCAACATGGTCTCCGGCTTCTACTTTCTTGCACACATCAATTTGGACCCAGATTACCAGAGGTTTGGGAGCGAAGGCGCAGAGTG
>Ga0247742_10003128_pt1 | contig 10596 bp, 10 predicted proteins | sample UWRJL208509C2_FD_180944 | JGI IMG/M metagenome (GOLD analysis project Ga0247742, IMG submission 180944) | Plant litter microbial communities from Arlington Agricultural Research Station in Wisconsin, United States - UWRJ-L208-509C-2 | ecosystem: Environmental > Terrestrial > Plant litter >... | reverse complement strand
TATTTCGCATTGTTCTTGGTGGTGGGCGGAAATTACAGTTTGTTCCCTCTGGTTATGTGAGTAGACCCCTCTTGTTGATCCAATTGGTGGATACATTGCTGACCTTCTTTGTGTTACAGGAGCTGGGGTGCAAATGCGTTCTCTCCTACCTCCAAACGTGGCGTTGGCACGGCGTTTATCGTCTCCATATCGAATTGCGTGTCTATGTAAGATTCACTTTGAGTTAATTCAACACAATAAATCTGACCTCACCATTGTAGCGCCTCACCGCAAATATACTTTGATTCAAATGATAAATTCCGCAAAGGACATGCCATATCGGCAGCGTGCGTCCATCCTTCGAGCCTATTCTGTCCCCAATATCCTTACACACGATCCCCAGTTGCCTGCTTCTAGCGTTCACGGTGACATTTGCCCTGCGAACGCGTCTGACGATGCTAAACAAGAGGAACGCAACAAGATTTGCTGCACTATCTGAAGATGAAAAGTCCAAGCTTGGTGCCGACACTGGCGGTGAAATTTGGGATAACGACCCACGATACCGTTTCATGACATGATTTTCCTATGTACTCTATACGATCTGAATATAATCAATAGGTCTACATCTTGCATTCGCTATAAGCTACTTGGGTAGTCCAAATGCTTTCGTAGGGTTCGGAACACTGGTACCTTTAGAAAATGTGGCGACTCTCAGTATTTTTTTCACTTAGAAATCGCTTGAAGAGAGGGTATAGTAGAATATCCTTGGTGCTGAGAGGACGTTTCTAGTGATATCATCCATCATTTAACAAGTATTTGCGCCGCATTCGTTATGGGGAGCTGAGACAGTGACCGGATTAGTATCGGTTACACTGCAAATCTTCTATAGGAACCTCCTCTTCTTTTATAAACCCCGCGCAGCTTCTTCAGAAGATGCAAATCTTGGTAATCTCCTCACCGTATTCTCATGGCTTCTACCAACAGGATACTTGAGCCGTATTTCCCAACACTCTTCCTGACGATCATCACATTACCAATCCACTGTGCTTTCAACTCATGGTTTCATTCTCTGAGGAAACAAAGGCGGCTCTTGATGGTCTCCTTGTCCGTGATATTCACATCTGGTCCTAGTTGCGTATCGCTGATAAACTTGCAACCAGTCCAAGGCGGTAGAAGAGGGCAAGGTACCAGGGGCATCACTTGCAGTAGGGACTGCAGATGAAGTGTTGTTCCACGGAGCAGCAGGACCTACAGCCTATCAAAGTCCTTCTGCAAAGCCGATCGACAAAGATACTGTTTACTGGATCTGCAGCCATACGAAACTAGTTGTTTCAGTGCGTCTCAACTTGAGTTGATAGGTTCTGATTTCAGTCGATTGTGACTGAAACTTGACGTAGATTGCCATTCTCCAACTTATAGAAGAAGGACTTCTAAACTACGACACACTCGTAGAGGACATCGTTCCCGAGATGGCCAATCCTGTTGTGGTCGATGATCCGATGGCGCTCGAGTGGACCTACAAGCCGGCACAGACGAAGATCGTACTGAAGAACCTCCTAAATCACTCGAGTGGGATTTTCTATGGGTTCAATCGAGAAAAACCAGGTGCATTACCGGCTGGCTATACCAGCGAGGCATATGAGGATGATCACTCTATTGAGAAGTTCTTCAAGATTCTCAAGGTGAGGATTATCTTCGTTTGCGGACATTCACATTTAAATTTTATTTGCATATTCTCGACTATTCTAGAATGGTTTACCCAGCGTTCCATTGGCCTTCGAACCTGGGACGGATTGTAAGTGTAGATGCACTTCCAGGATCGAGTGACCTCAGACCAATATACCTAGGGGTGTATGGTTGGAATACGGAAATAGCTACGTTCATAGTTGAAAGACTCACCAAGAAGACAATCGAGGAATATTGGTAGGTGAAGATCAATGACAGAACTACGGGGGATCTAACATGACCTTCAGCCAAGAGCGCATTTTCAAACCACTGGGCATGAAAACCTCGTTTTACGTAACACCCGAAATCAGGGAGAACCTGATCGAGATGACGTTCCGCCGCAACGAAGACGGCGTCTTGGAGAAATGGGACAAGCAACTCAAGGTTACTGAACAGGATCCTGCCAAGTGTGCGTGGAAATTGTTTACGTTCAGGCTCTTGTCTGATAACGCTGATGAATACCAGCCAAGCTTTCACTCGGGGGCATTGGCCTGTATTCCTCCCTTGGCGACTACTTGACTCTTTTACAACACCTCCTCGCCATAGAAGGTCAGTCAATGTTTCTTCTCCTTGCTTCTCACCGTTTGACACAGTTTCGACAAAGCCGGCACTGCGGAGAAACCCATTTTGAGCGCCGCAAGCGTTTCGGACTTGTTTAAACCATCTCTCACTGAAAAAGCTGCGGCTTCAATAGCATACTTTCCTGACAGTCAGTGGAGCGTCGGGCTATGTCTAGCAAAGAACGATTGGCCAGGACGGAGAAAGAAAGGATCCGGATACTGTAGGTTGCTACCATACCCATTATTCCGATATATCTCTGACATGCGAAAGGGTGGGGATGGGCTGGAACCTACTACTTCTTGGATCCTACCACGGGCATTGCAGTGGTGTTCGGCACACAGGTCGTACCTCCGATAGATACCGAAACTGTGAAGCTGTGGGAGGAGGTTGAGAAGGTGATATATGCTGGATTAGGAGTGTAGAAGCGCTGTCATATTAGGAAGTATCGTGGCCTATTTTGTGGAGTGCGCCGCGTGGCTAAGACAAGACTATGCGGCGCCACAATATGCAAACGAGGATAATGATCGACTGTTCGGTGCAAATTTTACAATTACATACTCGACCCTGGCTTGTACTTCTCCAGGCGAAATTTGACATTCAAGGCCCTGGGCATCGTCTTGTCAGGCCACTAGCTGCTCTTGAAGACGGTAAGCTCGCCACCCTGCCAGAGGCGTATGTTGTCCTCAAGGCTCATAAACGTTGTGCAGCTGACATGCAAAGTACTTATATCAATAGACGACCTTACATGAGCCACGATGGGTGCAGGGACATCTATGAAAAGCCTCATCCACGCAATGACTCGCTTCATAGTACCAAATTAGGTGATCCGCTGTAAATTTTGCGTGTTGGTCTGCGGCATCGCCAAGGCGACCCATAATTCTTCCTGCATACGTGCCCATCGTCACTGGACGGTTCCGGTCAACATTCAATATTCAGGATCGGTCGGCGACCGTGAGCCTTGGAGCTTGAAGCGCGAAGAAATGCAGATGCTGGAGCTTTGGACAATTGTGTAGACTCTCTCAGGCTTGAACAAAAAGTTCCTCTTATTTTATTTTTGACTTGGCTTCTCCGAGTAGGAGAGTATTTCTGGAGTACTGATCTCAACTACTTACTGCCAAAGCCAGAGCGCCCGGGACTGAATTGTGAGAACCAAGAACCGGCCATGTGGATTGATGTCGCCGTGATGTGTCCCTGACTCGCCGGAGTATAAAAATCTGTATAAAGATCTGCCACCATTCCTCCCACAGCTCCCTTGTTTTTCGACGCCCATCTTCCCTCTTCCGCAAACGACTTTCTTGCTCTTCAGCAACCCCCACACACTCTCTTAACCAGTACTCTCGTTATCTTACCAAAATGTTCTCCAAGGCTCTCATTGTTCTTGCTTACACCTCTGCGGCTTTCGCCACCGTCTTCGTACGTTTGGTCACTGGGCACCTTGACGGACGAAGTAGACTGACTTTGAAAATTTCCTCCTTACTAGATCACCTCTCCTACTGCCACGACGACTTTCTCTGGCGGCAAGAATGCCACCATCAAGTGGCAAGACGGCGGCTCTGCACCTTCTCTGAAGGACTTCGGCCCCGCTTCCATTTCCATCTATGTTGGAAACGCGCAGCAGCAGGTAAGCGGTGTTTATTCGCCCCTACAGGTTGACAGTGTCTAATCTATGCTTTTAGACTCGTCTCCAGACTCTCTCTCCCAGCATTGATGTGGACCAAGAATCCGAGCTCGATTTCATCCCTGATGCCTCCATTGGCCCCAACAGCGGCGAATAGTGCGTTGCCTCCCTTAAGACTGTCGAAAATTTTACCAATCTTGATTGCAGTTTCATTCGTGTCGAGTCCCTTTCTCTCAAGGATCCTGCTCAACCTCAATATCCCGCTCAAGCCTTCTCGTCCAAGTTCACGTATGTTTTGCGCCCCCCCTTGCCGGTTTCGTTTGTTTGCTCAATACAACCTTCGACAGCCTCGACAGCATGACTGGTGTTTTCAATGCTGATATCCTTGCTCAAATTAAAGGTCAATCCACCGCTCCTCTCGCTGGCCAGGGTACTCCCACTGGTACCACCGGCACACCAGCCCCCACTAACACCACCAAGGCCCCTACCACAACTGGTGCCTCGAAGACTGGCACACCCTCCACAACCCCTAAGCCTTCCAGCGCCGCTAGCCCTATGGCCGCCAAGGCTGGCTGGGCCGGTGCCGTCGTGGCTGCCCTCGTTGGTGCTGCCGTGTTCTAAACGAGTTGTTCTTACGCAGTTATCTTCATTCAATTCTAAAACCCTTTTTGTTCGCCTTCCTATCTCGGTTGCTATCTCTGCACATTCGGTTTAGTGTCTCCTATCCGACCTAGTTCATACCCTACTCTGCTTGCTGAGGTCCAAGGACAGCTCTAATACTCTTCATGACGACGTGACCTTTGGGCCTTAAATAATGGGCACGCAAGTTACGCCCTGTTACTGAAGGGAATGGAAAGGAAGCTATCTTACGTTCGTTACAGACCTACCGATGGTTTATTTAATTGCATCATGATTTCGACATCTTATTCGCCCCTGACGCCCGAATGGTGAATCACCTAATTATCTGAATTTCTAAGTTAGTTTCCTTGTCTGCATGCATACAAGGAAATCTGCTCTAACTCACTCAGCTAGACTGGCAATTGTTGATAGACTGATGTCCTCCGGCGAATTTAGCTCTACTCGGTTGTGAACCAGAAATGCCTTTCTTAGATACTCCTCGCTAAATATAACTCGGCGCTCTTCCCTCGACATGTTTGCGCCATTTGCTCCTGGACCATATGATCTGCAACTTGTGCTTGATACCCATGTCAATGATATTGCCACGCGAATGAACGATTATAGGCAATAATCTAGAATTCAATGGCTGTATACGGAGGCGCATAACCAAATAGTACAAGTCACGGCACATTGTCAGGACAAGTATTAGATAATAGCATGGTTGCACAGCTTTCCCCGTCTGCGCCATAGAGCGATCGGGCGAATGTTACAAACTGACAGAGGCTACATAGATAGACCATATAGGACTTACATTTATATTCTGAGTTAACATCATCTCATGCAAGTATGAAGTGATACCCCGAGTCCTCCGAAATAGTGGGTAGTAGGTGTCCATTAGCCAGACTGATGCGAAACTTCAAGCTTCAAGTTTCAGGCTGTAGATATCTAGGACCTCCTGACATCTGGTGCGTTGGACGCATGTTGTAACTGAACTCAAATTTAGGGCACCTGGCGGTTGAGCGTACTGGGAGCCCATAACATTAACGCAGATCATCGTGGCTGGATATTAGCTTGAGCAAGCTATGCGATGCTGTGAACTGAAGCCGATCAAGCGCATATAATCGCCATGGTTCCCATATACCGTTCACCAAATATGCCCTCGACGTCCTCGAGGCAGTCGATTTGACGTAAGTTGGTAACCGCACGATCAGTCAAGCAACTAGCGCCCAGGTCATATAGAAGCACCGGACGGAAAACAGTGCGGCCGAAGTTAGAGCTAATTCACTCTCAATCTAAATGCTTATTATTGCATCAGTTCCGTGAAATATGCCCTTCTGGTCCACTGCATTTCGAATCAATTGAAGAGGTTGATTCTAGAGAAGAGTTGATCAGATTGGGAGCACGGTTTGTGGGCAGGCGCGCAACAATCTGTGGGAGGACAGGAATGGCAACTCAAACCCTGTCTTTAACGCATAAGTCGAACTTTAAGCGACTCAAACATACCGTACATTTGATACGTCAAGCCATGAACAGCGAGGTGTCAATAACATGTTGATGTACAGCACGACCAGTCAAAAGCAGAAGCCAAGCTAGGCATAATATTACTATTCTCAGGTCATTGTAGTACTCACCCGTCTATCTCCACAGACGTCGCCGTTTTTCCCGGAGTTTCTCGACCATCGCGATCAGGGAGTTCAAACTTCTTCGAATCTCACAATAAAACATGCATTGCAGATCCTAGAATTCTAAAGACCTAGACGTTCGAGGGATCTAATCAATCCACATACCTATAGAGGTAATGAAGAGGGGGCTCTACTAGGAGACAAATTCTGCCTCCAAAATCGAGGCGTTTCAAACAGGGACTTACTCTGTCAACAAGCCAGTCAAGCAATCAAAGGTCCTCCTGAGAGCACTGAGGTTTATCATGATAGTAGGTGATCATTTCAACGCCACTGGCTAAACTCGAGGCGATTCGAAAACTCCTGGGAGTGTTTGTCTTGAATTAGACACACCTCCTGACAGCCGCTACTTCTTATAAAACAGGGCCCATGGTACGTCGTTCCCTTCAAACCCATCCTATGACAAGACCAGATTTCCCTATCGACGAGGCCTACCTTATAGGAGGCTGGCTCGCCTCGGCCCTCTGGGGCATGTGCGCATTTTATTTTTTCAATCCAGATGCTAACGATATTTTCCAGGCGCCTTCACTGGTGTATTTATTTTCTGGATTATATCACTCGTATCTCAGCGAGATAAAAGAAGTGTTGTTATCGTTGTCGTTGGCCTCATCTGTTTGATGTATGTCCACATTCTAGCCGCTATTTGATTTAGGAAAGTCTTCCTCACATTCAGTTGCAGGTATGTGTTGGCGACGGTTCATATCGCCTGTGTCCTGGAAAGGTTAATACAGGGATTTATTGTCCACGTCCACGACGATGGAGGTCCCAGCCTCTACTTCGCCGACATTGGGAATCACCTCAACCGATCCAAGGACATGATTTACGTTACTTTGGTGTGCTACTCTGCCACGGTATTCAGCACCGCCAACGATTTCTGACCTGATTTGGACAGATTGTCCTTGGTGACTCGATCCTCGTTTGGCGCTGTTTTATGGTGTGGAATAGGAACTGGTACGTTATAGCTGTGCCAATAATCATGGTTTTGGGTACAGCGAGTAAGCTTTTACCTGTGATTTACTACTGGTAGATGTCGAGTACTCATGCGTCGATCAACAGTCTCTGGATATGGGGCTGTCGGTCGTTACTTCACCCCCAACCCTTACACAATTCTCTCAGTGCGATGGGCCAGAGGCATGCTTTCCGTGTCCATGATCACCACCATTATCGTGACATTCTTGACCGCTGGGCGAATCTGGTTTGACACCCACTTCTCTCCCCGTTGTATACCCCCACTAATTCATCTGTAACTGGTATGCAGGTCACTTGCTAGGAATTCGTCTTTTTCTAGCACTCGTCACCGCTCCGTCGTTCTCATTATCGTTGAATCCGGATTAGTCATGTCGGTCAGTAAGCTGATCGAGTTCACGCTCTTCCTACTTGCGCCTGCGGATGGACTGGACGGCCTCAATGCATTGTACATTCCAATGGACTGCATGCCGCGGATTATGGTATGTTGCCTTTATCCCACCAATCCCAGATAGTTCTAATTGCAACATCGCACTGGCAGGGTATCTGTCCGACATTTATTATGTTGGCGGTATCACGAGGGATGACTTCGTCAACAGGTGATTACGGTGCCTCGTGCCAGTGGCAACCGTCAACCGGGACACGAACGGCCCCCCCGACCACTCATGTCGTTCCAGTGCAGTTTTTAGTTAAGACGACATTGGCGACGACAGAGATGAAGGAATCCGCCGCTGCTTCGTTTATGGAGGCGAGTTTCAACAAAGAAGAAGTCTGAGGAATATGATTTTTGCCCTCAGGGACTCTATAGCATGTAGAAGTCGTAGCACCTATTTACAGAAGACTACTTGTTTTCCCAAATGGGGTCAAGGTCATACTGCATTGAGTGAGCTCGTTTAGATGCTCCCACGATGTTGATCTTTCTACAGATGAATTCATTCAGTCAGGATTTGGTCTGTGTACATCCCCTCTCGTGACGCGTGCGTTGTGCCTAGTGTAGATGAGGTAGTGGTATTGGACTGGGCGGTGACCGTTGAAGAGTCAGCGGCTAGGAAGCTGTCTCATCTCCAGGGCGTATGGCCGATGCGGATGCCAGCGGACGACCACCAGGTGAACCTAAATGTCCGACTACTCTGTTCTTCGATCGAAGCCGCGGAGGTCCCCCGCAACCGCAGCAATCGAATCCAACCTTCTCATTGCTAGGCACGCAATTGACCCATCTCAGCTTTCAAACAATGGCCTTCATGGACTCCACTCCCTGGTCGCCCCATATCACGACGATCCACATCGAAGGCAAGGAGCTCATGTATACCTGGACGACACTTCTCACTCTCCTTCGACTGCCTTGCCTACGCACCTTCTCCATTTTTTGGGCTATCTTCTTATCTCCTACGGACGAACAGGGTGTTGTCGAACGCATAGTTGCTCCCGAACTTGTGCATTTCCGGTGCTTCAGCGAGGCTGTCATCACCCACGTTTTGCATTTCCTGCAAGCTCCCAAACTGGAGGTCCTCGTTCTGAAAGGGGAGTATACGTACGTCATACTCTTCAAGTTCCCAGTCGTTGATTGGAGGAATTCCCTCCCATATTCCCATCTTTACGCACGTCGGTTCTCCTGGACTTCTCATGCGAGCCTTCCGATTCGGAAGCAGAAGCAAGGGTTTTGAGATTTCTCGCACATGCAACAAAATCTATAACAAACCTGTATATCTCGGATTTCCTGGGGAACTTAGTGCAGCGTATCGTCAAGGTTGACAGGGATGGTTCCCAGATGTGGCCTAACCTCGAGCTTCTTGCTGTGGATATACATCTGGATCGTGGACGATAGCTGCCCCCGCAATCTATGGTTTTCCTCGCTCGTCGTTCCGGTGCACTTCCCCATCGTTCAAGTTGGCAATCTCCCGTTCTACAGCGGCTGCTTGGAGAGTCCAGGATGGCATCTCATGGTCCGCTATTGTGGAAAGTGGGTATTACCACCAGAGTTCGTCTAGCAAACTGATATCCGATATTTCGCTTTCTTTTAATGTCGACGGTATATTCTGCGAGACGCACTGTCATTTCGACCCGATCATGATAGGTGAAGAGGAGGAGATAAGTTGAATATCTACTTGAGTGAATCACATGGTTCCAAGGACAAAAGGAAACAGTCGTCAGATGTCAATTCGGTATGTGCAGGTGATATTTTGCAGCTCGAGTATTGATGATTTTCTCTACAGTAATATATATCATTGCGATGACGAGACCGACTTTCGATTTCTCCCCTAGCACTCGCAAATGCCTCATTTATTATAGATCAGTCATTGGACAAAGATCGATTCAATTATGTCTACCATCCGAGTTGAAGCCGTCCCTTTAAAGTGATAGACATGATATAGGACGCCTCCTCCAAACACGTAATGTAAATGACGGCTAGTCGGATTGGTGGAGCTTGTTATCAGCGAAGCGAGTAGCGCCCAGATCACATAAGAGTGCCAGGCAGAAAGCAATGCGGCCGTTGATAACGGACGTCTACATGACAGTTCAAACATTGCTCTCAATCTGATAACACGTACCGTTCCGTTAATATACCGCTTCATTTTCGAATCAAATGCATAAAGAGATTCCAGAAAAGAGTGAATGCATTGGCAGTATGGGTTTGTAAAAAGTAGCAGGCATGCATCGATCTGTGAAAGGATTGGAACCTTAGCACGAGAACTCCTTTATAACACGAATCTCATTCACCGTCGTATCCGACTCAGAGGTCCCCAACATCCATTTGCCGCTCCTCGCGACTGTTCAATCCGGGTTCTTCTCTTTGTTGTAGACTTTCTGACCCACAAATGCAAAATACTTATCATTGGCTCTGGGGTTTGGGGTTTGGACGTAACTTAAAACCTTTATCTCTAGCACATACTTTGAAGATAACCTTAAGTGATTCAAACATACTATAGCATTTGATGTGGATTGACGTCTGATGTATACGACGAGCGGTCAGAAGCCAAGGTAGGAGGGGGGAAAATGATGTTACTATCCTCAGTTCATTATAAAACGCGAGTTGTATTACCCCTGATATCTCTAGGTGATCACTCGAACGGCGCTGACTCGTTCGAAGGTTCTGTCAAGTCTCTACTATTTATCATAATCAGGAAATTTGAACCTTCTGTGAAACTCCCCAATAGAACATGGTTCGTGAATATTAGTACTGAACACTGAAAATTTCGAGATACAGTAGATGCTCGAGGATCTCATCAGCCCAGATATTTAATTATTTGGAGAAGAGGTGAAGAAAGGGCTGCAATGGACAAACCTGCATCCGAGGGTCCACAAGTCTGGGAGTTTAAAACACTTACTCCTCCCCTGACTGGAATGTGATTCGCCATGCCAATCATATCAACGCCACTAAATAAACTGGCCGCGAATCGCAAACTCCTCCTTGTGATGTACGTCATGCATATGGTTGATCACACCTCTTGT
>Ga0247742_10003126_pt1 | contig 10598 bp, 12 predicted proteins | sample UWRJL208509C2_FD_180944 | JGI IMG/M metagenome (GOLD analysis project Ga0247742, IMG submission 180944) | Plant litter microbial communities from Arlington Agricultural Research Station in Wisconsin, United States - UWRJ-L208-509C-2 | ecosystem: Environmental > Terrestrial > Plant litter >... | reverse complement strand
GGAGGCGGCTGTCTACGTCGTCCGTAGCGGCGGCGATGTCCGCTGCGCCAAGGTCTACAAGGACATGGCGCACCGTAGCTTCCAGCAGCGCGTGCAGTACCAGGAAGGCCGCAAGGTCGGCAGCAGTCGCGAGGCCCGTGCGATTGGCAAGGGCAGCAAGTACGGCCGCAAGCAGCAGGAAGTCGCCTGGAAGAACGCCGAGGTCGACGCGCTCTATCTGCTGCGCGACGCCGGCGTCCGCGTGCCCGAACCGTTCGGGTATTTCCACGGCGTGCTGGTGATGGAGCTGGTCACGGACGCCGATGGCCTTTCCGCACCCCGCCTGGGCGAGGTCGATGTCAGCGCCGAAGACGCGCGGGCATACCACGCGATTCTCGTGCGGCAGGTCGTGCTGATGTTGTGCGCCGGTCTGATTCACGGCGATCTTTCCGCCTACAACGTCCTTATCGGTCCCGATGGCCCGGTCGTGATTGATTTTCCGCAGGTCGTTAGTGCGGCAGGAAACAATGCGGCGCGCACCATGCTGCTGCGGGACGTTAACAATCTCACTGCTTACCTTGGACGTTCGGCACCGGAGTTGCTGGACACGTGGTATGGGGAAGAGATGTGGGCTTTGTTCCAGGCTGGCGAATTGCGCGCCGATACGGAACTGACGGGTTATTTCGAGCCGGATGAGTCTGAGATCGATCTCGACAGTATTCGGCAGTCGATTAATGATGCTCGGGAAGAGGCGTTGATTCGGCAGCAGGGGCGTGAGGCGGCTGCGGAAGAGGATTAGGGCCGGTGGGGCATTCTCCGCGCTTGGGGTGTAGACAAAGTGCGTTCGGCCCCGACTGGCATGGTCGGTACGCGAAGCGATTAAATGAACCTTCGCGGCCGCGGATCATGCGATCGTTGCTCATACGCCTCCCACAGCTCGGAACCCGACGTATGACACCGCTTCAGTTCAAGGTAGCGTTAGATGGCGTCGATCTTAATGCGGTCGATTTCCCGCTGGTGATCGATGACCTGCTCAGCCAGGTGGACGTGACGGACCATTTGAGTCTGACAGACGTTATTTTTGGTTTTTTTGAGCAGCATCCGGACGAAGACACGGGAGGCCCAGGGGGCTTGGTGCATTTCGTTGAGACGTTCTACCCGGCATACAAGGCTAGATTGCTGCAGTCACTGAGCGACGCGCCGAATGTAAGCGCCGTCTTAATGACAAACCGTATCCTGAACTCAATCCTCACTCGTGGGGAACGAGCTCAGTACTTGATGGCGTTGCGAGCAGTTGTCGCAGGAACGCGTGCAAGTTCGGAAACTCGAAAATCCGCTCACGACTTCCTCGAGTATCAGCGGCAGCGTCAAGGATATTCTCGCTGACGGCCCAGGAAAAACGTCGTGGATTGAGCTTCATCGAATCGCCGACACAGAGTTGTTAATTCGGTGCCTGTTTGCGTCCAAGTCATTATTCTGAGATAGAGCGTGTGTTGAGAGTTGCTGATAACTCACTTTTCGGTACTTCGATTATCTATATGAGCTCCCGCATACCCGAGCGGAGTTTTCTGTGGGCTGGACGCATCGTCTCGGCCTTTCGATCGTAGACTTGCGAGTGTGTCTTGGTCGCGGTGGCCCACTAGCTGCCAGTCCCCCCGTCCGTCTCGGTATTGGAGCGAAGGTCGTGGGTATCATGCGATCTCAGGGCGAGTGGCCGTGCCCATCGCGCGCCGGCCGGGAGATCACCGTGAACGGCACACCCATCTATAAGGCCTATGCGGAATGCGGAGGGGTGGCCCCCTTCGCATAAGAGCGCAGCTTTGCAGACCTTCCTGGATTTTTGTGGACGGCGTCTCGGCTGGCTGGCAGCGTGTTTAAAAATTGACGCTTGCTCGCTACACGGAAGACATCCAGCGAAAGGAGCGTCAGTTCGTCGCCGCGCTCGACAACTAACCTTTGGGGGCGTCGCGCTTTTCGATTGCCTTTAGCGCGCCATCAGGAAGAGCATCGAAGAGTGCCTGCACCTGACGGGGCTTGCTGATCCTATCTTCTACGATGAAGTTGATCAGTTCAAAGATTGCGAGCGCGGTGGCCGGCGTTGCCGTCAGATCGATTTCGCCTGGATGGACGGCGTTGTTACCCACTACCCGACAGACATCGAGAGCTTGCTGAATTCGCGGCGGCAGGCCGTCCCGAACGAGCGCGGCGATATCGGCGTTTATGTTGTCGCCGGGCTGTCCCAAATCGACCATGAGCTTCTGGATGACCAAACGAAGCAGTGCAGCGGCACCCCTGGGCGAAATAGCGAATATCTCGCGCGCTTCCTCGAAGTCAGCTTTACAGTTCTCGGGAAGGTCAGGGTGCGCAAGGGTAACGGCGACCTCCGCTGGCCAAATGAGGCGTCCGTTCCCGTCCCAGAGAGCCGCCGCCTCACATCGTTCACACCGGGTACCGCCATAAACGGTATAGCGCTGGCCTAGGCTTAGTCGTCCACCTTCCTGCTTTGCGTAGGCAAAGCAAAATGGGCAATTGAACGCGTCGAGTTTGATGTCAGGTGCTACGTGCGGCGAAGGCATACTAATTCCTTGTATGTGGGCGGGCGAAGATCACTCAATTTATCCGTATTCTTGCGCGTAGCGATAGTCACTTTCGGAAGCCGGCCCCCCGGCCGAGTTTCTTCGCTTTGCGTCCGCTTCCCTCAGGTGCGCCCGACCAGCACGTTGGTCCTCTTAGCGTGCTGGTCAACCTATTTCGGGATTGCCGCGGGTGCCAAGACATTGCTGCTCGCGGGTGGGATCTCCGAGCCTCGCGCCGGGCCTTAGGATCTGCGGTCGACCACGGCCAGGGGGCGTTTTAATGTAACGGCTCCGCCTAGCCAAGCGTGCTCCATTGCGCAGCCCGGCCACGAACCCGTGCGCTTCGCCGCGGGCCGCGAGATCTAAAGCCCGAAGCAGGTCCCGGCTCAGGCGCGCTATGAGGGTCGTGCCGACTTAGGGAGCAACCAGGCAGTGATTGCCGGCGCTTCATAGGCCGAGGGCTTCGCTAGATCACGGGACTAGGCAACTACGCGAGGCCTTTCCGAGGGCCATGGTGGCTCAGCCTCATCTCAGTACCTGAGACGAACGCGTGAACCGATTAGGGATTCGGCGGCGTGACTCCTGATGGCCAAAGGTGCTGAGTTGGGGGAAAGAATCCTTCGATGGGCGGCACGGGAGGCATCACCCGATCGCGCCACTCGAGAAACAGGTTGCCAGAATACAGGAGTGTCACTGTTGCGCCGTCCATCTCTATGAGCCCGTTCGCAAGCAGGACTTGTCGGATGTTTGCCGCCTCGCCCTGATTAGGTGCGATACGTTTGACAGTATCTTCGAATCCCGTCTGCGAAGTCAGGGCGTTCCCTCGAATCCAGTACAGAAGTGCCTTCGTCTTGTCGACGAGGAGCACGTTCATGTAGTTGCAAAAATTGTCCTTAGCGAACGTCAGTAGCCCATCGAACTCTGCCTTCAGCTTCTCATAATCCTTGGGGTCTTCACTCTCCTCAGGGACCTGCGGCGAAAGGAGGTCGGCCGCATCTTCAGTAGAAGTAGTAGCGGCGAGGGGGACGCCCTGGGACGCAACCTCGGCGCCTGCAACTTTTGCGCTCCATTGTCCATGCTGGATGAGGGCCCCCACTTCGACGTGGAATTTGCGATAGATAAGTACCACGACGAGCGCCATCATCACCGGCCACCGCGTCATGATTCGAAGCAGTTCTAGTAGGCCGCTGGCAACGATCTGCGTTATTTCCCAAGCACTGTAGCCGTCCATTGTCTTCCCCTGTTCCGTGCGCAAGAGAATACGCGCTCGAACGCTTACGCGTACAACGAGGACGAAGAGTTTTTGGCGAGAGGCGACGTTATTAGCTCCGCTGCCTTCGCGGTGGCCCGGTCGCGTTGGCAAATCTGGCTCGGGACGAAATTGACCACCGACGCGGGGATTTTCAATCTGTTGACCAGTTGCGTAAGTCGTTGAAAGCCGAAGTAATCTAACGTATCAGCCGCGAAAGACAAAGACTTCCTAATGGCTATAAAACCCCCATAAGATGGTACTTGGAACTGGGGTTTTAGCGAGCATAGGAGGTTGATCATGGCTCTTTACGTCATCAGTTATGACCTGCACAAGGTGAGGGTGTATACCCCGCTTGTTACGGCGTTGAAGGCTGCAGGGGCAGTCGAAGCGCTGGAGTCGTTTTGGCTGGCAAACCTTAACCAAACAGCTATTCAGGTTCGCGACGCCGTGACTTCTTACATCGATGGCGACGACAGTGTGCTTGTCCTGGAGGTCATGCCAGGATCATGGTGGGCTGGCTTCAATCTCCAAGCTACGACTCTCGGGTGGCTCAGGGGCCACGTCAGGCCCTAGCGCGCAGGCTTGACCGTTCGAGGCTTGCGATCGTAGGCGTGGGAGTGCGTCTTCTGATCGAGGTGGCCGAGTAGATGCCAGTCGTCGCCGTCCGTACCCGCCTTTGCGCGCAGGTCGTGGAAAGTGAGGCTCGGGCGCTCCTTGAGCGCCCGGTCTCTGGCGCGGCTCCACATCGTCCGGAGGCGGTCCTCGGTGTAGGGCGTGCCGCGTGTCGTGGTCGGCCAGAAGCCGTCGAAGCTGGCGATTTTGTGCGCGGCGAGCTTGTATGCCAAGCGAATACCCGGCGACCACGGGAAGCGGAGCGCCTTCTTCGTCCGCCCCTTCGTCTTGCTCGGCCTGCGCATGACGGCCTCAATCGGCGCGCGCTGATCTGCGGGCAGGGCGGCCAAGGCTTCCCGGTCGGCAGTTGCAAGAGTGGGTTCAGATATCCCATCAGTTGCCAGCTCCCATGGCCGCGCGCACCATGGCGCCATTCATCAGGACGGGGAGTTTACGCATGACAAGCTCCGAATGGGCCGCTTGGGTGCAGGCGGTTGGAGCGTTGGTGGCTATCGTTGCGACAGTTGCGCTGACACGAACAGATCAGCGGCAGCGACGAATCGAAACAAAGGCTCGACGCATGTCTGCGGCCGTTGCGCTCTTTCCCATAGTGTCGGAGGTTTCTTCCAGCCTTCGGTGGGCACTGAAGCAGGTCGAGGATGGACACACCCCGTATGACATCGGAAGGAATGGCCCAAACCCGGAAGATACAGTGCACTTCTGGAATACGCCCGTGATGCCTCCGAAACTTGAGGCGCTCCGACCGCTTTTGCACGACCTCGGTGACGCAGCGGAACCTGTACAGCGAGCCTTTCTGTCGTTCGACATACTGAGGCAGGATTTCCGCGACTTCGCGATATCGAACATGCACGAAGGGCCGGAGTACACGTGGGGCTATAGCGACAAACAGTGGACGAGAACTCATGCGCTCGCGCTGGAGGCAAGGGAACGGGCTCGGCTCAGCGAAGTCATCCTCCGCCGAGTAATTAATGCCGATGACTGAAGGCACGTTGTCGTTCGTCACAGCTTCACCTCCGGCGATGCACCGGGCAGAGGCGTGCCGAAGTGCAGGGGATTCTTCGATTCCTGCTTAGCGCAGATCTTCGCCATGGCCTCGGGCTGGTTGATGCGATCGAGCTCGCGTTCGCCGCCGGCGTGCGTATCCAGGCCGGCAATCCAGCAGAAGCCGGCGAGGGTGGCCATTACGCCGCCAACCTCCTGCGAAGGCTGCATCCTGCAGGCTGGTCGCGCACTGCAGACATCCGCCGGTGGGCACGATCCGGGATCTCATCTTCATGTGAGTTCGGAAATAGCGTTGATGGGTCGAGCACGACGCCTCGTTGTTGAGGTTCTGGCGCGACTGGTAGCGCTCACGACGGCCATGGCATGGCATCAGATGCGCGGTGCCACCCGGTTGTAGGAGGCGGACGGCATGCAGGCGGGGCAGTGCGTGCCGGTGGGATTACGCTTGCGATGGCGCTCGCAAAACCGAAAGCCTCGGCCACCGTCGGAAGATCGTCGGGTCAGCGCCTGGCGCCGTTCGCGCATGTCGCGCGCAATGCGGCTGAAGGAATCCATCGCATGATCGTGAGGCCGCCGAGGCTCACGAGTCGCGACCGTGGCTCTATCGATGTGCAGTGGTGTCCAAGAACTCGAACATAGTTTTCAAATTAAGCCGAATGAGCCGAAGCACGAAAAGGAGCATCACGATCGAGTAAAGCGCCGCGGCTAGACAGATCGCAGATGACCAGGCCTTCGCGAAAAGCCCAATGGTCATCTGGAGGCAGGCGGTGGTGATGCACGACACGATTGCGAAGAAGATAACGTCTCCCAGATCCTCCAAAGGCCCATAGCGGCTACCCGATGCGCCTCGTTTCGCTGCGGCGTCGAATATCTCCCCGTATTCCTTCTTTTCGTAGACCTCTTTCTTCATATTGACGATGATGAAAGTTTTCAGCGACAACAGAAAACCGCCAAGCGTCAAAAAGCCTGAGAACAAGCTTGCGCGGATGCTTGTGTCGAAGAATTGGCCCCACGTTGAAAAGCGTTCGCAACCGACTACGCCCCCGCCACACACGATTCTGTTAGCTGATATCCATGCCGCGACGCCGATAAGCACGACGGCCAACATGGCCAACAGGGCGCGTGCTTTCATTTTTGGAACTCCGCCATAAATGTTGCCCGATTATCTTCCGAGCGGCAGATTTCTTCCATCTCGTCGAGGATAGGATGGGCTTGGAATTTTGAGGTGTCGAGCTTGTCGAGACGCCCCGCGATGTCGTCGTACTCGTATTCGGCGAAATGCTCTGGAATATCCGAAATTTTAAGTGAGAGGTGCTTACCCTGCACGGTAGTGGCCTGCACCTTGCCTGACCTCGGGTCGACGACGGCCAGCGCCTCCGAAACAGCCTTCGCCAATGCCGCCACCGGTGACTTGGAAACAAAAGTAAGCTTTTCCCTGCGGCGTTTAGCGAAACGGCTTAACGGCGTTGCCGGTGTGGCCTTGGCCTGCTCGATGGTCGCGAACTCGTACTCGAACGACTCAATCGACTTGCACTCTTTGAGGATGTCCTCGAGCCCCTGCTTGCTGACCAGTTGTGCGAAGGCTAGGCGCCCTGAAAATTCCTTTCGCAAGTCGCGAACCACCTTAGGGTTCGGATTATCGCCAAGCGCCGCCTCCGCGACCTCACGGCCCGAGCGAGAGAGTGTGTGATATCGCGCCTGTAAGAAACTGCCGAAAATGCTGATGCTGCAAGATTGATGGTAATGCAGGTAGAGACCCAGGCCGTTGGCCTTGTTCAGCACGAAGAAGTTGAACTCCATCAGGTGCTGATCGCCCTTAAGGTTTTCCACCTCGATGACCACGTTCTGGCCCTGTCCGGCCATGCGCAAGAATTTCTTCTGGTCGCGGACGGTAACCACAAGGCCGCGGGCGAATCCGCCCGCTTCGCCGGATGACACGTAGATCCGGCGCTCGAGTCCTTTCGAATGGTCGGATGCCCCAGATGATCCCTGCATCCAGGCTAGTACTTCATCCACAGAGACGTGATCGTTCCCGGCCTCAACCGAAAAGCCTTTGGCGACAACCTTCATCGGATTCCCCTTGCGGTCGTATGCCGCGTTGCGTCCATGCGCCGCCTGCCCCCGGCGACACCCCTCTCAAGCACGATCACATGCGCCTTATTTTTACATATAAATTTAGACATCAGGCAAAAGAAAAGGGCCCACATCGCTGCAAGCCCTTCAAAAACCTGGCGCCCGAAGTTGGACTCGAAACAACGATCCCCTGATTAACAGTAAAGCGCTCGAGCCGACTTCAGTGGTGGTGCACGACCTTCATTGCCTCGGCTTAGCTATCGGCTGCGAACACGATCCCCACATATTCGCGAGGTCGGCTCGTATCTAGCGTACTCCTTCGCGCAGCCATGGCACGCTCGCGCGTCGCATATGGGCCAACCGCCACCAGCGAAGATCCGCGGCTCGCGGACGTCGAACGAGTACCAATGCAGACCAGCCATCACAACCTCGCGGAACGAGCGGAAGACGAATAATTTTTTTAGCAAGAAGGATAATTTTTAGCGCCGCAGCTTTCGCGATGGTCTGGAAGGGTTGCTAAATGCTGGCTCGGGACGGAATCGAACCGCCGACACGGGGATTTTCAATCCCCTGCTCGCCCATGCGCCTTCACTCAATTGCGATTCGGCCAGTAACGATAGTCGCCGATCGCTTCTCATTGCTGCTGCCGGTGTCGCGACTGGGGGTCCGCCCACGATCGTAGAGATGCGCGAATAGTAAGTGCATCTCTGCGAGGCATGGTCAGTGCCTAGTAGCATGTATTTCGACGACCTTCGTCCGCGGCAATAATGCATAGTTAGTGCATGCCGAAAGAAATCAGCAGCTTGCGGAGATCGGAGCCGTGTCGTCGTACCCTGTCTACTGTCCATAGTATGTGGTGTTCGGATGGGCGTCGAGATTGACATGGTTATCGACGGGAAGTTAGCGGCCAACCAGCAATAAATCAGCGCCCAACAGATCGCCGAGAGTCCGCCACAAGTCGTCGCCCTTGCTGGAGACCAAGAGTCTGCTCGGTTTTAGTGCGTTCTGGGAAACATGGCTCGAAACGTCGTTCCCTCGCCCAACGACGAGGTCGCAGTGATGTCGCCACCGTGCGCACGCGCAATCTCCCGCACGATGAACAAGCCCAAGCCGACGCTTCGATTTTCCGCACCCACTTCCGTCCCCCGCGTCATGGGCTCGAACAGGGTGGGCAATAGGGCAGGGGGAACGGGGGGACCCATGTTGTGAACCTCGATGGCGAAGGTGTCCGGCTCGACGCGCGAGGTGACGGTGACCGCATCCTCTTTCGCACCGTAGGTCATGGCATTCGCCACCAGGTTGCCCAGTAGCTAAATCAACCGGTCGGGATCCATCGAAGAAAGCCCGTGGCCCTATCCATCAGCCTGGGACCCCGCTCAACGGTAGAAGTACATATGCGCGTTCAGGTCTCCGGTTTGGCGAAGTGAGATCTCTAACTGGATATGGTTTGGCACGGCATGATCGACTTCCGGTCTCGTGGATAGGTACCGTCAGAGCGTCTTACGCCTCGGTCCGCCATATGTCCGAAGCCGGACACCCGCTGTCCGCCCGCGTACACTCGCAGGCTCGCCATCTGCGATAACAGGCCGCTTTCGGCCTTGGCATGCCCCGTGCACTAGTACCCGCATGGATATCGCCAAACCCACCGCTCCCATATTCCGCCGGCCGGCAACCCTATGGCTGACCGGCGGCATCGTCGCCCTCGTCGTCGTGCTCACCGCCTCCATGGCGCTGGGCAAGGCCGCTCCCTCCGTGCCCCGCTCCGACGTCTGGATCGGCACCGCCCAGCGGGGTGAGATGAAGCGCGAGATCCGCGCCAACGGCACGCTCATTCCCCGACAGATCCGCTGGATTACCGCCGGCGCCACGGCGACCGTGCAACAGGTGGTTGTCGAGCCGGGCGCTCGGGTCGAGGCGGATACCGTGATCCTGCAGCTGGTCAATCCCGAATTACAGGCGAACTTCGAAAAACAGAGGGCGGCCCTGGCCGGCGCCGAAGCGGCCGTGTTGGCGCAGCGGGCCCTCATGCAATCCCAGTTGCTCGATGCACAGGCTGTCCAAGCCCTGGCGGAGTCCGACCTGCGGACGGCGGACGTCAAGCGCATCGCAAACGAGCGCGCTTTCGACAAAGGCGCTTCCGCGGCCATCGAGGTCAAGCAGAGCCAGATCACGGTGGAACAGGATCGTAAGCGCCTGGATATCCAGACACGGCGCGTGGCGGCCATTCGCAACAACGCCACCGCGCAGATGCACTCGGAAGAAGCCAAGCGCGACGAAGCGGCCAGTGCGCTGGAGATCGCCCGCCAGCAAATGGAGTCGATGAGCGTGCGCGCCGGTATCGACGGTATCCTCCAACAGGTGGACGTCGAGCCCGGCCAGCAGATCGCGGCCGGGGCGAAGCTCGCGCGCGTCGCCCGGCCCAATGAACTCATCGCCCGTCTTCTGGTGCCGGAAACCCTCGCCAGCAGCCTGACGCTCGACCTGCCCGTGGACGTGGACACGCGAAACGGCATGGCGCGTGGGCGTCTGATCCGCGTGGATCCCTCTGTGCGCAATGGCGGCGTCGCCGTCGACGTCGCCTTCGATGGACCATTGCCGGCAGGAGCACGGCCCGATCTCTCGGTAGATGGACGCGTTGTGCTGGGAACATTGTCCAATGTGGTGAACATCGGCCGGCCCTACGGCGTGGGACCGGATACGACGGGAAGCCTGTTCGTGGTGCACGTGGGGGAGGACACCGCCCACCGCGTGCCCGTCCGCTTCGGCACGATGTCGAGCGACCGGGCCGTGATACTCGATGGCTTGAGGGCCGGAGACCAGGCCATTCTTTCCGATACCAGCCAGTGGAATGGCTATGACACCCTACGTTTACGCTGATATGGAGAACCGCCTCATGAATCACGAGCCGCTGATCCGCCTGGAAGGGCTGGGCAAGGTATTCCATACCGACGAGGTGGAGACGCATGCCTTGTCTGGCGTGTCGCTGGACATCGCGGCGGGCGACTTCGTGGCGATCACCGGCCCCTCGGGTTGTGGAAAGTCCACCTTGCTGTCGATGCTGGGCCTGCTCGATTCACCGTCCT
>Ga0247742_10003125_pt1 | contig 10601 bp, 7 predicted proteins | sample UWRJL208509C2_FD_180944 | JGI IMG/M metagenome (GOLD analysis project Ga0247742, IMG submission 180944) | Plant litter microbial communities from Arlington Agricultural Research Station in Wisconsin, United States - UWRJ-L208-509C-2 | ecosystem: Environmental > Terrestrial > Plant litter >... | reverse complement strand
TGTCGGTGGCCAGTGCCTCGGCGGCGACCTTGGGCAGTTCGATCTTTACGCCCTGGGTCAGCATCGGCGCGGTGACCATGAAGATCACCAGCAGCACCAGCATCACGTCGATGTAGGGCACCACGTTCATCTCCGCCTTGGGCCCATGCTTGCGTTGCGGCCTGGTCAACATCGGTATGCTCCTTGTTCAGGCGGCTACGGCCAGGTTGATCGGGGTGCCGCGCAAGGTGCGATGCAGGCGCACCTGCAATTCGTTGCCGAAGGCGTAGTAGCGGGTGAGCAACGTCTGGCCGCGCGCCGCGAAACGGTTGTAGGCGATCACTGCCGGGATGGCGGCAAACAGGCCGATGGCCGTGGCGATCAATGCTTCAGCAATGCCCGGCGCCACCGTGGACAAAGTCGCTTGCTGTACCTGGGACAAGCCGATAAAGGAATTCATGATTCCCCACACCGTGCCGAACAAGCCGATGTAGGGGCTCACCGACCCCACGGTGGCGAGGAATTGCAGGCCCTTTTCCAACTCGATCTCCTGTTCGGTGATCGCCACCTGCAATGCGCGCTCGACACCCTCCAGCACAGCCGGATCATGCTGGTGCAGGTGCTGGTATTCCTGCACGCCGGCGATAAAGATCGGCGCAATCCCACCCTCGCCTGCCTGCACGGTTTCGCGGTACAGCGGCTGCAAGTCGGTAGCAGCACGAAAGCGCTGCACAAAGCCGTTCAACTGGCGCTCCAGGCGCCGCAGCACACTGCCGCGCTGGATGATCAGGTACCAACTGAGCAGGGATGCCAGCAGCAAAGTGACCATCACCGCCTTGACCAACAGGCTGGCATCGCTGATCAACCCCCAGATCGTCATATGTTCCATCGTCGCGTGCATGGTTAAGCTCCTATTCGATTAAAAAGTGATGACCGGGTGATGACGGCTCACGGCAACTTCAGCGCGCGGGTGACGTCCGCCCACGGCACGAACTTGAAGTTCTGGGTTTGCTCGGGCATGCGCTTGCGCCCGTCCTGCACCACCAGCATGCCTTGGCTCCAGAGGCCGCCGAGGTGGATGGCGGTGACTTCCAGGCCATCGGTTTCCGAAGCTCCGTCGATACCGGCGGCCGCATTCAGGCCAACGCGGAACGCCCCGCGCGTGGCAAAGGGTGGCTCGGCATCCACCACCAGGTAACTGTCATTGCCCTGGCTGGAAATCACCAGGTAATCGCGCGCGTTGCTCTGGTACAACGCCAGTCCCTCGACATCCGCGTGCAACTGCGGCCCCACCTTGATCACACTGGTGAGCGTGGCCGGTTGGTCGGCACGCGCATCCACCGCCCAGACGCCGACGTCCTCCTCGCCAATGAACAAGCGCTGGCGTTGGTCGTCAGCCACGCAGCCTTCGGGTTGGCTGTCGACGTTGAACTGGCGCACCAGCTCGCCCTGTACACGGCCATCTGCTGCACTCAGGCGGTATTGCAGGAAGGTGCCGTCCTTGTCGTTGGCAACCGCATAGATCTCGCCGCTGGCTGGCTGGAACAGGCAAATACCATAGATGTCCTTGAGCGGCGTAGGCACTTCGCCCGCTTCGCGCAGTTCACCGCTCTGACGGTCGATGCTGAACAGGCTCAGGCTGTTGTGATCGCGATTGCTCGCCACGGCGAGGTCGACGGTGCGCGCGCCGAGCTTGAAATTGGGGCGTACATCGACGTTGTTGAGGCGGCCGACCGCCAGCTCCTGCAACAGCTTGCCGTCGAGGTCATAGGCCAGCAGGCCTTGCTTCTTGTTCGTACCGAGGACGCGGCTTTTTTCCGGCTGCGTGGGGTGAATCCAGATGGCCGGGTCGTCCGCCGCATCGCCCTGGCGGCCGACCGGGTCGGTCTGGCGCACAGCGGCGACTTCCGGCAGCACCGGCTCGGCTGGCACCGGCTTGGCTTGCCAGTTGAGTGTGCCTTGGTACAACTTGCCGGTGTCGTCATCACGTACCAGCAGTTGCTGGCCATTGACGCTGAGTTGTTCCGGTTCCTTGAGTCCTGGCAGCGTCAGGCTCGGTTGCTCAACCCAGCGCTTGCCGGTGTGCTGGAACAGGTGCAGCTGGGCGGTCTTTGGATCAAGCGCCACCATTGCGCCCGGCACCAGCGCCATGGCCCCGGCTTCGCGCTTGGGGTCGTCGAACAGCGCCACAGGCGTGCGTTTGACCTCAGCCTCCGGGTGCGCCGGGTAAGCCCACCAGCCGACGTTTTCTTCGTTCACCACCAGTTGCTGGGTGGCATCATCCACCTGGCAGAACTGTGCCGACGGTGGCAGCGGCAGGCCGCGTACGCGCTGGGGTTCGCGGAGCAGGCTCGAGGCGTTGCCCACCAACCATTGCTCGCCCTTGCCCTCTTCGCCCACCAGGAACACAAACAGGTTGGCTGCCCCGTCGCGGTACAGGCACAGGCCGGTCACCGGGTAGTCGCGGGTAGGCAGGTACAGCGGTTGGCCCCAGGTTTTGCTGGCGGTATCCAGGTTGATCAGCAGCGCCTGCTGACGCTCGTTGTCGAGGCTGGCGACCAGCACTTGGGCACCGGTGACACGGGTGTCCAGGCTGCTGAAGTTGCCATTGAAACGCGCCAGCCCGACGCCTTTGTTGTCGAGCAGTTGCAGGCCATCGCGGGTGCTGGCAACCAGGCGGTGGGTGCCGTTGGGCAGCAGGTTGATGGCTTGGGCATTCACACTGGAGCCCCAGGCAGTCAGGGCCAGGTCGGCGGCCATTACCGGTGAACCCACGGCCAGCGCGATCAGCAGGTACAGCTTGGAAATTCTCATGAACGAACACATCCTTCGACAGCAATAGAGATCTACTGTGGGAGCTGGCTTGCCGGCTCCCACATCGGAAATGAGGGGGTGCTTAGAAATGGGTGAAGGTCAGGCCCAGCTTGTAGGTCGGGCCGTACTCCTCGTACTGGCCGTTGTAGCTACGATGGCCGGTGTAGACGAAGTACGACTCATCGGTGAGGTTCTGGGCCTCGAAGCTGACTTGCAGGTTCTTGGTGAGCGAGTAGCGTGCGCTGAAGTCGACGAAGGTCTGTGCATCGACGTGCAGGTCATGAGCCTTGTCATTGATCGAGGCCAACTCGTAGAGGTAGGCCGATTTGTAGTTGGCCGACAGGCGCAGGCTGAGCTTGTCGTCTTCCCAACCGAGCATCAGGTTGCCGACGGTATCGGACTGGTTGGGCAGGCTGATAGTGCGCTTGCGGTTCGTCCCGCTGGCGCTGTCGAAACCTTCGATATCAGCACTGGAACGGCTGAACGTGGTGTTGGCACCGATCAGCAGACCGTTCCATGGCGCCGGCAGCCAGTCGAACTTCTGTGAGTACGCCAGTTCCAGGCCGTAGAGCTTGGCACTGTCGCCGTTCGCATAGGTGTGGGCCTCGGCAAAGTTGATCCAGGCGCCAGTACCGGCCAGGTCGGTGTTGTAGACGAAGTTCTTGATGTCCTTGTAGAACACGAACGCCGAGACGGTGCCGGCACGGCCCATGAAGTGCTCGATGCCCAGGTCGAGGTTGCTCGACGCCAGAGGCTTGAGGTCCGGGTTGCCGAAGGTGGCTTCGTCGTCGTCGATCACGAAGCCCGGTGCCAACTGACCGAACGTTGGGCGCACCACGGATTTGGTCCAGGCGGCGCGCACCTGGGTGTTCTTGTCGATCTGGTAGCGCGCATGCAGGCCCGGCAGCCAGTGATGATAGCGGCGCTTGGTCTCGGTCGGCGTGAACACCCCATCGGTGGCGCCGGTGCCCTTGGCTTCGAACTCGGTGCCTTCGTAGCGCAAGCCGGCGATAAAACGCCAGTCGTCGATGTCGATGGTGTTCATCAAGTAGCCGGCGTTGATGTCTTCGCGGACAGTGAAGTCGTTGACCCGGGATTCAGTCTCGTCATAGAAGTCCGCCGGGTTGAGGCTGCCGATCAGTTGCTTGATGGCGCTGGGGCTGATGCCCGGGCCGTAGTTGCCGAGGCGATAGTCGACGCTGCCCTTCTGGAATTGGCTGAGGTTGAGCTGGTCGGCACTGAAGCCGAGGGTGTCGAAGTCTTCGTAGACCCAGGCTTCCAAGTCGTTGTCTTTGTTGCGACGGCTGACCTTGCCGCCGAACTTCACCTGGGAGGCATAGCCGCTCAGGTCATAGTCGCGGGCCAGGTCCAGGCGCAGGTTTTTCTCGGTGTCCTTGGTGTTCTGTTTTTCCCAGTCGACTTTATCGAGGCTGAAATTGCGCGCGTCGTAGAAGCCACTGCCGATGATCGGGCGTGGCTTGTCCTTGTCATAGAAGCCACTGTCGGCAAAGTCGCCGCCATCGAAAGTGGCGCCGGCGATGTGCGCCGGGCTGTCTTCGCTCGATTGGCTGTAGCCGGCCTGGCCGCTCAAGGTCCACAGGCCGAGCATGCGTTCACCGCCGAACACGTAGGACTGGATTTCCTGGGTTTCCTCGCGGTTTTTCAGCTTGCGCTTGGCTTCGGCATCCCCCAACTCGCCGGCGGCCAGCGGGTCGGCAAACTCGATGCTGGCGGCGTTGCGGGTCTCGGTGTCTTTGTAGCGGCTGTAGAGCGTGCGCAGGTAGTAGCTGCTGAAGTCGTCCGGCTTGTAGTCGAAGTTCAGGCCGCCACCGGCACGTTCGCGGCTGATGTCGTAGTCACGCTGTTCAAATTCGTTGAGCTTGGCACCGTTGGTGAAGTCCCAGGCACCGCCGGTCTCGACGTTGTCCGAGCCGAAATCGCGCTTCTGCCAGCTCAGCGCCGCGGCGACGCCGAAATTATCGATGCCATCGCCGAGGCTGAATCGGTTGCTGGCCGCGCCAGAGAACTTCGGGCTGGTCTGGCGGGTATTCTTGTCGTAGCTGGCTTCGGTGCTACCGGTGTAGAACAGGCCCTTGTGGTCGAAGGCCGACAGGCTTTGCACGTCGACCGTGCCGCCGAGGGAGTTGGCGTCCATGTCGGGGGTCAGGGTCTTGATCACCGACAGCGACTGCACCAGCTCCGACGGCAGCACATCCAGCGCTACGGCACGCCGCGCGCTCTCCGGGGCGGGCACCAGGGTGCCGTTGATGGTCACGCTGTTGAGGTCCGGACCCAGGCCACGCACGCTGACAAAACGCCCTTCGCCCTGGTCGCGCTCCACGCTGATACCCGGCAGGCGCTGCACCGCTTCGGCGACGTTCTCATCCGGCAACTGGGCCACGCCATCGGCATGCACCACGCTCTTGATGCTGTCGGACGAGCGCTGCTCCTTCAACGCCTGGTCGATGGCAGCAGCCTGCCCGACCACTTCGACGTGCTCGGTGTTGGCCACTTCGGCCGCATTGAGCCGCTCACTGGCTATCGCCAGGGCCAAGGCAGTAAGCGTGAAGCTGACGAGCCCGGTGCGCTTGTACATGCAATCCTCCCCAAGAATCCATTGGCGCCAGGCAAGAGACCCGGCAACTGGGAGGGCACGCTAGGGGCGAGGGATGACGGTTCTGTGACAGGGATCGGCGCGAAGGCCCGTAAACCCTGGTCTAGAGCCGTGTGAAGCGAACAAATGAGCTGAATTGACCCCAATCCGAAGTGGGCGTTGAGTTGCCTGCAACAGCGGTCTGTCTGCTAGCGCTGGATTAGCTGGCGCAGCGCTTTCGCCGGCAAGCCAACTGCCACATTGGCGCTGTGTTTGGCGAAAAAAAGTATCTATGCCATGAGCTGATTCGACCCCTCCCGACCGTCACGCGAATGTCACATCCATCTGCTGTGCTGGCGCTCATCGCTTATTTGCCCAAGGACTCGCGGCCATGTTTTCCGTGCTCAAGCTTCACCGCTGGAAACTCTCCCTGTTGCTGATCGCCGCCAACCTCGGGCTGATCCTGCACCTGGCCTGCGGCGAATTGAAAAGCTTCAGCGAGTGGGTGTGGCTGGATATCTTTGGCGAAGGCGGTTCCGCCCTCCTCGCCCTGGTCTGGCTGGGCCTGGTGCTGAAAAGCCGCCCCGCCGGACGCGTCACCCAATACCTGGCGCTGGGCCTGTCGTGCATCTTCTTCTCCTGGTGGATCGACAGCCTCGACGAATTTATCCGCCTGCCCGACAGCATCACCTGGGACCACTGGCTGGAGTCAGGGCCGATGCCGGTGGGCATGATCCTGCTGACGATCGGCATCTACCACTGGCACCGCGAACAACTGGCGATCAGCGCGCAGATGGAAAAACGCGAACGCTTGTTCCGCGAGCATCGGTTGTTCGACAAACTCACGCCATTGGCCGGCGCCGATTACCTCAAGCGCCAGTTGGCCGACAGCCTGCAAGACAGCCACGACCAGCAGCAACCGCTGTCATTGCTGGCCCTGGACCTGGACAACTTCGCCGCCATCAATCGGGCGTACGGGCATGCCGAAGGCGACGCGGTCTTGCAGGCCCTCAGCCATTTGTTGCTGCTCAACCTGCGCCGCCAGGACCTGCTGTGTCGCCTGGCGGGTGACCGTTTTGTGGTGCTGTTGCCCAACACCGGCGAGCGCCAGGCCAAGGAACTCGCGCTGGAGTTGAAACACGCGGTAGGCGGCCTCGCGCACAAAACCCGGCTGCACGGTGAACGCTTGCAACTGGCGGCGACGACTGCTGTGGTCATGGCCCTGGACGAGCCACCTCATGACTTGCTCAAGCGCCTCAACCTGGCCCTGGCCAGGGCCAAGCAACCCTTGGCGAAAAGTGCCTGAGATGGCCGTCAAGACCCGTTGGTATGAAGCCGACAGCCGCTTCATACCGGGGCACTACCAACCGGCCACGCTGATCGACCTGGCCTTGTCCCGGGATATCGACAGCCATCGCCTGCTGCGCGGCACCGGGCTGTTCCACGAGGATATCCTCGCCGGTACTGCACGCCTCAGCCCGCAGCAGTTCCTCGGATTGATCGGCAACAGCCGTAAATGGCTCGACGCCGACGACAGCAGTTTTCTCTTTGGTCAGCGACTGTTGCCGGGCTATTACGGCGCAGCCAGCCATGCCCTGGGCCATGCGCAGAACCTGCACCAGGCGCTGGAGATCCTGATCCAGCAACAAGTGTTGCTCAGCCCGTTGGTCACGCTGCAACTGGAGCTGGATGACCACCACGCCTACCTTTACTGGTTGGACAGTTGCGGCGCCGGTGAGCATTGGCGCTTTTTGCTCGAGGCCAGCATGACCTCGCTGGTTGCCATGAGCGAATGGCTCGGTGGGGAGCGGCTGCCATGGGTGTGCAGTTTCAGCCATGCCGAACCGCGTTACGTCGAGCAATACTGGGTGCACCTCGGCGAAGAGACGCGCTTCGAGCGGCCGCTGGACATGATGAGTATCTCGCGTGAACACCTCACCCGCGCCTGGCCGGGTGCCTCCGCCACCGCCGGCCAGGTGGCGCGCCAGCAGGCCCGCGAGCAGATCGAACAGCTGGGCTTTGCGGGCAGTTTCCTCGACTGCCTCTACGACTATCTACGCGAGCACGTGCGCCAACCGCCAAGCCTGGAACAGGCCGCGCACGCCTTCGCCATGAGCCCGGCAACCCTCAAGCGCAAACTGCACAAGCACAACACCGGCTTTCAGCAACAGGTCGACCGTGTGCGCAAGCAGGTGGCGTTGCACCTGTATCAGGTCAAGGGCTACAGCAATGATGAAGTGGCGGCCTACCTGAACTTCAACGACGCGGCGAACTTCCGTCGCTCGTTCAAGCGCTGGACCGGCAGCACACCCAACCTGATCCGCCAGCTGTTCAACAGCCGCTAGCCAGGCGTTCGCGCAAAAACTCCACCAGCGCCTGGACCGGCCGCGAACCTTGCCGGTGCTGCGGGTACACCGCCGACAGCGTCAGGGCCTCGGGGGCGAAGTCATCCAGGACACTCACCAGGCGTCCCTCCTTCAAGGCGTCGCCGATGATAAAGGTCGGCAGGTACGTCACGCCCAAGCCGGCAATGGCGGTGTCGCGCAGCAGGTCGCCGTTGTTCACGCGCATGCGCCCAGTGACATTCAGCGCCTGCACCTTGCCCTTGAAGCGCCACTGCACCTGGCGGCCATGGCCGTAGGGCAGGCAGTCGTGCTCGGCAAGGTCATCGGGCTTTTGCGGCGTACCGCGCCGGGCCAGGTAGTCGGGGCTGGCGCAATACACCCGCGGGATGCTGGCGATACGGCGGGCAATCAGGGTGGAATCTTCCAGGGTGCCAATGCGCAACACCAGGTCATAGCCTTCGCCGATCAGATCCACGGGACGGTCGCTCAAGTCGACCTCCACCGACACTTGGGGATGGCGCTGCAAGAACAGCGGCAACAGGCAGCCCAGGTGCGCCATGGCAAACGACAACGGCGCACTGAGGCGAATGGTGCCGCGAGGCTCGCTGTTCTGGCCGGCGATGCCCTGCTCCACTTGCTCGACTTCACCGAGCAGGCGCAAGGCGGATTCGTAGTAGCTCTGGCCGAGTGGCGTGACATCCAGTCGGCGCGTGGAACGGTTGAGCAGGCGCACGCCCAGGCGGTCTTCCAGTTGGATCAGGCGGCGGCTGACGAACTGCTTGGACAGGCCCAACTGTTCGGCGGCGGCGGTGAAACTGCCAGATTCCATGACCTGGCAAAACAGGCGCATGTCTTCGAAGGGGTTCATTGTCGCTTCTCAGTAGACATTTGGCTGGTTTATAGCCTGTCAGTGGCCACACCACAAACCAAAATGTGAGAGCGGGCTTGCCCGCGAATGCGGTGGATCAGTCCATTAATCTGTCGACTGATACTCCGTATTCGCGAGCAAGCCCGCTCCCACACGTGAGCAGCGGCGTTATGCAGAACGGGTTACTTGGCCGTGAACGCCGAGTAGCTGTTCATCAGGTTGCGGTAGTTGGGGATGCGTGGCGACAGCAGGTTGGCCAGGCCTTCCATGTCGTTGCGCCAGTCCACTTGCAGCTCACAGGCTACGGCGAACCAGTTCACCAGTTGCGCACCGGCGGCGGTCATGCGCGCCCAGGCAGCTTGTTGCACGGTTTCGTTGAAAGTGCCGGAGGCGTCGGTGACCACGAACACTTCAAAGCCCTCATCGAGGGCGCACAGGGTCGGGAAGGCAACGCACACATCGGTCACCACGCCGGCAATGATGATCTGCTTGCGGCCGGTCGCCTTGACCGCCTTGACGAAATCCTCGTTATCCCAGGCGTTGATCTGGCCAGGGCGGGCGATGTAGGGCGCATCCGGGAACAACGCTTTGAGCTCTGGGACCAGGGGGCCATTAGGACCGCCTTCAAAACTGGTGGTCAGGATCGTCGGCAGGTTGAAGAACTTGGCAACGTCCGCCAGGGCCAGCACGTTGTTCTTGAATTCGTTCGGGGAGAAGTCCTGGACCAGCGAGATCAGGCCGGTCTGGTGATCGACCAACAGGACAACGGCATCATCTTTGTTCAAGCGCGAGTAAGTCATGGGGTAACTCCTTTGGGGGTTTGATTAGAAGGCAAAGCACGAGCAGCCAAACGCACCCCAGAAACCCTGGAAGTCGCTGACCGGCACGCTGGAAAGACGCGCTTTTTCATGGCTGTGGGCGTGCACGCCGCAGGGGCCACTGCACTGGTGCGCGTGAGCCTGCAACGGCGAACCCGGGCGCCAGTGCCCCGGTACCTTGACCACAGGCGACCAGTCCGGCAGCACCGGAACCCGTGGCGGCGCGTACTCGTCGAAATCGCCGGCGCCATAGACCACCTTGCCGCCGACCACGGTCAGTACCGATTCAATCCACTTGATCGCTTCCTCATCGACACTGAAGAAGTCCGCCGACAGTGCCGCCACGTCCGCCAACTGCCCGACCTTGATCTGGCCTTTCTTGCCCTGCTCGGACGAGAACCAGGCGCTGCCATGGGTAAACAGTTCCAGCGCCGTGAGGCGTGGCAGGCCTTCGGCGTGCAGCTCCAGGCCACCCACGGTACGGCCACTGACCATCCAGTACAGCGAGGTCCACGGGTTATAACTCGACACCCGCGTGGCGTCCGTGCCCGCGCCGACGGGCACGCCTTCAGCGAGCATGCGCTTGATCGGCGGTGTGGCTTCGGCGGCCTTGGCGCCGTAACGCTCGACGAAGTACTCGCCCTGGAACGCCATGCGGTCCTGGATCGCAATACCGCCACCGAGGGCGCGTACACGCTCGATATTGTTCGGCGTGATGGTCTCGGCGTGGTCGAAGAACCACGGCAAGCCGTTGAACGGGATGTCGCGGTTGACCTTCTCGAACACATCGAGCATGCGCGAAATGGACTCGTCATAGGTGGCGTGCAGGCGGAAAGGCCAGCGCTGCTCGACCAGATGACGCACCACCGGCTCCAGCTCCTGCTCCATGGTCAGCGGCAGGTCTGGACGTGGCTCAAGGAAATCCTCGAAGTCGGCCGCCGAGAACACCAGCATCTCGCCGGCGCCGTTGTGGCGCAGGTAATCATCGCCCTGGTGCAAGGTGACGCTGCCGGTCCAATTCTTGAAGTCGCTGAGCTCTTCCTTGGGCTTCTGGGTGAACAGGTTGTAGGCGATGCGCACCGTCAGTTGCTCATCCTTGGCCAGTTGCTCGATCACTGCGTAGTCATCGGGGTAGTTCTGGAAACCACCGCCGGCATCGATGGCGCTGGTCAGGCCGAGGCGGT
>Ga0247742_10003123_pt1 | contig 10612 bp, 8 predicted proteins | sample UWRJL208509C2_FD_180944 | JGI IMG/M metagenome (GOLD analysis project Ga0247742, IMG submission 180944) | Plant litter microbial communities from Arlington Agricultural Research Station in Wisconsin, United States - UWRJ-L208-509C-2 | ecosystem: Environmental > Terrestrial > Plant litter >... | reverse complement strand
CCATGGTTGAAAAGCCACAAAGTGTGGCCAAGCGTTAATCGTATCGACAATGTTTATGGCGATAGGAATTTAGTGTGCTCATGCCCAAGCATTGAAAATTATATGGAATAATTTTTTCTAAATAAAAAAGGGCCTTTTGGCCCTTTATTTTTACTTCCAATTTATCCATTTAATTTCCAATCATTATTGGCCACTAGAAAACTCTAACCCTCGCCTGAGATCTTCCTTACTACACAGCGCAATATTATCTGAGCTTACTGCAGCCACCTCCATTTATGATAACGTGAAGCTCGCGTTATCGAGCTACATTACTGTTTATATAGGCCGTTGATTGAACGTCTTACCATCACACCAATGCTCACAAAAAAGCCAGCTGCCCTAGCGCGCTGTCGCATTTTGAGTAACTAACTACTTGTTACGCGCACCTTTTTAACACCTGTAGTAATCCTATGTTAACATGCAACGTCTTAGAAACTTGGTCAGTCAGGGTGTTGAAAATGGTACTAAATCATTTTTATAATCCTTTTTAATCCTTCGATTTTATAATTCTCTATTTCATAATTTGAGAGTTTGTAAATTGTAAGAAAGACCGAAAAGTCCAGCTGTTTGCACCGAAAATGTTAATTTTTGATTTTAAATAAATGGGAGAAGACTTAAATGTTAGAGAAATTAGTTAGAGTAAATTTAGAAGACCAATACAAAGGTTTTAATATTTGTTTCTGGACCATGTTAATTATCGCTATAGCTGCATCCTTGCTCGGCAGCCCTAACTTGGCTATCGCCCTAGGCACTCTAGGCTTAGTGAGCGGAGCAATTGGCCAATTAAAATTGATATTAATTAACCAGCAGAGATTTTTAGCCAACCAGGAAATTTTTTTAGCGAATCAGGAAACCTTCCTTGCTAACCAAAAATTATTCATTGAACAACTTGAAGTTATCAAAGCCAAGTCTTAATAGCACAATGTAAACCCGATATTCAGATTATCTCTTTGCTACTATCTTGGCTTAGCTTTCACCAAAGCTAAGCCAAGTGAATTAACTTGCAGAAAACAAAAGTTACGCAATTAGAGAAATTTAAAAATTTCTTTTCCGATTAGCTTAAAAGCAACTTACTCCCCCATATATCAAATAACGAATACTCAATATCAGCCAAAATCCGCTATATCCTTTGATCCTTTTCAAATTTTTTCGATGCTCTTCAAATCACTTGTGAATTAAATGAGAATAATAGTGTCACTGTTTGTCATCATTAAAATGCGTCAGCTATTGTTAGGCAACACAGGACTCAACCTATGACACTAATTAAATATACAAACAAAAATATAAGCAAACACATTTTCGGCTACACAGTAGGTCTTGCAATGAGTTTTTTATTTTCAACAACTGCTTTCAGCTCAGAACTCAACATTATTTCAAGCGGCTACACCGACAAAGGTGGCGAGGGTATATATAAACTTACCTTTGACCCTGCCACTAACAAATTCGGTTCTACAAATTTACTAACCCAAAATAACAACCCTTCTTTCGGCCTACAAAATAACAACCTCTGGTATTTTGTAGATGAATCCGATAATGGTCAGCTGCTTACTTATAACAAAAATGAGAAAGGTGAGTTTAATCTTCTGCAAAAAAATTCTGTATCCGGAAAATCACCCTGCCACATTTCCAAACGTGATGATGGAAAATATATCACTGTTTCAAATTATCACTCAGGCAACATTGCAGTTTTTGAGTTGGACACAAAAGGTTTACCCCAAGGTAAACCTCAGTTAAAGCAACATAAGGGTATTGGCCTTAATACGAACCGTCAGGAAGCTGCACATGCGCACTGGGCGGGTTGGGCGCAATTACCGAATAACGAAAAAACCGAAGGCATTTATGTAGTTGATTTAGGTGTGGATAAAATATTTTGGTATCCACAAAATTCAAAAGGTGTTTTAGAAGACGGTCAGGTTGTTTACAACGCAACACCGGGCGATGGACCCCGTCACATGGCATTTCATCCACAGAAGTCCTGGGTTTATGTGCTGAATGAATTGAGCAACACGCTTTCATTTACTCAACAGGATGCCAAAGGTGGTTTAACAGAGATTCAAAAAATATCTACCTTACCCGCCGACTTTCAAGGCAAAAATATAGCGGCACATATTGTTATCAGTCACGACGGAAAACATATTTACACTTCAAATCGTGGCGATCTTAGTAGCATTTCTGTTTTCAATATTGCAGATGATGGAAAAATAAAACTAGCTCAAAATATTAGTAGTCAGGGCAAAGCGCCACGTTTCTTTTTATTATTGGAAGATGCGAAAAAAATGTTGGTTGCCAATCAGGATTCCGACAACCTGGTCGCCATGAATATCTTGCCTGATGGAAAGCTGGAATATTCCGGCGTACAAACAAACGTACCAAGGCCAACATTTTTAGCGATTGAGTAAAACTGTAGATAATTGAACGGGCTTTATGCCCGTTTTTTATCAGTTTTTTCTTTAGCTTGTTAGTTTCGTTTTTTAGATCGATAATCAATTAAATAGTTGGATGAGAAATTTCTATGACAACACATTTTCCTGAGCAAGATTTAAAAGAACTTCAGGTCGCCAAAAATTTATTGGAGAATCCAGGTGTTGCGGCAAAGGCAACTAATTTTATCGGCATACCTATCGAAAAAGGTTTAGCGTTACTGCCAAAAAGTTGGGATGCACGTATTGGTGAAATCACACGCTCTGCTCTGCTCAAAGCATCAGACGCGGCAATTTTTACCATGAAAGATATTCCCGGCGAAGAGTCATCAAACACCTGGCACAAACTTGGTGTAGCTGTGACTGGAGGGGTGGGCGGTTTTTTTGGTATTGCGGCAATGGCTATAGAGTTGCCCATATCAACATCAATCATGTTGCGCTCAATAGCAGACGTTGCCCGTAGTGAAGGCGAGTCTATTACTGCATTGGAAACAAAACTCGCATGCCTGGAAGTATTCGCACTTGGCGGCAACAGTAAGTCAGACGATAGCACTGATAGTGGCTATTACGCGGTACGTGCAGCGCTTTCAAAATCGTTAGCGGATGCATCAGAACTTATCGTAAAAAGTGCCATGACTGATAAAGGTGGGCCCTTTCTCGTAAAGTTTATTGCAAAAATTGCAGAACGCTTCGGCATTCAAGTAACAGAGAAAGCCGCCGCTCAAGCTATACCCACTATAGGCGCTGCAGGTGGAGCTATCATCAATATTATTTTTATGGATCACTTTCAAGATATGGCCAGAGGCCACTTTATCGTAAGAAAACTTGAGAGAAAACATGGAAAGGACGTTATAAAAGAACTTTACGATGGGCTTCCAAAACTGGGGTGAAACGAGCAGGAATTTTTGGTGCAGATGGAAAGTAACAGGACAAAATTATTTGCATGTTGGATAATATAAATTTTAAATACGCTCATTAATATATTCATAGGCGATTTGTATTCTTTTAAAATACTCCGTCGCTGCAGTTATAAATTCTGGCGGAAGCCCCTGCCCTTGTACTTTATCGGGGTGATACTGATTGACTAATTTTCGATAAGCTTTTTTCACGTCTGCCTTATCCGATCCCACATCCACACCTAAAGCGCTGTAGGCGGCTTCTAACAACTCCTGTTTATTGAGTGGCTTAATCGGTTCATTTTTTTTGTTACCGCTTGTTTTATCATTTGCTGTATTGGCTTTTTCTTTTTTTTCATCTTTTTGATTTGCAGAAGTGTTATCACTATCCTCAGACCCGTGAGCCCCTGTGGAATTAAAAAGATTTTCTTGCGCTGTGATCATCCGCAACATATGTTCAAAAATAATACTTGAGTACCCTAATATTGACGCTACCTGTTTTATCATTTTTATTTCTTTGTCTACCAGCAATCCATCAACTCGCGCAACGCTGATAAGATAAACCAGCAATACCTCCGTTATGCTCTTGCTCCCAGCGGCTGATGCTTTGAAGTTCTTTAACGTATCAGTTACATCAAATTGTGGGCTCGATCCTTTTCTAAAAAGCCTTATTGCCTGTTGTCTGCAGTAAGCAGTCAATTGCATTTTATCCATGTAATTTTTGGTGCGCTTCAACTCATCACGATTCACATATCCATCACAATTTGCAATACGACCTAACAATACAAAAATTGTATCGAAAAAAGACTCGCGTACTTTTTTGAATTCTTCTTTAGTCATATGTTAATTTACTAAATATAAGCATTTAGTGTTTGAAGATCACATATAAGGCGTGAATTATTCCGGGTATAAATCCAAACAACGTTAGCAAAATATTTATCCAAAAATGTTTGGTTAAACCAACTTCAAAAAACACACCTAAGGGTGGGAATATAATCGCGAAAATAATTTTGATAGGGTCTGTTACTGTTAGCGCCATAAATACCTCCATAATAAAATTGAACCACAACAATATGATGCTGACCACATTTAATCTGTACGGATGCGCACATTTTGTTTTTAAGGAATATTTATCCCACCTTTTAAAAAATATAGTTGATCGCCATATCGATTAATTCACAAGTTATAAAACCTTATTAGACACATGCATCCTCTGTTCGCTAGGACACTAAAGTTTTTACCAAATATGGCTAGCATATTGTCATCGGATTGATCTATTAGAAGGCGCCAGCCGTAACGTGTTGAGTTCTTTTTGCCTTAAATATACGTCTTTAATCCAGCTGCAAGTACAACAAACATTAATGGATGATATTTATGACTCCACAAAACACCTTAAGTACGGCGTTTATTTCCACTGGAATACCAGGTCTTGATAATGTGCTTGGAGGAGGTTTAACCAAAGAAAGACTTTATCTTTTGGAGGGTGATCCAGGTTCCGGTAAAACGACACTAGCATTGCAATTTTTGATCGCTGGTGCCGCGCTGGGTGAAAATGTTCTTTATATAACGCTCGCCGAAAACAATATCGAGCTTCGAGCTGTCGCTGCTGCGCACGGCTTTTCAATGCATGGCGTGACGGTACATGAAGTTATTCCCGAAGAAAGCCTCTCAAATCCGGACCAACAATACACAGTTCTTGATCCTTCTGAAGTGGAGTTCGATGAAACGAATAATGTCATTTTGGACATGATCGAGAAAATTCGTCCAACACGGGTAGTGCTGGATTCTCTGTCTGAATTACAACTACTCTCGGGAAGCGCATTGCGCTATAGACGACATGTTTTGGGCCTTAAACAATATTTTGCAAAGCGATCTTGCACGGCGCTTTTGCTTGATGACAAAACATCTGTTCGTGGAGATCAGCAAGTACGAAGTATCGCCCACGGCGTTATCTCACTTCAAAATACCGAATCTGATTACGGTGCTGAAAGGCGTGTTGTTAGGGTATTAAAATATCGTGGCATCGCCTTTCGTCGCGGCCCACACGATTACTCAATCATCACCGGGGGTATTGTTGTTTATCCGAAAGTGGTGGCAGCAGAGTCAAGAGAGTTAATAGCGCGTGGCCAAATTGATAGCGGGCTTAACACTCTGGACCAACTTTTAGGTGGCGGTATCGAGGAAGGTTCGAGCACGTTAATTTCAGGGCCACCAGGCACAGGTAAATCTACCTTGGCTTTACAGTTTGTAAAATCCGTGGCCGAAAATGGTCAAAAAGCCTCCATGTTTCTTTTTGAAGAAGCCTTCAACACACTACTTAATCGTAGTAAAAGTGTGGGAATGGATATGAGGCCTTACTACGATTCAGGCTTACTCAGCGTGAATCAAATCGACCCGGCCGAAATGTCGCCGGGCGAATTTACCCATGCAGTTTGCGCGTCAGCGGACGCGGGCGCCAAGGTTATTGTCATTGATAGTTTGACGGGTTATCTAAACGCGATGCCGGATGCAAAATTCCTTACCACTCATTTACACGAGCTACTTAAGTACTTGGGCCAACGCGGAGTGGTGACATTCTTAATTGGAGTTCACCAAGGAATTGTTGGCGCAATGACCACTGGCGTAGACGTCAGCTACATGGCGGACAACGTGTTGGTATTACGATATTTTGAAGCGCGAGGCCAGGTTGAAAAAGCAATATCCGTGTTCAAGAAACGCGGTAGTGCACATGAAACCACATTGCGCGGGTTTGCAATAACGTCACAGGGCATAAGTGTTGGTCCAGTGCTGGATAATTTCCAGGGCATTCTAACGGGTGTGCCGACGCTGGTCGGATCAGAAAAAATCGAGACGCTGACGTCAGGCGTAGAAACATTTATTTAAATTGGTACGAATACCAAAATCTGTAAAAGGATATGTGTGGAAAATCGTTTATTAATTTATACCCCCACAGGAAAAGATGGCCGCCTTGTTGAGGAGGTGTTTCGTCGCGCTGATCTTGAGTGTTATCGCTGCACCAATATTGCTGATGTACTAGAGCAGCTCAATCTTGGTGTGGGTGCATTAATAATTGCAGATGAGGCGCTTAGCGTAGATTTCCTGAACGCGATCAATCCGTTTCTTCAGAGCCAAAAAAGCTGGTCGGATTTTCCATTTCTCGTGCTTCGACGCGAAGGACATAGCACGCAGCATATGCGTGCTCGTTATTTGCAATTAGGAAACGTTACGTTATTGGAGCGACCCGTCAGAAGCGATACTTTAGTTAACGTTGCGACCTCTGCCTTACGCGCGCGGAAACGACAATATGAAATGCGAGAAATTGATCGGCGTAAAGATGAATTTCTAGCAATGCTTGCCCACGAACTTCGTAATCCTTTAGCTCCTATTAGCGCAGCCTCTGACTTGCTCAGTATTCCTGATCTGGATCGTGAAAAAATTCGCGATACGAGTGAAATTATTTCTCGTCAGGTAAAACATATGACGGGCCTAATTGATGACTTGCTAGATGTTTCAAGAGTTTCGCGAGGATTAGTATCTCTTGAGGAAGCAGCGCTTGATGCAAACGAAATTGTCGCGAGCGCCGTAGAACAAGTTCAGCCATTAATAGATTCACGTGGCCATGACTTAACGATAAAGCCCTCACCATCAGCCGTTTTTGTAACCGGCGATAAAAAGCGGCTGATACAAGTTATCGCAAATATTTTAAACAATGCAGCGAAATACACTCCAATCAATGGGCATATTCTTTTATCGGTTGTTGCAGATAACGCAAATGTTTCATTCGCCATTGAAGACGATGGCATAGGTATAGAACCCCACGTCTTACCGCATGTATTTGACCTTTTTGCACAAGCAGAACGAACGTCTGACCGCTCACAAGGTGGCCTAGGAATTGGGCTTGCACTTGTAAGGAGCTTGGTAAATTTGCATCACGGTAGTGTTCATGCACACAGTGATGGCCTCGGTAAAGGCAGTAAATTTATTCTACATCTGCCACGCATTTTTAATATTACTGCCGTTGAGACGTCACTGCCCTTAAACGCTGATTCAATCGCATCACCTAAAAAGATTCTTATAGTTGATGACAATATTGATGCGGCAAATATGCTGGGAATGTATTTGGAAATATCAGGTTTTGAGGTAGGTATCGAATACAGCGCTGAAGCAGCGCTCAGTAGATCACTCGACGATATTCCCGATGCATTTTTGTTAGACATAGGGCTACCAAATATGGATGGTACTATGCTCGCACGCTTGCTACGTGAACGACCTGAATGCGCTTCATCGCTGATGATTGCGATTACAGGTTACGGGCAAAGTAGTGATCGAATAAAATCACTCGACGCCGGGTTTGACCACCATCTGGTCAAACCCGTTGATATGCCACATCTTTTACAGCTTTTATCGACTATAGCAATCTAAATTCAAAAAAATTGAAGATGATAAAATTTGGAAAAAAATTTTATTTTTAATATTGCATTTTTTGCAGCAAAGCATTAAGTGACTATCAAAAACCCGATTTATGGGTGTGTTACTTATGCATCTGATTTAAAATCAATAAGGCTTCCCCCCTTACCCTATTTTTCATGCGTCTACGCTCGCAATTTGGCTGTACCGGGTGGGATAACAAAATCGATCAGGATGGAACCAACAAGATAAATAAAGCCTTAGGGATAAGTAAAACACCGAATTTCGCTAATTCGGTGTTTTATTATTGAGAAATTTAAAATTAGAAAACTTAAAAAATAATCCTTTTAATTAATTACCATTATAAAAAAACTTAAGGTTTTTTGTAGCTGATTCTATAAATAGCATTCGCATAATCATCGGAAACTAATAGCGATCCGTCGGGCATCACGAGAATATCGGTTGGGCGGCCCCATGCGTTTTCGTTTTTATCTAACCAACCTTCAGCGAAGACTTTGTATGGGTTAGCTTTGTTGGCGGGATCAACGCTTAGAATTTTATAGCCAACTCTCTTAGTGCGATTCCAGGAACCGTGTTGAGCAATAAATATTTGATTTTTATATTCAGCTGGAAATGTTTTGCCGTTATAAAAACGCATACCTAACCCGGCAGAATGCGCTTGGAATTTAACTTCTGGTGGAGTGAATTCGCTGCATTTTCTTTTGCTGCCAAATTCAGGGTCTGCAATATCACCGCCGTGGCAATAAGGGTAGCCAAAATGTTGGCCTGCTTTACTTGCGTGGTTTAATTCTTCTGGCGGAATATCATCACCTAACATATCGCGGCCGTTTTCAGTAAACCAAAGTTCTTTAGTCTGTGGATGCCAATCAAAACCAACGCTGTTGCGAACACCGCGCGCGAAAATCTGTGGCTTAGCATTAGGGTTGTCTACATTTATGCGAGTGATGCTTGCATAAGGATCACCAGGCTCACAAATATTGCACGGTGCACCTATAGGAACATAAAGTAAACCGTCTGGACCGAAGCGAATAAATTTCCAACCGTGTGCTTTGTCACTTGGGAATTGCGTGCTCACAACAACTGGCTCAGGTGGCTTCTCTAATTGTTTTTCAATATTGTCGTAACGCAAAATACGATTCACTTCGGCCACAAACAAAGAGCCTTTGCGAAACGCAACACCATTAGGCTGGTTTAAACCCGAAGCCAATGTAAAAACTTTTTGCGCTTTAATTCCATCGTGTTGGATCGCGTAAACTCTTCCATCACTACGCGTGCCAACAAATAATGTTTGGTCATCACCTAACACCAGTGAACGTGCATTAACAACATTTTCTGCAAATACACTGATTTCAAAACCGGGCGGTAATTTTATTTGATTGATAGGTAAATCTGCTGACACTGTTGTAACTCGTAATAGGCAGACTGCCATAAAAAAAGATAAAAATATTTTGCGCTGAAAAAAAATATGCATCAATGCAACTCCACTGACAATTAATAAATATTTACTCGTGTAATTGCTCGGTGGTAACCGGGCCTATTCCACTTACCTGAATAATAGCTTCTTCGTTCCTAGCGCCATCAAAATGTGTTTGCCCGCCCTTGTGGATAACATAACTCCCCGCAGGAATAGGAACGGTTTCATCTTGGTTAAATTTATTGCCGGTGCCTACCCACCAAGTTCCAGATATTACAACAAAAAAGCGATCAGAATTATGAAAATGCGGTTTACTAAAATTGCCCGGCAACCATTTTATACGCATGACATAGGGCCCCGGTTTGGATGGATCACCAAATAAAATGGCTTGCTCATTTGTGCCTGCTGAATTACGAACCCATTTAATATCGCTCGGCATTTTAAATTCCACGGATGACGGGTTTAATTCAACAAATTTAGACGCAACGGTTTTTTTCCCAGTTAATAGAGATTCCGTTATTTTAGTTTCGATGGCTATAGAATAGTTTGCAGCCATCAATACAACAGCTGCAGCTGCAAACCCAATTTTACTTAGTTTCATTTTGAACTCCTAAATAGTCTTAGCATTAACGATCATAAGATGGAGCAGAGTTTAGCAAACTCTATGCCGCTAAATTTTTGAGATCCTAGGCTCTAACTTCGTTCATTCAATTCTGTCGATTGCTTTTAGTGTTGATATTTACACAAAAATAAACGGTCGCAACTTCATCTGAACATATCTCAACACAACAACCCTTTATAGATTTACGTAGATTGATCAGGTTGTCACATTAGCAGAAGACATTAGCAATAATTTATGCGCCATAAGATTAAAAACACTTTGCAACAAAGCCTGCACGGAAAATTTAAAGACCTAATCGCAGCATGGAAATTGTGATGCGAAGAAATTGACTTATAAACAAGACTGGAAAGGAACAAGTTTCTATATCAAATTCCAGAGAATCTTAAATAAATTGATCGCGAGTGGAAGGATATTTCGAATATATTGGATGTGGTTGATCGCCCAGGAAAACGCAATTTATTTAAAGAAATTCAGTATTTTTTTCCGAAATGACTAATTTTTATAAAGACGCCGAACACAACGCGTCATCTTGGAAAAACTGAGCCCAACAATATTTAAATAAAATTTCCCTTCCAAAACCAGCGGTGATCGTATTCGGTGAAATAGTCAAAACGACTAATACGTGCTCATCCGTAAAATCTGGAATTTCAATTTGTTATGTAGCTACAAACTTAATATTTCAAATTTGAAACACTCGTCTTCTGCAAACTCGACAGTGTCACCAATTTAACATTTGCGTATATTTTTTCGCCTTATCTTTAATTATGCTGGGTACCGAACAGAGCAATATTCA
>Ga0247742_10003122_pt1 | contig 10612 bp, 16 predicted proteins | sample UWRJL208509C2_FD_180944 | JGI IMG/M metagenome (GOLD analysis project Ga0247742, IMG submission 180944) | Plant litter microbial communities from Arlington Agricultural Research Station in Wisconsin, United States - UWRJ-L208-509C-2 | ecosystem: Environmental > Terrestrial > Plant litter >... | reverse complement strand
AACAAACCTTGCAAGCAAGGTAATACATCGAAGGCAGATTGTTTCCGTGCAAACCTGATATGTGCAGTTGCGTCAAATTTTCGTAGATGGGACAGTCAACCTGGAAGATGAATCCGGCTGTCTTCAGGTTTTGCACGCGGGGGACGTATTCATCTGGGATGATTGGAGTGTTGAACCCATCTTCGAATGCCATTGTCTGCAAGTAATCCGATTGGGAATCTGAATGCATTGACTCCAGGTCATACCCATCGTCTTCCCCGTAGGTGTAGTAGCTGCAAGAGAGCGAGAGGGTGTGTAACATAGGCGTTGGAGCACGCCTCAAGCGCTTTAAAACGAATGACTGGATCTGCTTTGGGGTTCCACAATATACGTCCAATTCTCCCAACCGATGGTGATTCTCCAAGGCCAGTCGAAAATTGGCAGTACAACTGCGCTGGTAGGACCTTTCGAAGTCCATAAGCACTGTCAAAGGCATTTCTCCCGATCTACGCAATAATTCTGTCGCCCAAGTTCGCGAGATGGTGTTGCAATCGAAGGGAAGATTCCACAGAGATGGTTCCCCCAGCGCAAGCTCGCGCCAGTAATGGCAAACCTGGGCGAGGGTGCGGATCTCAGCGCTAATTTCGAAAGTTTTGAAGCCGTGATCGAGTCCATACTCGGGGTAGTGTCTCCTTTGTCGTGGATCAATTTCTGCTTCAGAGTGAGTATTGATTGAGAATATGGTGATTAAGACCTCCGAGGGAAGTTTGGCAATCGGTGTGAGAGCATTGCATTGCAAGGCAATTTCTCTGGCTCTGAAGAGAAGGGTCCTCCTTTCATCAAGTAGATTCTGGTGAATGCTCGAGTCTGCGACCCCTGATCGAGGAAAAGACATCAGGATATGAGCTTTTCAAATTTAGATCAGTGTGCTTCTTGGAAAGGTGAAACTGAGAATACTCACAGCTGTTTGAACAAACTCAGAAGTGACAACTTGAAGCGAATCTGGAAGAAATGAGGCAGAACCAATACCGCGGGAACATAACAACGGCACCTGCCCGGCAGGGCAAGAACAATTTCGAAGTAAAAAGTCTTGGAATCACATATGACCATGATTTCATGGCACCTGCTCAATCCTACTAGAAAGAGGGATCGCAATCCCACCTATTTCAGTCCCACATCTTTAGTACTTATTCGACTATGATCTATGAATTGGTCCTTTCAAATTTAAGTGCTCGGGAGCATTCAATAATTATCTATTGCTGTTGGAGGAACAGGGCAGTGTACGATGGGACAACAATATAGTTAGATGCTTCCAATGAGACTGTAGTCTAGTAGCAAATGAGATAAGAAAACAAGAAACAGATAGAAAATTAAAACCCCACCTGCCACTTTGCCACACCAGCACCACCACCAAAGTGTCGGATGAAATACTTGCCGGAGGGTACCTCCGAGAGGTCGAATGCAATCGGAGTATCCGGATTCTTGTTGAGGATGACAAGACTGAGTTTTCCCTTCTCTGTTCCTGCGTAGACGCTCTGTGTGTCGGGTAGAGGAGTGTTAAGCTTGACTTGAGCAGATGAGCTACCGAAATAGGTGCCATATCTCAATGAATATAGAATAAGTGGCGCATACTTAAATGATTCAAGAGGCAGAGGAAAGGATACGGACCCACGATACAGCCAGTACGCCAACCCCACTGGGCCCAACTCCGCTGGCGTTGCCCAGTAGGTTGCCGCATCCACACCATATTTACCAAAGAGACCAAGAACATCAACCGTCACCAGACCACCAGTAATATCATTGTCGTTTGTAGATGCCCATTCGCTAATGGAAAGCTTGGTGCCGGGATAATTCTGTTCAATCAAAGAGTGAATTCGGGGAATGAGAGTGATAGCGGTTGGATTGGGTTGGTGACTTTGAGGATCCTTTCCAACCCAAGACTCGTCAACGTAGGTTGGGTCCTGTGACCAAAAATTAACGCAGAAATTTAGAATGAGTGGGAAATTTACCCAGAGCGAGCGAGTTGCGCGCAGTCTGACTGCCTTTGCAGCGGCGTCGTTAGCGCTCGTATCTGCCTGGAAGTAGAAATGGATGTCCAGATAGTCCAACAGTCTCTTATGCGCTGTGGCTTCGGCCTGCTTCAATTCCGTCAATAACCACGGAAGGAAATCAACGTTGCCATGTGCTGCAGTATCACTCCACCCAATGGTGCTCGTCCAGTCTGAAGAATATTCAGATTAAGAATTCGGTTGATCTGAATAGCAACTTACAGAACCACCACGAGCATGTCGATGGAGCACCAACGAGCACATCAGGAAGCGCTTCCTTCGCTGCGATGGCAAAGTCTACAACTCGCTTGAGCTCCTCGTCGTAACCGATGCGCCTATGGAGAAAGGTTGAGTACAGAGAATGGGCCTTACGATAGCATGTGTCTGCTCACTCTGGATGCATGTCTTGATGAGTACTGCTAGCAATCTCGATTTCATTGTCGATGGTCACGATCTTCGGCTTGTTCTTCATGCCCGAGAGCCATTTCTTCGCGGCTGTTGTATTCCATGGCACGTACGCGTGGGTAGGGTCAGGAGCGGGAGTGATATATGATCCATTTGGGAACAACCCATTGCCCGCTTGGTCATCATAGGGATCAAATGCTTGTTGATCTGGACGTCAATTAGAAAGATGTTCAAGAGAGTCATCGAGAGCCGGCAGATATACGAACCTGGATAGATGGATTTAGGGTAGGAATATGAGGTTGAGTCTTTCGACACCCAGTCCAGACTATGGGAAAACGTCATGACTACCTTGAATACACGATGGCGAGTAAGGGACCTACGCGGGGATGGTAAGCATACTCGACGAGTTGGCCCCATGAACCCAGCCAACCCAGTCATCCGCGCTCTCGCTCTCGCGGTTTTCAAAGTACCAGTCACTTCCGGCGTTAGTGAACCCATCAAAAGGATTATAGGCGGTGACCGCATTTCCACCCCATCGGGACACAGTGACCCCGAGATGTTGAATGTAACTTGCAGAAGTGGGGAAATTAACACCATACACCAAGGGATTAATCGGAGTGCTGATGGACTGGGAGATACTAAAAGGTATAATTTCAGAGACGGATGAAAGGGCTTAGTTGTGACATACCTTCCCGTTTGCACGGCTGGAAGAACATAGGTGAAGGTAGCATTTCCTGCCGTGATAGTCAAGTCACCCGGTGTAAAAGCAGATGTCAAGGTTAGGTAGGTTATCGATTTTGAAGGCGTATCTACAGGAACGTAGGTTGACGTATTGGAAATTGCAATGCTCTGTAAAAGTCGCGATGAGACATGAGTCTTGGGAGGTGGATGAGGACTCGCGTTTCCATTGAGAACGACATGAAGGCTGGTCAAATCAACGGCTCCTTTCGTGGTCACAGCAACCACATTGTTCGTAATAGGTTCAGCACTCAATATCTCTGGAGTAATGATAATTTCCTAGAGGGCGCAAGCTTTGAGGTTGCTTCAAAGATGTAGTGACGGAAATCTTACGCTAACGAGGACGACATTGTCAATGTGATACTGTCAATCCTTCAGATATGTCTCAAAGGCGACTAATACAGTGACCGGACTCACAACAGCACCATTCGCACCAGATTGGATCGTAAGACGATCCCAGGGTTTGTCTCCCTAGAGATTCGGTTTAAAATTAACGTTGTTCTATAGAAGTATCTACACGCACCAGCTGGCCTCCAGTACCGGGCAGGGCATTGAAATCAATCAGCAAAGAAGAGAATTTGTCAGGCGTGATTGTCTTGCTGATGGAAGCTAGAGGTGTGCCTGGGGACTGGCTATCGTCGGCTGTGGACTGAGCAAAGAATTGGATGTCTGGTTGCGCGCCCTAAGTATTTGATATTAGAGGGACTGACAGGATATGAAATGTTGACACATACAGCAATGTCAAATTTCAATCCAGCGTAATCTGGAAAGGTCCCCTCAAGCTTCAAAGATAGCGCACCCCAGGCAGTGGAGTTGACAAGAATGGAACTTCCGCTGGTGCCTGCAAACAAATCAGTGGCAGCAAAGTTGATGTCGGTATTCCAGCTCCAGTTCTGCCATTTGGCAGCAAGTGTGCTGTCTGTGTAGACTTCCAAGTCCTCCGTAGCACCTCGGACGGCTGTAAACGTTGTAAGCGCTAGGCAGACCACGAACGCTGCCACTCTGGATTGCGAGCGCATCGAAAGAGTGAGATACTGAGGAAGTTGCCACTGTCAAATGCTTCTTGACTGAACTCTCGTATCTTTATAACTCGCCAAAATCGTCCTGGGTGTGGCGGGTGGATATCGGTCAAAAACTTTGTATTGGATAATTCGCGGACGGATGCAGATATTTTGAACATTCCCTAGAGGTCATGCACCGATCATGTTTGGTCATGGAAGAGTCGGGGATGAGGGTTTTGGGTGGCGCTTCTGCACATGTGCATGCCAGTGCGTCCTGACTATGGGCTACAAGAGAGCAATTGTTTTCTCACAAAGTAAATCAGGATCTGATTCACGAGACCAGCCATGGGTGCGATTCATGGCTTTCGGCACCACGACCGCCACGAACATCGAAGAACGTCGACAGTCACCACAGTGGGTTTGCGGATTTGGATATGCCGACATTGAACCCAAAGGTCACAAGTGAAATATGTAGTCGTCAATTGACGCGCGAGAGGGTAAGAATGGCGCAAAGATCACGGTGTTAGGAACAAGCTTCTCGCAACGCCGTAAAGCTTGGCCTGATCTGCCAAAGAGTAGAAGTCACAGAGGCCTCAACCGTGGTTCTTCATATACCTTACCATCAACAACCAGTACTTCCCCTCAACGAGTTGTACCTCTCAAAACTTCTGAAGTCTGACTAAATACAGGAAGATGGCATGAGCCGAAATATTGACGACCTTTGCCACGATCTGCCATCATGAAAACGACTGTGACTCATCTTGATATTACACACCCATGGCGGCCAGCTGCTCTCTTTCTGAGTATGAGTCCCAGAGAGCGTCTTTGATTGACGAAGACAGATCACTCAGGCGAGAATTCTCAGTGTACGCGTCTCTCAAGTCAGACAAGGAGGTGGAAGCGGATAGGATTGTTCGCAAGATACGCGCGTTAGAGGCGGAGACCATTTGGAAAGATGATTACCCAAACATACCTCACCCGTTTCCTGGGATGGAGTTCTTGACTGGTTAGTAGGCGTGTTACTATTGCTGAAGGTTATTGACAACAGAGTGTGTACAGGAAGAAGCATCATCGTACAGACGAAGTTGTTCGAGATCTTGAGCAAGGTACTATACTTTTTTCTACTTGAATTATCAGCATACTGACTTGTACTAGATGCCCAAAGGCGCGCTTCTACACGCGCATCTTGATGCGACTGTGAACGCCGAATTTCTGCTAGAACTTGCAATGAAACAGTCTGCCATCCATGTTCGCCTCCAGCAACCATTGACAACCTCCAATCTCACAACCAATCTTCCTGAGTTCAGAGCCCTACCGCAGGACCAGTTCTCGCAAGCCGGGAGTCTGACAAACAGTGCATATCAACTAGACTCATGGGTTTCACTCACAAACGCACGAGCTTCCTTCTCCAAGGAACTAGGTGGTCCTGAGGGCTTTGATAAGTGGGTGATTGGGTCAATGACAATCAACCCAGCAGAAGCATACGGAACCCATAACACGATAACCAAGGTGTGAGGTCCGCTTGCGCAATGTGTTGTCGCTAATGGCATTTCAGATTTGGCAGAAATTTGCCAGCACCTTCATTACTTCCACTGTAAGCCAATCGATACCTCGTTCAACACCTCACCAGACTGAGATCATTATAGGGCTTGATACGTTTTGAGCCAATATTCTCTGAATACATCAGAGAGTTCTTCCGGTCAGCAATAGCGGATGGCATATCCTACATAGAAGCCAGAGTAAACTTTTTATATAAGTGGGTCAGCCTGCTCAAATGTTGAATGTTGTCCTGACAGTGCCATTAGACATATGTATGGCGCGGATGGTCAAGAAAACATACCACACCGCGAATGGCTTTTAATGTTTGACCGTGTGATCAACGAAGTGAAGCAAGAGATGACTTCTCAAGGGCGCGGAGATGATTTCATTGGAGCCAAGGTAGGTTTCAAACCGCTGGTGTTTGACTGATCTGACTATGCCAAGTAGATCATCTACAGCACTATCCGATTTATAACCCCTGAGGAGTTGGAATGGTATCTGGACGACTGCATAGCCCTCAAGAAGGAATTTCCGCACCTCATTGCAGGTTTGTATACTCAAATCATATGCTGCTTATTTTTAATCAGGAATGGCCAGGATTCGATCTCGTCGGCGACGAGAATGTTTTAAAACCGCTCATCTACTATGCCGAACCCCTGCTACGCTTCCGCGACCGTCAAAAGGCGGAAGGAGTTGATATTCCTTTCATATTCCATGCGGGTGAAACGCTGGGAGATGGAACTGAAGCCGACGTGAATCTTTACGACGCCATCTTGCTTGGGACCAAACGTATTGGTCATGGGTATGTCTTAAACTTTCATGAAGCTAAATGGGCATTGATACTAACTGCGATCCATGATAAGGTACTCCTTAATTAAGCACCCGAAATTGATAGAAACGTGCAGGCGGAAAGGGATTGCAGTCGAAGTGTGTCCCATATCGTGAGTAACCATGCATACAACTCTGCTTTACAACGACTGAAACGTCCTTTAGGAATGAGATTTTGGTTCGAATCCTCTGATGGCCCTCGTATATCTCGCTCGCTAACTTTCTTCATAGCGCCTAACATCGTCCATGCCAATGCACCCTTTACCTGCATTATTAAATAACGGCGTTCCTGTCGCCTTGTGTTCCGACGACCCCGCAGTCTTTGGCAACATGGGTCTGACGTTTGACTATTTTCAGGTATGTGCTTAATCACATCCTCCGAAGACCGACATATCTTAGGAATCATGTTTGATGGTAGGTCCTCGCTGCCAGTGAAATCACTGGCTTGAGCACACTCGGCGCATTGGCAAGAGATAGCATCTTGGTGCGTTGAATGATAGGCGTTCTATCAGTTTGCTCATCTTTTTTGTAGTTTTCAACATTGGACAAGGAAGAAAAGGATCGCGCGTTGGCGCTATTCGAGAGGCAATGGGACAAGTTCTTGGACTGCGTGCTAGGCTACAAGAAGCACGTCGAGTGAATTACATCGGTGTTGATTACATAATTTGTGTGCGTTCAGCGACCGCGACGCGGCGAGGCTGCACCGAGTTGCGTATCTCTGTTGTGATATTAAATCTCGAGGTGAAAATGAATAGGACATCGTGGTTACGTTGGGAGACCATAGAGCCAAGAAGTGTTACAACTGTGTACACGTATTTGTAATTCGTGAATAGGAACATTATGGGCGGCGTTCCTTGTCACCTCCTGACCATCACCTTGCCTTGAGCTGGTTTTTTTTTTCACTCTTGCAGACAGGTATGTACAGTCCGTTGGCTCCTCGTCCCATCCTCCATCCTCGCACCCCCCTCACATACATCCAACATGTCCGTCAGACCCACCCCATATTGGTATACGCTCCCCAAACCCAATCCAATCCATCTGAGCCTTGAAACCACACAAAAGTTGATACAAGTTTTTAAACTGAATCACCACCATGCCAGACGCCGAATCTACCCGTAAGAGGTCGCGTTCCCCGTCCGACAACGAACAGCAGAAACACCACAAGCGCGTCAACACTGGTGGAACCGCCTTGGATGCCAATAGTACGGGCCTCGTTTCTCAGTCTTCCGCCTCAGATATAACAATGGCCGCCTCCTCTTCAGCAGCAAACGACACCAACTCGTCAACCCCCAACTCGAGTCGAACCGACGTGAAGCGAGAGGGAAATGGTGCCGCTAACCACGATAGCAAGGACTCGGCGACGACTTCGGCGGAGCCCTCTACTTCCTCATCTTCGGCTGCAGCACCTACAGGCAACATCCACATGAGGTGCCTCATCGTCACCCAAGATGCATCGATTATCATTGGCAAGGGCGGCTCGCACGTCAACGAAATTCGCGAAAAGAGTGGTGCCCGTGTTATGGTCTCCGAAAGTATTCCCGGCAATCCCGAGCGCATTCTGAACGTCAGCGGACCCCTCGACGCCGTCTCCAAGGTTGTTCTTTCCTGCATCCATACCTCCATCTCCTTTCATTTACTCACATACTTTCCGTTCGATTTTTGGTCTTGAAAAGGCTTTTGGACTCATCGTTCGCAGAATTAACGACGAACCTTTCGATGTGCCCTCTGTTCCTGGGAGCAGGGCGGTTACGATCAAATTCATGATCCCCAATTCTCGTATGGGCTCTGTGATAGGCAAGTCTGGGTCTAAGATCAAGGAGATCCAGGATGCTAGTGGTGCCAGGTTGAATGCCAGTGAAGGCATGCTACCTGGTTCGACTGAGGTACATTGACTGTCGAATGATTAAATTCGTCTTGCTGACATCAAAATATAGCGAGTTCTAAGCGTCGCTGGCGTTGCTGATGCCATCCATATTGCAACGTACTACATTGGCAACATCCTTCTAGAAGCTCAGGAAAAGATGCCTTCCTACAACAATTCCTCCTACCGTCCTGGCAACCCTCGGTCAGGTGGCGGCGGTCGCAGCCACCCACCTAGCGGTGGTTCCTCTTACGCCCCTTCATCATCTGGATACTCTGGCGATTCCAGCTACGGCAACCCCCCTCTGCAGCTGCAAACTCAGCAGATTTTTATCCCAAACGATTTGGTTGGGTGCATCATCGGCAAAGGGGGAAGCAAAATCAACGAGATTAGGCACATGAGTGCGAGTCAGATTAAGATTATGGAGCCAGGCGCAGTAGCTGTATCTGCCAATGGAGGGGCTCCACCAACGCCTGGTGAAAACGAGCGACTGGTGGTGATTACCGGTCGGCCTGCGAACATCACTATGGCGGTGCAGATGCTTTACCATGTGAGTATTTCTCTATATCTGGTCTAGCGTCTCGTTCTAACTAGAACGTGCCCTCAAGCGTCTGGAGCAGGAGAAGCAGAAGCAACTTCAGGGGTCTGCCAACCCGAGTTAAACAAGTGCGCTGCTAAAGTCAGTCCTTGAAGTTTAAGAATAATACACGGCTGCATCCTCGTCCGTAGACCTATGGCCCTCCCATTCACTTCCAATTTGCTATCGTCACATAATCCTGATTCCCCAACTCGCCATTTTGTCCAAAAAAACTGTCATGCTGTTTCTTGTCTTACTCGGTCATGTCGATATCCGTCGCATATGCATTCCACTTATTAGTTGCACTGGCATTCCGCTTGTTACATATCCATCGATTCCAATTCTTGCCATCCCTATGTGCATACCCACTTTCGCGTGTATGATACCTTTTCAAAGAGAAAGTTGCTGTTATTATCTTGAAACCAACTGGACGCGTCAAAATGGTAGTGGGCGGATGACGGCCCGAGATAATTACGTAAGGTAAATTTTTGAGCAGATGGCTTTCTCGTTGACCGTCTCGACTCGTCGTCGTTTCCTACTCTCCGCCATGGCTTCGATTCTAAAGGCGCAGAAGTCAAATGCATCCAAGGCCGATCTGAAAAGAAAGGGAAAGCGGAAAGCAGAGGATATGGACGTGGACGAAGACGAGGACGTTGCTGTTGAACTGCCGCCCTCGAAAATGAAAAAGAATAAACAGAGGGTGCTCTTACTGTCTTCCAGAGGGATCACTCATAGAATGAGGCATCTTATGAACGACCTCGAGGCGCTTTTACCCCATGTCAAAAAGGGTGAGTTGATTTCGCGAGTTGTATTCAGAGCATATACTGAGAAATCAATCAACCCGCAGACTCGAAGCTCGATTCCAAATCTCAACTCCATCTCCTTCCTGAACTTGCGGACCTCAACAACTGCAATAACACTTTGTACTTTGAGGCTCGCCGACATGAAGATTTATACCTCTGGGCGGCGAAGACGCCGAATGGACCGAGCATTAAAATGCATGTACAAAATGTGCACACCATGGACGAGCTCAAGATGACGGGAAATTGTCTGAAGGGCAGTCGGGGTCTGCTTAGCTTCGATCAAGGATTTGAAGAGACAGAGTGGGGAAGACTAACAAAGGAAGTATTTACTCAGGTGTGTACGCCTTTTGCATTGCCCTTTGTTTTTAGTGAATATTGTACTAACAGTATTTGGTCTGACCTAGATTTTTGGCGTGCCTTCAACGGCTAGGAGGGCAAAACCCTTCATCGATCATATATTGACGTTCTCCATTGTCGACTCCAAGATTTGGTTCCGTAACTTTCAGGTGAGGACTTTGTTCTCAGGACCGCGGCTTCCAGGAACTTGCGAGCCTGATTTTCAATGGTCAATAGATTCTCGAAAAGGATCCCCTCCAGCCCCACGGACCACCTCAAACAACGCTTGTAGAAATTGGTCCTCGATTTGTACTGACTCCCATAAGGATATTCGAAGGCGCGTTTGGCGGTGCAACTGTGTTCTCGAACCCTGGTGAGCCGAGATCGTGCCTTATCCTCGATCCGAGCTGAGTCCCATGACTTGTAGAATTCGTATCTCCTGCGGCAACGCGAATGGCGCTTAAGCGAGAAAAGGGGGGTAAATACAACCAGCGCAT
>Ga0247742_10003121_pt1 | contig 10617 bp, 10 predicted proteins | sample UWRJL208509C2_FD_180944 | JGI IMG/M metagenome (GOLD analysis project Ga0247742, IMG submission 180944) | Plant litter microbial communities from Arlington Agricultural Research Station in Wisconsin, United States - UWRJ-L208-509C-2 | ecosystem: Environmental > Terrestrial > Plant litter >... | reverse complement strand
TGTAACGACCGAGACAATAGACTTAGGTTGAAGAGACGCTGTCTATAGTCAGAGAGGTCGGGTCTGTCTCTTATCCCAATAAACAGAGTGCCTCTGACGAGGTATTGTCTGAATCAGAGTAGATAATGAGATTGCGAGTTAAGAACTAGCTAAGGTACATGCTAGTTCTCTACTGGTCTTTATACTACATAATGGAGTCATACCAAGGAGTCACTATTAATCCGTATGAGTCAAGCATAAAGGAAACGAAAGGGAACGAGTCAGAACGAGTCACTAATAGTACAAGTATGAGTCAGAGGTAAAAGAAATAGTGAGCGCAGCCGCACACGTGAGAGATCACGTGGTAGAGGAAAGGTGTAGTCCAAGTAAAGAATGAAAATCGTAACAGCATATGCATCTTAGTGACTTCAGTTCATTCCATGGAATCGTCTTAGTGACAAAATTAAAGAGAATAAGCCTTGCTGTTTTATTAAGAAACAAATCCTAGTATTGAAATCATACAAAAACCTATCAAAAGAGCGTCTGCAGTATACCGAAATCTAGCAGCACTGGTTAATTTGTTAGCCAGCGACACTCTCCCCTCTGACTAGAAGTAGAATTAAATTGATTAGGTATTGCAAAAGAGAAGCACTGTGGTTAGAACACGTTCCCACAGGCATACCTATTTCTAGTCCATCTCGTAGCAAGTACTTCAGCAATGAATATACATATTGCGCAATGGTCAATATTTCTGCCAGTCTTCACTAGCGGGAGGCTGGATACACATTAATGGAAGAAAACAGGCGATACTGTAGCCAGTCAAAGCAATGGAAAATTCAGCCCCAAGGAGATTGATTCCATTCGGATGTAAACACTCTTGAATATAGTGTTTGGGCATTGCCAATGGTAACTGTAGTACAAGCACACTCCACAAACAGGGAAAATACAATGTCATATCTCTCCATTCTTTGATGACGGAACCAAGAACAGGAGGAAATGCTTGCAGTAGTTCGTGCTTGTTAATGATGATACCGAGAGGTAAATATTCAAAGAGATGAGAGATGGGGAAATGGCTTTAGTGGCCAAAGAAGCTCGAAGATCCAAGCTATTATTTCAAGTGAGAGTTAACCAAGCAGCAGTCTGTCTTGGATCCAACCGCCTAGCTCAATTGGAAAGAAGTGTTGGGAGGCGCAGCCTCCTATGCCACTTCCATGATTTCCGACTGTGCCATCATTCGGCGCTTTTGATGCGTAACGTGTCCAACATCGGAAGGAATAAATGCAGAGGGAGATTTGGTTGATATGATGTGGGTGTTTACCGAGAACCCATTATGTGCTTCGCTTATCTACTTTCCAAATCAGTGGTGGAACAACGAATGAAACAGGTCATTCGTTGCATGCCACCACCACTTCATTCATTCAACAAAGATAGCAAACAATACATTGACTTGTTAAGTCATTGAACATAGACATTGCGATGGGCGCGTACCATCTATCATTCTTCGTCATCAGAACAGAAAAAATGAAAAAGGGAGGACATCCACAAGCTGGACTATTGTGTCTCATGTGGCCTGGGATGATGCAAGTTCAGAGGAGTTAAGTGAGAAATATACCTGCACATAATGCAAGCACAATGTTCGGTTTCAGGAATAGAAGTTTCTTCCTCTCATGCCTGAGTAAATTTGGCAGTTGAGTATCCAGGTCCTCCGCATCGGCAAGGATACCCAGATCAATATCGTGGGAAGCGGCAATGTACATCGATGGGAGTAGATTCTACGTTCATCTCGATTCTTTTGCTCCTGAACCATTACCTGTGGCCATTAATGCTGGCTCATACACAGCTCTCAAACCGCGCGCCTGGAAATATTCATTTCAACGACTTTGGGTTACTGGATACACACTGAACAGCAGGTTCTGGCGCTTGGATGGTCAAGGGATGTTGACGTTAATACTCTCGGTGAGTGGACGTGTGTTTCATTGGAAAAATGTACATTGCTGAATCTAAATTGATTTTCAGGCATGATTCCATAAATCTGAAACGTTAATCCCCAATCTACGCACCGGTACAAACACTGAGTCGTGGGCGGTTAAGGAACATGAATCTCATCAGAATATCTCACCGGAAGATTCGAAGGAGGGGGACAGGAACTCTTTCGTTATGGCGTATCCCCCAGATCTCGTGCTATGCTCATATGCGACACACACGAATGCCCATTCGGGTCGAGACGCGTCCTAACGCGACCCCTCCCTCCTCCTCTCATGTGACGAGTCCAGAATCTCACGTGAGGTCGTTCTTCCTCGCGTCCTCGCGCGCCCCACCAATGGTAGGAACCACCGAGTCATTCCAATTGAATACCGGCTCCGTGGCTTCCAGCCCCTGCATCAAAAACGTATATAAGCCCATTGGCTATCAAGACCACCCTCACACATCTCTTTCCACTACCCCCACCATCCGGCCTCTTTCTCCAACCCTCTCTGATCATCTTCCCCTTTCAAAATGGACCTCGACCCAGTCAACACTATCTCTCTTAACTCTCACAGCGACAGCAAGATCACCAAACTGAATCTGTACACGGATCGAGCCCAGATAACCCGAGCTTTCACATTCCAATTACTCGCTGGTCAGAATAAGGCGACAATTTCTTGTCTGCCTAACGTTATGGACCATGAATCTCTGAGGTGCGCTCTTGCATCTCTTGCGTCTATAGTTGTACTAATCCGACTTCCGAGCCTAGAGTCGATGGACATGGACCAGCCACTATCCAGGGCGTAACATCATACAAAGCGGAACGCACTGAACCGGAGAGCACTTCACCTCGTCTTGAAGAGCTCAAGAGCAAGAAAGAGCAGGCCCAAAATACATTAAAGCGCGCAAAGAAGGCTACCGAAGCCATTGATGCCTATATGGCTCAGCTTGACGCTTCTAATCTCGACATCTCAAAACTAGGAGAGGCCATGGATGTATACGATACAACCGGAGAGAAGTGGGGTGGTAAGACTCTTGGTATCGAAAAAGAGATCGAAGTCCTCGACGAGCAAATCTCGAAAGAACTCGAGGCTCTCGAGAACAAAGTCCTAAACAAGAAACTGAGGGGTGTGGTCGTCCTCGACCTCTACTCAGACGAGGGGGGCGATGTATCTGTCAATGTGATATATGGTATGTATCGTTGTAGTGTGTAGTGTGTGCGATGCTGACTATTATTGTAGCGGTTTCACATGCTCGCTGGGAAGCAGCGTACGACGTTCGGATCGACATGGGGAACCCGAAGACCCTGGCGAGAGTGGTGTACAAGGCGAACATAACACAGACCACTGGCGAGGTAATTTGCCGTCTCCTTTTCAACACGTTGGTCTAACTTCACCCCTTCAAGGACTGGCAAAATGCACCTATCACTTTGGAGACAGCAACGCCGACTTTTGGGGTCGTGTTGCCTACACTGGCTCCTTGGAATGTCTCGCATACCGTGCCAGGGGGTTCGGGCCGTGGAAAGGGCGGAAAAGGACTGGGAATGGGTGGTGCATTTCGACACCGGAGAATTCTGCCTGACGAAGATGATCTGGACTATGATCTATACGACGAAGGCACTTATGTAACCTCCAAGGGACATGTCAACGCAACTTTCCGCATCCCAGGTGGCACGACTGTGCCTAGCAGGGATGAAGAACGCAGCGTTACCATTGCTTCTCTTGATCTGGAAGCGACGATGAGCTGGATGTGCATCCCAAAAGGTGATGCCCGGGTTCACCTGCAGGCGACAATTAGAAACTCGTCGGAATACACTTTTCTTCCTGGAGACAGCAATGTCTATGTTGACCAGAGCTTCATTGCGAGATCACAGGTTCCTAATGTGAGCCCACAGGAAGTATTCGAATGTCCTCTTGGGTACGCATTGTTCCCTTTCATTCGGTTCTGTGTACTTAGACCTTACTCTTTGCTCTTAGACTAGACCCCTCTATCAGGGTCACCTACCATCCTCACACAAAATCAGTGGCCTCGTCAGGATTCTATGTCAAGTACACGACCCACTCCTTCACGCAGCGGATCTCTATCCACAATACAAAGTCTATTGCGGTCGACAATCTCAAAATCACGGACCACGTCCCGGTCTCACAGGATGCGAACATTATCGTCAAGTTGGTCAGCCCTGCGTTGAGCGTTCCGACCCCATCCTCCACACCCTCCGGCATATCGACTCTGGCAGAACGCTCTCGTGTCAAAGTTTGCGAAGGTGTTGTTGCCCAGTGGAACGGTGCTGACGATCGAAATGTCGATATCACTGCGTTGGGCAAGAATGGTAAACTTGATTGGGTCTGTACATTACCGGCATTTGGAAAGGTCAATTTGTTACTTCAATGGGAGGTTTCCACTTCTCAGAAGGAGGTTATCAACGGTCTTTGAGTTAATGAAAACAATCGAGAAAAGAGCTTTTTGTAATATGTAGGACTCGAATTGTCATTCATAATTCAATCATTTGTCTTCGCGCGAGCTGTCTTGAAATAAGAATCTTAGAGTGGATTGTGATACTTCCCAGTCTCTTCCATTCAATATTGCATCAGACGTTGTCTCAAGACGCTGGCGCCAAATTGCGTGGTCTACACCTCAACTCTGGTGGGTGATGGAAATAGGGCTTACATACAAAGCTTGTTCAAGAATGGCTTGGACGATCCGGAGGCCTACCATTTACCATCAGGATATGGTACCATTCGTACTCCAAATGCCCGGCATTTCAGCCAGAACTCGATCGCTGGCTAACTGTCCTAGACATCCTAAACTCCTGCTCCCATCGCTGGGGAACACTTAATGTCAGCGCCCCATGCGCCATATTTACACCGCAGTCTGCTCTGCGGTAATGGGCAGCCTACTTACTTTAGTATCTCGTAATCTAACATTGGATTGCGGCACGGGCAGTGCCTTTGGGAATGAAGTACGCAGAATGTTTTCCCTGATAGGCGCAACCCACGGCCAAGAAGATTGGGTATCAAAGATATGGCGCTCAGCAATAATGGGACTGACTGCTTCCAGCGCACCCCTAGTCCCGTCTGTTGCGGCGTCGACGCCATGTATAGCGATTCATCTCACATCCGAGTCGTTCATCATGATTTGAAAACGCTCAACTTTGACTCCCCTATTCATGCACTATTAACCAAGTTTCCGACACTTCCTTCCCTCCAACACCTCCGGTGTCATCTTAACTACATGGCAATCAAATCATTATCATTACTAGGCTTCGTTTAGAACAGATCGCCTCCACTGACCAGTCTTTGCATCCACGCTGGACAATCGGGTGAGGTGCTTCAGCTCCTCGATAAAGTTTCAAGACTGGAAACATTAGAAGTCAATCTGAAGAATGCAAACAGTTTCCTCAGGAAACTAGTCCTAGAAAATGACGATGGGAGCCCTTTTTTTCTTATACATCTTCGTAGTCTCATATCGCAGACCTAGTATCCCAAAGCCTCGAGGAATGGAGACAACCACCGACATCTACTGTGGTGGGCATTAAGGAGTTGTTTTACGAAGAAAAATACAGAATAGACATGGTCACACCTGGCAAACTTCAAGAGCTGCAGAAGAAAGGATGTGAAATCGTTTCATATTCCCTTGCCGTTGACCCAGCATTCAATGATTTAAATCACTCTAGTGGGCTCTGTCGAAATCTGCTCTCATTAAAAACCGTCGAGTCAACCAGGTCGGATATCTTCCGTCACGTAGCATTTCGTCGATATTTCGACGTTTTTTCTTTTTTAGATAGGTTGCTTAGCCCTGAAGATAACATTTGATTATGGAAGCGTTGGAGACTCGAAAACAGCCCACTGACAAACTACGACCGGTACATAGCAATGTCTTCCTCTCCGCCTCCTGACCTACAGCACCAAGGTAGTGGATAAAATTCTCCTGCGCCCCTGGACTTCTCTGGAACCCCTTAGCTGGCGCAGAACAAGATCTAACTATGAACCCTATTATTTTTATTTGAACTTGTCGACATGTTCCGAACCAGTTATTAATATTTTCTTTAAATACGCCTTTCCAGAAACCCTAGTCCGAGCACTTTTCGAACGGGGGCAGGTCATCGGTTGACGCCCTCACGACGACCATCATTCGTCACCTTATGCATCTTACTACTGTCAGATCATTGAATCGCGTTGCGAACATTGCGAACCCATCAACTGTAGATTATCATTTATTTTAAACTTGAAGAAGCTTTAACTTTATAGGCGCGGCCGGGAGCCGGTTACATAGTGTAAGCTGATCCTTGTTCGTCTCGTCGCCAGGGACAGCGACAATCATCGTGTTGCAACGAAATTGTTCAATTTAGCCTGCCCTAAATATCGCGAGTGGTTAATAGGGACTTGCGTCCTGGTTCTTTCCTCATTCCCCTTTCCTGTTCTTCGCCAATCCGCCTTTTCCCCTCGCCTTTCATTCCCTTTCTTGCAGCTGTGCTGTTGGCCCTGGTGGAAGATTTCAGTCCTATTCATTGCTCTCTCTTTTTCAGGATCGCAGTATAATCTATCGCATAGATTGACCATCAATATGCTATTCCAACCTATCATTGTCGTCTTGACCCTGGTACTCTCTTCTCTCGCCGCACCATTGAGCCTACACGCAAAGCGTGCAGCGGCAGCCGTTCTCAAGACTCAGACGTACAATCAATTCTCTGTCTCCTCAGGAGTTGCAGGAAATGCCCTTGCGGAAGTCAACGCGAAGTTCCCTGTACGTGTTGGACATCTCTTTCCCATCAGACCATCGACGCTGATATCTCATTAGATTAACCTGAACGACCTCAAGAACGTCGCAGCAGCCGACCTGGCGCACATCTCCAAAGCAGCTCAGATTTCTGAGCAAGCCGAAGTCGGAAAGGGTGGATTCAACGATGCGATTGCTGCCGCTGGCGGAACGGGCACAACAGCAGGGAAGGCGCTGCAGAATGGAAAGATCAAGAATAAGGTTTTGAAGCTGCAGACGGACGTCTTGAGGCTTTCGATTAAGCAGGCGCAAGGCGACACGACGGTGGCTGCTCAATTAGCCCAACAGAAGACGAAATTGCAGACAAATGTGGATTTGGACACGAAAGCGAAAGGGCAGAAAGCAACAGCAATTAGCTTTGCTGGGAGTGATTAGGGGTGGTTATCTAGTAGCTGTTTGAACTGCTATTACATTGGCTTTAATTGACATCCGAGCCTGTTGTGTGCGAGAGAAAGTTATTTGATTCAGATTCAGAAGCTTTGCCCCCCGCGTCGTGATCAGCGCCTGACGTACACGTGCTGGGAATTTCTTGACGCGACGAAATTAGATGTTGTCGTCGAGACTCTCCATTCTACTTTCGCAATCTCATCAGACAGGTACGAAGCGTGCGCGTGGAAGTACTTATCCACTTCTTTGGATGTATGATCTGACCATGTTCGTACTTCTTGAAGTTAGGAGCCACCAGCCTGATCATCTTGAACAGCGAATTCGAAACACCGTTTCCATCGCGTCGCGGTTTATCTCTCAGCTCAGCAATATGGCTATAGATTTCATTCCCAGCTTTTCTTATGAGCTTATGCCACTACAAAGCATCTCCAAGCTTGAAGACGAGCCGGACAACGGCATACAGCCCAAATCCGAGATGGATACGTGTTCATGGAACGATTTCAGGAGGCAGCGCTTGTCCTTCAATCCAACCAATTCCGAAATTGATAGCTGCGTGGAAATCCTGGTGGGTAATAATAATCTATCTAACCTCAAGGATATTCAACCAGGCTGGCTGGACCGACCATTCGATCCAACTACTGGGTGCGGGTCTGCAACGCGCTCCAAGGTGTCGCTATTTGACACAACTGGAAGGCAGCATTTCAATCGATTCACTGTGGTCCCAACCCTGTTGAAAGTACCCTAGATTGCTTTTATCCCTCGAACGTAGATAATGGCGAACACCCAACTTGAGATGGTGTCACCGTCATCGTTCAGTGTGCAAAGAAGGTTGTTCAGAAGGGTGTTCGTGTTGTACGTCCGTTTATTCGAATTTCACTATACCCATACCCATGCTGAATATTAGCAGAGTCACCTTAGTGTGATGTCAAGCGCGGGGTCTGCCAATGCAGTTTGTTATCGTCGAAGCTCGTGAAGCGCCTCTGTGGCTCTTTCTCGTTCTCGCTGCATTCATCCAGATATCTTTGACTGGATGAACGATCCCCGAATGCTGATGAGAGCCTTGTTTGTTTTCTTGTCTCGTCGGCTGAGGAGCTGGGGTTCGACCTGACAGTACGCTTCTACAAACCACACAACGAACCCGCATTCTTTGCATACGATGTCAACGATACAACGGACAAGTGGACGCGATACCTCAAGACTCTTTGATTGATTTCGAGTCATCATCCTGTTTGTATAACCGGGCGAGATGCCCAAGTGCGGCGCGTGATCAAAGTGAACTCTTTCGAATACCCTTGGAGGTGGAAAACTGGTTTTTAAGGATGTAACACTCGAATGCGACACTCATCCCGAGCGGCAGATCCAGGATGCGTTGTTCGAAGATGTCGAAAGTTTCTTGGGAGAAAATTCATCGCTGCAAATGTTTAAGGGTCTGACCAAAGATATTCAGGACAGTGTCCATGTCCTTCTCACCACCGGCGTCTCAAGAGCGCTGTGCATGGTATGTCTATATATTCCGACTCCAGGTTTATTCTGATACGCGTTTAGGTCTTATACTCATGTTCCTTTCTGGCTAGATTCACTACGATATCAGTAATTGGAATATCATGTGGCATATCGATGCGACTGGATGTGGAAGGGGTACCTTGGGTGGTCTCGGGAATGCCAGAGTACAATTGGAGGAGGGTGATATCAGATTTGGATACAAGAACTGTATTATTTGCCATGTTCTATCTACGCATATCTGACTCATGAATGGCAGGCACACCATATTTTATGGGCTTTGAAATTTTGATGGGAACCGTCCTGTCCATAGGAAGCCCAATGAGTTCAAGAATATTAACCACCGCGAAGGATGCACAACTACTACTTTCTCCACGACATGTCGATATGGTGGCTTTACCTTTACGCAGTGTAATGGGCTCGAGGCATATTCCTCGTACCCCACATGCCTTCGCTTCCGAGTCTTCCATGAATCTGGGTTAGTGGACGATGAGCTTCACAGCTACATCAACAACAGACCTGCAGCGCTGGTAGCGCCTCGTTGTGCTATGGGCATCATCCTTCATACTGCGTTCCGCTCTTTCGACCCGTTGAAAGTGCTCGTTTATGGCAAAGCTTAGCATCGACCCTCACGCTGATATCACAGGTCTTGTCTAAAATCCGCAGCACATACACTGCGGGTAAGAACACGTCGAATCCCAGATAAGATGAGGAAAATATTCAAACCTCACAACGCTATTGGTCAATTACGATATTATCTGCATAATATCCAGGTTTGGTCATCAATACAACGTGTACTTGTCCGCAGTGATAGCTCAAGACGATACATGTGAGTCAAGAAAACAATCCAACACTCTGCCAACACTTAGAGTATAGTCAAATGTGAAGTGTCAACACGCCCGATGAGAATCGGACGCAACAAACCGAAGATTGCCGCCCGAGGAAGATGACGAGACATGCGGGTGTCCACAGCACCACCGATGAGCACCCCGCCTGTCGAGGTCGACCGCCTTCTGGAGCTATTCTGGACAAGACTGAACGCTGGAACCTCTCCGCGGACTGTTCCAATTATTTCTCAAGCCACATCATTATACATTGTTTCCGTTTCCGAACTGTAATTTTAGCCACCGTCCAAAGGATTTTTTAGTGGGACCGCATCTAGAACAACGGAACAAGAAATTTCGCCTCGGCCCGGAGGAGGTCCCGACGTTTGGATCCGCGGGAAAGCGTGACCGTGATGTCATGTTGAATAATCAGTCGAACCACCTGGGCGCTGCGAGTGCGCTTACGTCGAATTGACCGACTATAAAGCTACACACTATCTACATCTACATCTCCCACACTTCAACCTATACGAACCATACGACATTTACGAATCAAGGTGAATATCTCCCTGCCGCTGGGGCTATCCAGCACCCATCGAGGGCTGGTTACACACAAGCGAAAAATGCTAACATATGCTTCTAGTTGACTCCTCTGTGACGCAAAACACAGACATTCACAACTTTGCACCGGCCGGACGCAAACCAGAAACAACCCGCAGCACGATACTCCATATCTGAGGTCGGATTACGATTGTAAGACAATCTCACCTTATTCTCCGCAGTTTGGTTGATCGGCGATACTTTCATTCTTCTTTCACAGAACCTTGTACTCATAAACGAGAAATCTTGAGCAAAACAGCTCGAACCAAACGACCAATTCTACGACAACCCACCCATCTCACACTTTCAATATGATGGACACTGCAGTTCGACGAGGCCATCCTGGTGCATATTGCTCATCTTTTGTCTCTAATGTTATTCTGACTCTCTCTTGCAGTGGTCTTCGGCCTCCTAGTACTCTTCGCAGTCATTGAGGTGCATCTTCTATCTCTGATCCACCTTTACGCCTTGAGCTAACATGCACTTATTAGATGGCCATATCCGCCTGGCTAGTCTCCGAATACAACAAACACCACAACTACTCAGGCACAGGTCTCCGTAACCAAGTCCGATACATCCTCTTCTG
>Ga0247742_10003119_pt1 | contig 10621 bp, 9 predicted proteins | sample UWRJL208509C2_FD_180944 | JGI IMG/M metagenome (GOLD analysis project Ga0247742, IMG submission 180944) | Plant litter microbial communities from Arlington Agricultural Research Station in Wisconsin, United States - UWRJ-L208-509C-2 | ecosystem: Environmental > Terrestrial > Plant litter >... | reverse complement strand
TCGTGAACGTCCTCTGCTCGTCATGCCCGTCGGTTTGCCCATACCAACCGTCCCTGCTCACTACACCAGTGTGCAGACGCTGAGCGTCGCCATGTACGAGTGGGAGAAGAATTTTTTGGAAATAGCCCTGAGCAAAATGACGGCAGGGAACCAAAAGGCGTACAAGGATCTCATGAATGACCATACTGAGGATGGGAGTGGCCCTTTGTTAGGTATTGCCCGCACCAACGGGTATGGCATTGGGATTAGGGACGGAGCTGGTGAAGTGCGCTATGAGGATAACCGAAATGCGTACTCTGCGACTGGAAAGCTTGGATCGCGTATAAATCATAGGTAAATTCTCGAACTGTATCGCATTTTATTCGCGATTTTGACTTCTCCTTGCATTAACAGCTGCATATCCAACGTCGGGCAATCGTTCGATAGGGCTTCGTTCTCGCTACAATTCATTGCTACTCGGGATATCAAGAAGGGCGAACAGATATTTCACTGCTACTGCACGGCGAGTGACTCTTTCAATGAGCGAAAGAAAACTTTAGCAGCCTACGGCATCGTATGTCGATGCTCCGCCTGTGTCAATGCCACTCCTGAGACCGACCAGCTAAGGAAAGAGCTCAGCAAAATCTCTGGTCTTTATGAACGTCGTCGGGAGATTGTTGGGGATCCGGCATTGAGCCTGAAGACACTCGAACCTCTACTGAAGCTCGAGAAGGACCTTATCAAAGAAGGCCTTGACGTTACTGATACTTTCCCCCTACTTCTTGCGGTGATTCGCGAAATTTACGATAAGTTGAAAATATCTTTCAAGGCACAAGAGTATATAGCACGAATTCTTGCAACGCGCGATCTGCACCAAGACACCTAATGGATACAGTAGATCAGTTCTTTGTAGATAACTTGTTATCTTATCTCATCCCGTTGCGGTCACATGCCACGTTCCTGAGCTCAATTTCGGCTCTTGTCCTCCAACGCCAACCATGTCGGACAACTGTACCCCAGTATGTTATACCTTCTTCTAACACATATCCTGAGAGTAATCCTGTCCGAAATAGCACCATGACTGGTTCAACGCGGTCCTGACTTTTGGCCTTTGTTGTGGGCTGGTCATATCTTACCTACCTCAACACTTTCGTATCATCCACTCGAAGTCTTCTGAGGGTTTCAGTCCTGTATTCCTGCTATTGGGGACAACATCTGCTGCCGCGAGTTTGTTCAATATGTGAGTAGTGGTTGTGAGTGCAGTGCGACGCGTGAATGACGTTCTAATAGGATAACACTTCAAGCACCTATTGTGAAGTGCTGCAAAGTGGTGGTACGCATACATCCACGATCAACCAAGATTCTTGTTCAAATTTGACCTTATAGAGCTTTGCAAGCTGTGCTGAGATGACGGCTGGAGTTGTACAAGTGGGACTACAATGGTTATGTTTTTCCATTGTGTGAGTCGCGGCGCAGCTATCCCTTCTTAAACGCCTTCTAACAGTCCCATTTCATAGCTTCGTGCTTTACATGATATACTATCCTGAGCATCTCAAATATGTCGAAGTTGGTCGCGAAGAGAACGAAGCTCTCTTACCACGAAGATTAACCAAGCCACCCCCAAGAAGCGCAGAGTGGCGGTTGTCTATATACTCTGCTTGGATAGCAGGATTCCATTTGTTGTTCCCTTTCCTAATGAAGCGTTTCACAACTAACAATGGCTTTTTGTCGCAGTGCTTTCTCTGCATTAACCACAATCTACCTCCTTGCGACTGTTCCTTCCACTCCAGATGGTTCTGTTCCATCTCGAATCTCAGGTTGGGCCACACTTTCAGGCGTCAGCGCCGCCCTTCTTGCTGCCATCCAATATGCGCCACAGCTGCTGCACACCTATCGGATGAAGCTTGTTGGTGCCTTGAGCATCCCGATGATGATGATTCAAACTCCTGGGGGAATTCTCATGGTGACGAGCATCGTCCTGCGGCCAGGCACGAATTGGACGAGTACGTATTTCTCCATATACCACTCCTTCTTACCTCATACAATGCGTCATCAGGCTGGATCACTTTTGCCGTAGCGGCGCTTCTCCAAGGTTGCCTGCTCCTCATGTGCATCGCCTGGAAGATGCGACAACAGAAACTTAATGTTGATGATTTTGGCAACCCCCTAGGACCACAATATCCCCCACCCAGTTGGTCAACTAGCGACTCAGACTATCACGTCACCCATGAGAACACTCTAGTAGAGGATGACGAACCCGTACCTGGCCTTGTCACAGAACCCTCAGAGAATCCAATTGCTGTCCGGGTGGCACTTGCCACAGCTCTTGAATCTGCGGTGGAGACAGATCTGTTAACACCTGGTACAGTACCCTCAAATAGGCACGGCCATACAAATTAGCAAGCGCCACTCTTACGAGCTCGGGAGTCATCTTCGAAAGCAGGAGGGGATAGGGGATGGTCTACTTGGTTTGGTCGGTGATTCCTTTCGTTCCTTGTTTGATTAGTTCTCTTGGATATCCTTAATAACTACGGTAACATTGTCCGGATTCGATTTTTCATGATAAAGGATATTCTAAGTTATAATCAACGGGCTATGACTCAGATGATTTATAAGTTGTGATGTACGTACAAGCTCACTCAAGTCGATCAAGGTATAACCATGTCAGTCTGCCTTGCAACCCAACCAGTGGAAACCAATACTAATTGAGTTAACGAGTGCACCAATGTATCGCAATTCTAAGAACCGGATCCGCGTTGGCAGGTTGCATATGCTCGGCCAAATGCCTTTCCTCAAGTTTATAATATCCTAGTTAAACCCCTTCTACATTGTATTTAAAAAAACATGGGGCTCGAGAAATTTCCGTAACTTTTTTTGGTCCCTCGATTTTTTTTTCCCTCAAAGGCCCCGTAACCTTTTTTTTCATTGCCTTGAGAGACAAAGATTTATTTCGGTGATCATCTAATACAAATCCAGCCTGCTGGATCATACCAAATCTAGTGATGAAAATGAAGCTCGCCGAGAACACAGTCGCCGAGGTCAGTAGGGGCGCTAAGCGCATGTAGACCAGAAGCCGATCTGTCTATGAAGGCATCGTCGGGGGAGAACCTGTCGTGTCTATCGACAGGTGCCCCCGACTATACCTTCATAGACAGCCAGTTACTGGTCTAAAGCGTATGCACACCATCACAAGCACCTGAATTAGATCACGTGTTACGCGTTTAGCGCCCAGACTGAGAGCGCACCCCTACTGACCGAGGCGAGCTTCCCTTTCATCACTAGACTCAGTATGATCCAGTCTGGATTTGTATTAGATGATTACAGAAACAAATCTTTGTTTCTCAAGGCAATAAAAAAAAGTTATGGGGACCTTTGGGGGGGGAAAAGATCGAGGGACCAACAACAGCTACGGAAAATTCTCGAGCCATGTGTTTTTTAAAATACAGTGTAAAAGAGGTTTAAATAGGATATCATAAAAGTTGAGGAAAGGTTTAGCCAAGCATAGAGCACAGGGCCCCAGGCGAACGGTATTTATATCATTTTCCTTCAATCATGATGATTCCCTTATTAACGTGCAGATTGGGTCTTAATTAAGGAACTGAAAGATGTGAAATGACGGTACCCTTACTGCACCGGCAACCGCTACCTGAGGCAAGTGGCCGAACTGGCCAGACTTTCACCCGTCCCGCCCCTGGCAGAACTGATTATAATAGTACAGTATGTGGGTTATGAAGCTACTCATAGCTACCAAAAGTGTTTGGGCGCACTGTTTGTGCACAATGTCCGATTTCTAAGAAATTCCTTCTGGTACAATTTAAACATAGTTCAGAGTATATGAGATCCCCAGAATTTCATAAGGTTTGGACTTGATGTGAAAGAGAGAGGAGGGAATTTGTTCATCGGGACGAAGATGAGAACCCGATTTTTTTTCCAAGCCCGTTCTTTCTCAGAGTTTGTAGAGATGGTTGCGTAGAGTCTGGGATAATTTGAATTATATTTCTATCTTTATTTTTCAAGGAGATATGAGCTGAACAATATGCCCAATACCTTGCAAAAAAGTCAAATTATCACGAAAATGCCGACTTTGCGGTCACTCTATCTCCTCGAGAAATAAACGTAAAATATGATTCAACTTGTTCCAGAATCTAATAAATCATCTCTACAAACTTAAAGAAAGAACGGGCCTGAAATTTCTTTCTCTCAGATTCTCATATTTGTACAGATGAACAAATTCCCTCGGACTCCTTCCTCTTGCACATCAAGTCCAGACATTATGAAATTTTGAGGATCTTATATACTCGGCAATATCTTTAGATTATACCAGAAGAAATCTCTCAGAAATCTGTTGCTGTGCCCAAATGGTGTCATACAGGTGCCCAAACACTTTTGGTGGCTGTGAGTATGGGAAAAACGGAATGAAAATGCCATCAAAAAAGATGAAAAATGGCTACTCTAGTCTCTGAGTCTTACCTCCTCCGAAAACACGAAAAATGAGCTAAAAACAAGATTCAAAAATAAAAACGTCCTTCCGGCATGAGCGGCGCCATTATAGCTCCGCTCGCAGCAGACTGTACCTTTGATGATGGTGCTTGCACGCCGCTTGCGGCGCCTTACTCCTTGAAATTCTACCAAGTTCAACTTCAAGGTCTTGACTCTCTAGCATCAGCCTTCAGGCCATTGGCAGCATTTGTATAGCACGCAAATTAGGAACTGTCAGATATTCGACAAATTTGTTGCAAGTCTAGTAAATAAATAAATAATACAGTGGTGAGGAAGCGAGGGTAATGGCTGTAAACAGATAAGTATTTTGGTGTTGTGCGCCTCGTACCTCTTTACCTGTGAACCACATGCTCGCATTCCATCCCTCTGGTTGATTCTAACAGCCAGCCTGAATGCGACAGCAAGTGCCTAACGAGGTCCTAACAGGTGGGAGAATCTTGTGGTTGTGGTCATGAGCTATAGGGCAGTTGAGGGGACCCGAAGCTGGTGTGGGTGGTAGCGGTAGCAGCGACGACGACGACGGCGTTGCAGCAGTGGTGGTGGTAGTAGGAAGAGCTTTGTGGGATCGGAGTTTGAGGTAACGATGGAAAATGAAGACGAGAAATGAGTCGAGAAATGGAGCGAAGATGAAAAACAGTCAACGTGCTGTTTTTCATCTTCGCTCCGTTTTTGTGTCATTTTCAACCCTATTTTCGAGTTGATTTTCATGAAAAATGAGATTGGAAAACGAAACGAAAAATGGTGGAAAATAGCTACCGTGAGCTATCCTATTGATATACAGCATCGTTCACCTGAAGCATCACCACCTTGGTCGGCTTCATTTAATTCCATGGTGTGAACCTCACGTATCTCTTCCTGTGCCAACCCAAAAATATTCAAGATGGTGAACCATGCAATCTTACAACCTTCCACGACCTTTTACGAAATTTTTGACTCTTGGTCCCAGCGTCAGTTCTTATCCACGAGTCCCTTCACTTTAACATCTTCCGACTGTCTTATTCTAGTCTGCCTGCCATTTGAGTTGTTCCTCCTTTCATCCTAGGTTTCTCGCCAGCACTTTCGTTGATATTGGACCTTTCCATCAACACTGAATCTCCATCTGGTCCAATGAGCCGACAAAGGTGGACCTTTCTTTCATTCCATCTTTTATGAGGCAGTCGTCCCTCAATACTATAGGTCCCACATCGAGTATGGAGCAGTATACACTTGCTTGGATCCCCTTCCCATATTAATGGGTAGTTGCATCGCCTTCTCTGCGACTATTTCTCTGTTGCGTATCCCTGCCAAATACACAAAACGCCCGCCAAATCTCACGAAAAATGGGTGAAAAATCATGCAAAAAGGCTACTGTGAGCTACCCTAATGTTCGAGATAGTCTACTGAAGATAGTTTTTTAGGCGACGAACCGCTGTGGCGAGGCAAACGCATATGTAAGGACCAAGAGAGTGTCAACTCCATCTCTTCCAAGAGACGAGGAGCAAAGTGACATTGCAGGCTTACAGTGGAAGCCGGCGGAGAACATGTTGATGGCGTGGCTCAAGATTCTCGTTGTGATATCGGGTAAAACAATGTTCCCTCTTATGCACAGCAAAAAGGCGATTGTGAGCTTATAATCATAAGCGGATCCCAAGAATGCAAGAACGATAAAAGAGAGGGAGTGCCCTCTATCCCAGTGACTATAACCTTTGGACCTTGTCACCCACGGCTGGAACCATTTCACCCATTGCTAGGAGGCAGGTCCGAGGACCTAGCCGTAAACAGACTGTTGTTTCTTTGACCGGGCTGCTAAAGTGCATAGCAATGTGCGAAACTGGAGCCTCCAGGGGCCATTCTCGTCCATCGCCCATGGGGAAAACAAAGAAGGCTGTAAGCGCCCATCATGTCTATTTTCATCACGATCTTACGGCATCTACAGGGCACGTTTAGGAAGTCCAGTTCACGAGATTATTATGTATGCAAGATTGACGTAAGAATTTTCCCAAGGTGGAGAAGGTAAGTTAAACAACTGGACAATGAGAATCTAGCACATCGACTCCGCTCGAGGCTAACTTATTATATCTAATCCATTTAGGACCATATGAGATGCGGAGGAGAAACCGACAAGTCTTTGGGTGGTTTTGCGATGACAATTGCAGCAACAGTGCAGAATTCCGTGTTAGGAGTAAAGGAAAGGGTCGAAAAGGGCTCGAGGCACATTAGGGTGCGGAGATAATTAGTCTTTGAAATCAACAAATTGCTTTATTGGGATAGGAAAATAGGGAGTGAGCATCGTGTAATCAAGATTTTGTGTGCATATACCTTGCCCTATTCCGCGTCACAGGGCGCTTTGCGACTATTTTATGGGCCGTGACACTGGACGCAGAAACGGCTTTCTGCTATGGGAAAATACGAAAAGGCAATGTTACACAACTTTTTGCCAGCCGCACAGTACAAGATAATAGACTTCAATAGCCACAATTGTCCCGGGTTTCAAGGGTGTGAAATTGAGTTAAAAAAGGCATAGAAAAAGTATTTATTATCTCAAGAATTTCCTAGGTGTGAGTAGCAACAGACCCAAACTGACTTGGGAGCCTCCAACTTTCTGAACTCCAGAAAATCACCACCTGATGGAGTACCGAGATCGCTATAAGGAGTACCGACGGTCCCCCATATAGTAAAAACTCTTCACAATCGCAAAAAGTCTTGCTTGCGTGAACCGCCCAAATTCTATTGTGTCTGTCGCTGTTTACACCTAGGAAATTCTTGAGACAATAAGTACTTTTTTATGGCCTTTTTAACTCAATTTCAAGCCCTTGAAACTCGTTCAACAATTGTGGCTACTTCTTTTAAGTCCATTATTTTGTACTTCGCCGCCAGCACGAAGTTAACTTATTTTCTCACAGCAGAAAGCGTCCAGTGTGAGGCATCTATGAGCTCGCGCCGCGAGCACCGCGCACTATATTAGGGCAGATGGCCGCACGTAAAATTTCGTCCATCTGGAGGTCACACCCCTAGCTGAATTGAACAAAATGGTACGTGGTCGTGGCTGCTGAGGAATCGCCCATTCTATGTGAAGCTTTACTCTCAACACATTCTGTGTAGTTTCTGGAGTCAGTGTGGGTGGCTCGATCAAATCTTTCACCACGGCCTTGCCAGCTCCTGCTAAGTAGGCAATTGACATCTCGAGAGAAAATTTTTTACGGTTACCAGTGTGTTTTCTCCCATGACGGCTGCCAAGCCTAATGACACACCCTCCGAAAATGACAGATCATTGTCGGCGCAGAGATATGTACATTGTCATACAGCGCCCAAACTGGATTACAAGGGAAATTGAGCGCTTAAGTCACGTAAGCATTCTCACGAGGCCGAACTGCAAGAAGGAGTTTCTGCTTCCTAGATACAGCCAGATGTTACAATTGTTACAATAGAGATATCCATCTACGCCTATTAAAGACTCGCTGGTGCGTAAGAGCCTGAGTTCTTCCTCATTTTTTGAGATTATATATAATTATTTTATTTTATTTCCAGAGACGGAGGGGTCGGCGGTGATTCACAAACCGATGACAGACCGCATTTGCATTCTGACATGGAACTTTTCAGGCGCCTTGAGGCCTGGAAGTTAGATAGGGTGTTGGATTTTTATGTGTCCCTGTGCGGCGGCGCTATATAAGGAACTTTTCTTGAGCAAGCGGAACTTTTGGCTTCATTCTCCTCTTCCCCCCCGTTCTTGCCCGAAAGATGCTTCCCATCGCCACCATGCAAGGGCTCTACCTTAACTTATTTATTCTCCTTGCCATGTTACACCTCACCTCAGCTCGTCCTCAGTTAGGCCATAGCTTTCAAAGGCGCGCCACACTAATGGTGAGGTCGGACCTGCGAACCAACGCTGCTCGAATGGCTTTTGGACTGCCTCCCATGCCCCCCAGGTCACTATTCAATCCCACTCGCGTTCAAGGTATGTTATGAGCGTCTCTCTCCTGATGGGTTGGTTTACATTGCATTCCTTGTAGCTCGCGACCCGGCTCCGTCGGTTCAACCTCCGTGGGTGATCTTCTAATTGCATGTAAACCATTGGATAGTGTTCCTTACAGTACATTCTAGTATCACTGGTTACCTGGTTGCCCGGAAGCCCGATGGCTCAACTACATACATTTACAAGAACTCTGAGTCGTCTACGTAAGTGTTTCCCGTGGACCTGATCGCTTGCTACTTATCTGTAATGTGTCAGAATTGGCTTCACCAATAACGCCGCCAAAGGAATGACGATCTCGTTTCCCGCAACAGGTTCCCTATTCAATATCGCAATCGTAAGTAGTTTCTGCGCAGAACCACACGTCTTTAATTCACACATTATTTAGACCAGCGGAGGACCGTATCCGAACTTGGGCTTTGCTGGAAATTTCTTGTTTGGAACCCATTTCTTCTCAAGACTTGTTCAATCTGACTGATGGATTTTTTTTTAGCCAAGGCGACGGCAGCCTCCCACTGGTATTCACAAATCCTAGTGAGAATAATTAACTATCATTTATGCCCACGTTGCTTGAACTGACATCTACTGAAGCGTCTCCGAATTCAAAGGCCCTCAATGTTGGCAATTCTGGCGGTCCTCCTCGGGTACGTCATTAAATACTGGTATTAATTTTTGTGATTCTCATGAGCTGTCTGATGTCCAGTCTGAATCAGCAGTATGGTCTTACAGCGGTGGGAAGCTCACTGGTAATTATTTACCTCTTTTAAAATTGGTTCTCATTGACCCATACTTGTAATAGTAAACTGGGTCAACCCAGATGGGGGTGCGTGCTCATCAATATTATGCTGAACTGTGCTGAACATCTCTATCAGATTCTGTACCAGGCACTCTTTGGTATTTCCCAGGCCAGAACAAAGTCGCAATCGTCCAGAATATCCCTGATCACGGATATGCAATTGTGAGCACAGCAACCAGCCTTCATTATATATAAAGCTAAACTGGACGTCTATCTTCCAGACACTCTCAGTGGCGTAAATCATAATCCCGTAGATTCCTGCGAGTCCGAGGACGCGAACGCAACCCACATTCTTTACCACATTCACTGATAATTATCAGGACACTCTAATTGGACTCGTCGAATGACCCCTTTCGTTTTTGCTGTAGACTTTCTTTTCAACGTTCACTCTTTTTATCACGCTCGCTACTTGTGTCAATACCCTCATTTCTACTCCGCTGTCGTTGAGCATCTGCTCAAATATATTTACTACATTGTAAGCAGCCCTCCGCCGCAGTTGTGCTTCTGTAGAAATCGACAGGCTGCTCTTTGAAGTCGAACGATCTCCTATGACAGCGCCTTCTATTTTTTCGAAGAAAAGCGCCTTTAGACGCGCCACTCTCTACAATCGACCATGGCAAAGCGTCACTAGTATGCACATACAGCGGTTTAATTCATGATGGTTCTTTCTGCCTTTTTGTTTTGTTGTTTTTTAGAAGGTAAGTTGGCGGTGTAAATTTAACGTTTCGAGCTAGCGATGTTAAGGTTTTCAGCTTCCAGATAATACGTGGAATGTTGCAGACGGCTAGGATGTTCTGCATATCGGAACCACACTCAGCCTGTCTTGAGGTTTTGGACATAATATATGTATTTTATACGTTAAGTGTGGAGGGAAAGGAACGAATGCACCGTAATGAACGTGGTGTACTCTAAAACTCTAAAATACAGTAAGGTAAGCTTGAAAACAACCCATGAGCCTGCCTTAATTTCGAATTACATACTAATATGATCAAGTCCACCCACAGGCATATATAGGAATGTTATATGAATTAGTTATATCTAGATTGTCAATGTTTCGTCACAGAGTTCGTGGTCGCCGTCGCGCCCATTCCACCACCAATGAAGGCTTTCCAGAGTCTCCGTACCGTCCCACTCTTCCGCAGCTTCTGACCTTCCGAATATGCACCACCCTCAACAGCTTCTTTCATAGGCGAAGCATCAGCAATAATACGCTCGCGGTGGGCCTCGCCCCTTCGTTCCTTCTCTCCCTTCTCCGTCACATTCATGACCACCGACTCGTGATCCGGCGTCACATACACAGCAGGTATAGACTCTCTGAGGTCATGCACGGAGCTTGGGAAGGACACACTTCCATCGCTTGCGCGAGGCAATGGTGGCTTGTCGTCGTCGTCCATATG
>Ga0247742_10003117_pt1 | contig 10626 bp, 17 predicted proteins | sample UWRJL208509C2_FD_180944 | JGI IMG/M metagenome (GOLD analysis project Ga0247742, IMG submission 180944) | Plant litter microbial communities from Arlington Agricultural Research Station in Wisconsin, United States - UWRJ-L208-509C-2 | ecosystem: Environmental > Terrestrial > Plant litter >... | reverse complement strand
GCTATGGAAAAACTGTCACTACCATCGCACTCATACTGAGCAACCCGGCACCGAAAGATTTTAAGGCACCAAAAGGGCTCCTTAAATCTCGAGCCACTCTGTAAGTACATGTCCTTCGTTGCTTACCATTCCGGGTGCTTATGTGCTATTTCTCTGAAGGGTTATTTGCCCGAATAAGGGTATTATGAGTCATTGGCGCTCCGAATTCGAAAAGTTTTCCCGGAAACCCCAGATTTGCTACTATGACACTAGCTCACGCGAACCAGGTATGTTGCCATTGGCTTTTCTTTATTAATACGCGGATTCTCATTTTACACGTCAGACCTCAAGGCAGACGTGGTTGTGCGTGATTCCTTCGAATCTTGACCTCGAGAAAACCAGCTGACTCTTGTCGCATAGTTGGTCACTTATCACCAATTAAGATTTCAATGGCGCCTCTTCCAAGATCCGAAGACTAGACACAGGGCGATATTATACTCCGTCCATTGGTGGCGAATTGCTCCAGGTGAGTACCTGACTCCGAATACATTCCATTAAATTCACCTTCAATGGGTAGACGAGATTCACGAGGCTCGTAACCCAGCATCGAAAGCTGCGGAAGCTCTTTGGGCCCTTCAGAAACGGCATGCGATCTGTTTGACTGGAACGCCTGCCCAGGTTTGTTTTTTTTCTTGAAAATGCGACATTCTTGCTTAAGCAACCGATTTACCCTCCAAGAACTCGCTGCTGGACCTATATGTCATCTTCCGCTTCCTTGGTGTCACATTTGAAGGTGTTGACGACTTGGCCACTTATCAGCGGAAGATATACAGGAAGGGTCAGAAAGGTCCTCTCACTTGTCCAAACGCCCAAAGGATTCTCGATGTATGTTCGTCTGTGAATCTGCGCCGTTGTGGTATTAATGATGTATCCTATTTGCAGACCATCTGGGACAACTTTGTAATTACCAGGAAAAGGGTCGATCCGGAGACTGGAAAGCCCCTCGTCAAGCTGCCTAAACGAAGGGACACTGTCGTTTCGGTGATCTTGACTCGTGACGAGCGGAGGGTGTACGATCACGCCATGAACATTGGGAAGAGCACCTTTGAGAAGATCATGCGACGTCGGCAAGGTGATTTTAATGTAAACCTCGTTGGTTCGACTACGAAGGCTCACCACATACAGCTTGCGATCACCCTTTCCTTCTTTCACAAATCTTGAATACCGAGCCACTTGACGCGGAGGACGGTGATGAGGACCTAGAGGTGATCCAGACCAGGCAAGTTGCTTTCTTCGATCCCTCGCTTTGTCGGTAACGTTCTTGCAGGGCTGAGTCGCGCTCGGCTCTTGTCATAGTTCCCGAGCATCTTTCAGACCATTATCGAAGGCTTTTCGAAAAGGATTATCTCTCCTCTAAGATGGTCTATCTGAAACGTATTTTGAAGACGCGTCTAGATGGTCAAAAGACGATTATCTTTGTGAGTTTCTCCAGCCTCTGACACAACCTCGTGACTCTTATTACTCTGCGATTCCGGTTATTAGACACATTTTACCAGCCTTATTCCAGTCATCGCCCATGTCCTTTATGGGATGAACATTTGCTGGGCGGAATGTATGTTGAATTACCGACATCATCGTCCGCTTATTCACCACAACTTTCTGCAATAGACACTGGCGATATGACAGTCATGCAACGCGACAAATCTCTGAAAATGATCACTTCAGATAGTCAATGCACCGTGATTATTGTTTCGATTAAGGCCGGCGGCGTTGGTGTGTCTTTATATGAATGATTTATTCGAAAACCTAACCTTCTATTCCGCTGCAGGTCTAAACATCCGGGCTTGTGATACTGTTATCATCATGGAACCTTGGTGGAACCCTTTTGTTGAAGTACTGCTCACTGTTCATATTATTCAGAGGATAATCCTAACCGACTTGACCTTCAGGAGCAAGCTATCGCCCGTGCACATCGCATTGGTCAAACCCGTCCCGTCCACGTTTATCGTCTCGTCACTGCGGATACCATCGAGGAATCTATTGTGAAGGTATGTTGACGAAGCTTTTAGTATCTTCGCTTACTGACTGAACACGGTAAATAGACACAAGAGATAAAGCGCGAGACCATGGGCAGAATGTATGACATTGTTCCCGAACTCGATAGTGGCATTGAGGCTGCCTGGCTGGCGGGGCCTTGAGCTTATACTGGGCGATTTACTTCGGACGATGTAAATGTAATTCTATTCCTTATCCTGTGAAAGAACATTTCGATGTACTGTATAAACTTTTTGGCAAACAACAATCGTATTTGCGTTCACATACTGAGATCTCAAAGCGAGCCTTCCATCGCTCGCAAGCAGATCCTTTGTTGACAAATTTGAGCGTAGACTTTCAGCGGTGCAATGTGCAGACAACGGAGACCAATGGTCCAGACTCCAAAGCGATCCACTTGGCTTGGGGACCGGCAACCTCATTTCGCGTAGCAGAGAAACTGGCCAAATCCCAAAAGGAAAAGCACTTCCCAGGCTGATCTCTGACAAGGCTCTGCCCTTGTAACCCCGTTCTAGAAGAACAAATACGGGGTTCGAGGACAGTAAATATAATATTTGTATGCTTCTCAGTGAAACATGGGTAGTCATTTGGCTCTTGGTGGTGGATTTGTCGTGCCCCGGGGGTTCCCATGTCGAAGAACCTCGTATGGGGGTGTCTTGCTTTCGTAGCTTTAATTTACGGCCCTATAACTCACTTCTGTTTAGATTTAAATTTCCTTGACTTCATGGATATCTTCTTAGTTCTATGTTATCCGCAATTGATGTTTTTGATGTGCGGGTTGAGGCCTGATCTCGAGAATGAGAACATTAATAAAAAATTCTGTTCCGGACACTTTCATTAGACGGAAATTCTAAGATATTTTATATGCACAAGTATGTTTTTATGAGCAGCCGTTGTGGAGATAAGAACTTGGGCCATGTCTTCGCGGGCGTGTCCGAATTTGAATCCCTGATGCATTGCCCGTCCCCAGCACTGGAATCACTAGTGAGGTCAAGATCGTCACGTGTCCAGATCAGAAAGACGCTTGAACGGACGCGTCAGCTTTCACGATCTTTCATTTCCTCCTCCCAATCAACTGCTATGGTATGTAGTCAGTTTTTTCAGAAATATACGTGTCTCCAACTACAATCTCCAGTTCCGAAACACCTACGACTCCGATAACACTGTTTTCTCACCTCAAGGCCGATTACATCAAGTAGAATATGCACTTGAGGCCGTGAAGCAAGGATCGGCTGCCGTTGGATTGCGTTCAAAGACGCATTCGGTGTTGTTGGCTTTGAAGGTACGTCTCCTACGACAAATAATTGCACTGGAAGGAAATCTGAGGGAGCACTCCCAATGAATAGCGATCAACGGGTGAATTGGCGTCCTACCAGCAGAAAATGTTCAGGATAGATGACCATGTCGGTATTGCCATTGCTGGACTAACGTCCGATGCGCGTGTCCTGAGGTACGTATTTATTATACTGCTTTACTGGACACATTCCTGATCTTCATTGCGACCTAGTAACTTCATGCGCCAACAAGCGATGTCCTCAAAGATGCTCTTTAATCGGCCCGTACCCGTGAATCGTCTAGTATCCGCCATCGCCGATAGTCCGTGCACTCTGAACTTTGCCTATTGCTACTCAATGCTTACCATTCTATTTCCTCTCCAGAGGCACAAGTTAACACCCAAGAATATGGTCGTCGTCCGTACGGAGTTGGCTTCCTGGTAATCGGCCAAGACAACAGTGGTCCCCATCTATATGAGTTTTCGCCTTCTGGTAACTCGTATGAATACTATGCTATGTCCATTGGCGCAAGAAGTCAGAGCGCGAAGACATACCTGGAGAAGCACTACGAGAGTTTCGCTGACGGTACGTATTAGCTCGCTGATTTCTGTTGATGCGTCATCCTTCGCCTGATCACTTGCGAAATCACTTATAGCATCATTGGAAGACCTTGTCCGACATGGGTTGCATGCGCTCCGCGAAACCCTCCAGCAAGACAAAGAACTTAACGTGAATAACACCTCCATTGGTATCGTTGGTCCGAAGAGTGACCACGAAGAGAAGGCGGTTCCCAATGGTGCTTTCAGGATCCTGGAGAATACGGCTGTGGAGCCATTCCTGCAGACGATGGTGGCGAAGGAGACTGGAGAGGCTGCTCCGGCCGCAGCACCTGCAGCAACACCAGCGGGAGGTGACAATGATGTCCAGATGTCGGGATAGGTGCTAGAGTATGGCGACAAAATACTGTTTGTATTGTAATACCTGATGCTTCTCCAAGCTTCATCTCTGATCTTCGCCTCGAAATTTTGAATTGTGTGATTAAATGATAATAATAATTGAGTGGTGTGATAGGTATGATTTATGAGCTTCTGGTTCTCCTATACATCGACCTTCTTTGCGCCTTTACCCTTTGCCTTCCTCAGCACATGCCTCCATGCACTCGCAGCTGCCCCAGGTCTCCTCAATGTAATCAATACATGCACCATTGCGCTCAGCAGCATTACACTACCGGCTTGATGGGCTGCAGCCAGTGATACCGGGACGAGGTATAACAAAGTTGAGATTCCAAGGTAAACTTGGATGTTGGCCATGGCAAATGCGGTTATCATTGAAGTCCGGGCAAGGGGTGGTAGGGCGGCACGCATGGATGGGGTGAGCGAGCGAGCGTATAGAAGCAATGTAGAGATGTATGTCGTAGTTGCCTATGAAGAGATAGGAAGCAGATTAGAAACGAGATATTTAACTAAATATTGAGATAGTCCTTACCAGAAGCCGATGATCAAATTGGACGGTCGTTGGGTTCTCGAAAAGATTTCGCCACCATTTATCTGATTTATCGGCATTTTGGGCATAGTCAGGCGAAAAGAGCTCGTCTACTGGAGGTGCTAGACGTCCACCCATCAACGGGAACTCGTTGTAAAGTAACCCAGCGTCTAAACCCGCAACAAAGGCACCTATCAATTAACGCCGTTAGGTTTGTCAACCATGGCCAGAAACCTGAGAACTTGCCTGATATAGCGGTCAACAGAACAAGCCCTGTGAGGACCCAAGCTTGCTTCTTGAATGACCTAACCAATGGGTCGTTGAGGACCTTCTGTATACTGTTATTTCCCATATACCCACTCCATGGGTGCCCATTGGCGTACTTCCAGTCCTTAATCACAGCCATACCTGTCCCGAACATACCCAGGTAAAGCAAAAATGCCATGCCCAGGTGCGCAGCAAGACGATATTGACTAACTCGAGGCACGGCGCCTGGAGTATCCATAAGCGAGTCTTCAAGACCTGATTTGACCATGTACCATCCCAGGAGACCTTGAGCGCCAATGAGGGTCGCTAGACCAGTGAGCCGAAGGGTGAGGGATGTGGGTATCCGTTTGCGAATAGCAAAGTAGGCGAGAGGTCCAACAAATACCACCCCAATGAGACGGCCAAGGATGCGGTGGCCCCATTCCATATAAAAGATGGATTTGAAGTCATCCAGCGAGATGGAATGGTTTAGTCTGTGAACAATACATGAGAATGGGCCATCGTCAGAGTGGCAGAAGTTGCATACAGCTTGAATTCAGGCGTAGCTTTGTATTTTTCAAATTCAACCATCCATTCTTCGTGCGATAGAGGTGGTAAGACACCAGTGATTGGCCTCCATTCGGTGATACTTAGTCCTGACTCTGTCAGACGGGTTACCCCACCGACGACGACGATTCCAAGTACCAGGACGGAGGAAAGCATCAGCCATCGCCCAACGGACTTTCCAGGAAGAATAGGAAGATGTGGAGGTACCGCAGAGTTGCGTTTTGGGAGTACTTGATTCCGATTTGGCTGGCCGACGTGAAGTGAGCGAAAGCTGGCTGGGCGAAGCTGAGGTAAGATGCTTGAAGGCGACAACCTGCTCGATAATCCATGGCCACGAAGAGTCCCAAATATCTTCAGAGAGTGTTCCCTGAGACATGGCGCAGGATGCAGACGCACCGCTGCCCTCAGAGCGCCAACCAACATGTTCAAGGAAAAGATTGCTTTCCAAATCTGGACTCCGTCGAGTCGCGTCTCGGCTGACCAATTGGGTCGCGTCTCTTTCCGAATCTCCCATGCTTGCCCTCTCTCGGCGCGTGTTCCCTGCCCTCACCACCACCAGGAGCTTCTCTTCTACGGCATTCTGGAGTAATGCTGGTACATCTGTACCGTCAGGGCTCTCGGAGGGTGAACAGCACATCTACGAGAAGTTAACCGGTAAATTCGCACCTTCGCAGCTACAAGTTCAAGATGTTTCTGGTGTGTTTGGTGTTCATTCCGCGAGCATTGACCTCATGACTCCTGTTCTCTAGGAGGTTGCGGCACATTCTATGCTATCACAATAGCAAGCGGACAATTCCAAGGCCTTCCCATTGTAAAGCAGCATAAGCTAGTCACGGAAACGCTGAAGGCCGAAATTGAAGGAATACATGGCCTACAAGTGCGTCTACCAGAGATCCTCGTACAAATTTGAATGCCATTAAACTATTCTATAGATTAAAACGATTGCAAAGTAACCTACGTCTCCCGTACCGTGCACCAGCATACTTGAAAATAGTCTCCTCTCCGATAGGATGACAGGACGCCCATTACCTAGATCATCCGACTTAGGCACGCCTCCATCTCGGGAGACTTTACCCCAGTAGCCTCTGAAATAGGTCCACGCGTTAATACATGCTGTCATCCCAGTATTGCTCCTTTGAATTGCAAATCCTTGTGTTCCAAATAGACGACAGCTTTTAGATATTACCAGACGAATTAGAGTGCTCATCGATCATGCCACCGCACTTTTATGAGTACTTACAGGACCACCATTACCGTGACGCTGCGTGTCAATATCGAGGCAAGGCTTGTCTGACCGCGTCTATCTGCAAATTGCCGGAAAAGGAGACCAAATATCCGAATCAGGCGACGAGTTCTGTTCTCGATATGGTCATAATCTGCTATTTACACATACTAGTAAGGTACAATAAGATCAACAGAAAATAGTGAAGAGATTGATTCGCAGATCGTTTGTAAAATTCGCTTTACCATAACAGCGTAGGGTAGGTACTCATTCATTAGACTTGGACGTGGCTGTGGACAATTGCAGTTGGCTCCTGCTCTATTGTATTCGTTGTAGCAGCTGAGGCCAGACGTCAGCGCGAACTTGTAGCTAGATTGTGGAGGTCATAATTCTCTCGAGTAAAATGGAACTTGTAGATGTTCGTAGGTCATACCAGGGTGATTTCGGTCATTGTACATTGGCCGCCGTTGGAGCCCGTTTCGATTCATTGATATCTAATGATCGAGTGCCATAGGTCTGATAATGGAATCTTTGAAAATGGATGTACTAGATGCGATATACCAATATATCGATGACAGAAACAGGTATGGAGTTTTATGCTGTGCAATGGCGGGCGCCGCCACTCATGACAGTAGGCGGCGGTGAATGAACCAAGCCGAACTCAGAGCGACTGCAAGTGAGCGACAAATGTGATTTGTGCGTGATGAGGTCGAGCATCGCGATGGTAATACAAAGCTAGTCGAATTCCCTTCTTATACTAATCCCCTATATAGTCTAGTTGAACTTTTTCCCAAATTCAAAATCAAATTACAAATCAAGGCTGTGATCACGCCTCGACTATTTATTTTTAGAACACATGGGCGCCTAACCATGCTTTTAGTTGCACTCCAGCACCAATGACACATTTCATGAGCGTGACCCCCGTAATGGCGCATTTTTTCTCCCCGTAGATTTATTTGTATAGCGATGCATGAATTGTACCGACCTATATCGAATATTGGCAGGTAACCAATGGCGAACCTCAGGGATCGTTGCTGCACAGTCACCTGGTCGAGCAGACCTTGCTATCAAGGATGGGAGTGACCGTTATGTACACACCTGTTTCGAACCATACGATAGACCCCTCGGCGTGGACACGGGTAGTCTGGGCGGCCGCAGCCACGACTTGTCCTGAGTGCGCAGAAATGATAGCGAGTGTGTGTATGCTGGTTTCTGATACATTCTCCACCTTCCAATAAGAGAGTGTTAGCTCTTTCTCTTTTTGATGATATCAGCGGTTATAGATTTACCCCAGTTGATGTTTCACCCGGTGCGCGTGCACAGGTTAAACATTGGCGGGTATCCTTTTCTGTTAGAGACCCAGTCGCTTATCAACCGTATATATAGCTGTTCTGAACCTACTACAGTGTAATACATGGTCGTTCAAAAAATTTCGTTCGTATTCGGTTGGACCTGGGACCAGACTGAACCAGACATTGAAACCTCTGGAGTTTCAAGGCTCCTGCCCCACGCTCTGTCGTAAGTAATAGTAGGTGTGGAAGTCTCTTCTGCTCAATCACTGACAAATATTCCTGGGTCATATGTTGCATACCGCCTTTGGCTACTGCAACTTATGTTACCACGGAATTGACTTAGCCGAATGTCAGCGGGTTTAAATACCTGACTTCTAAGTGGGCTCAGTAATCCGAACATTGATGGAACCATTTCTGGACTCACCTACTAATATCGTGTTTATACCCAGAGCGCTTGTCTCCAGATGACCAGACCAGACCAGACCAAGTTCTTAGATTAAGACTCGAGCCTAAATTCTTGACACGAAAAGTTGAAATCACCGTAGAAGTCCAGTCAATCAGGCCGTGGGGGAATATTATTATTAATACTTGAAACATGTACTGTTGTGCAAACATTGAGTCTCGAGCGCGAAGCGCGAGATCATGGGACCACTCGCAAGTTACCTTATCAAATGGGTTAATACTCAGCATTAGGTGGTCAGTTGTGGTGTGGTGCTCCACCGTAAGCAGGTGGCAGGGAGTGGATTGTCCCGAACTCCCGACGCACTCGGAAAGAAATCACTTGGCATTGGTGCCCCCATACATAGACCGCGATGAGGCTTATGTGGTCATGGCGTCTGTGCCGTGCGGCCAGACGTGACTACTTAGAGAATGTACTGCGCTGGTAGTTCTAATTTTGATTGCCAAGCTGAGAAGGAAGAGTTCACCAGGGAAATGTCCGCCGGTATCGTTGCTGTATGTAATTGCAGCAAAGAGTGAGAGTTATTTTTATATTTGAGGACCTCAACTCTAGGCGCTCACCTGATAGTTGGTTGTACGACCCTGAAAGATCCGTTCAAAACCGTCCTGATCACAGCGGCAAGTGTGTATTTGTCAAAAGAACTGCGTGTACTCGAAGACAACCGTCTTCCCCATAAAAGGGCGATGGATTGAACCCAGAAATCATCAGCTAATATCCTCATATTACAATGTTCTCTCTCAAGACTTTCGCTCTCGTAGTCGCTGCGGCTGCCATCGGTGTCCAAGCCGAGAGGCACGTCGTCCACTTCGACAACAGGTGTGGCCGCGGAACGCCTACCCTCATCCAAGGCAGCAATGTTCTCTCGACTGGTGCCGACTATGTCAGCAACGGTCCTCTGAGGTCTGCCATTGCCTACCTCCAAGTCGGCAACTGTGGCTTCAACGGTGACGGCTGCACGATGATCGAGACCACCTTGGTCAACCCCACGAGCCCTGGATCAGGCTCGAGCACCGACATCACTCTTATCCCTCCGTGGGTCTCCTTTCTACTTTGATTAGTGGGACTTTATTGATTCCCGATTTAGCCACAAGTTCTCGGTCACATCTGGCTTCGGCTACTACAATGGGTGCGACGGAGCTGGAGCCAACTGCGACAATCCCAACTGCCCCACCGCGTTCTTCAAAGACACAGACACCCACGTCCAGGTTCACTGCCAGACCAACGATGTGAGTACCAAGATCAATGCTCTTATGGCAACAGCGAGACTCATGGGCATTCGCAGGTCAATCTTGCAATCACCTTCTGCTGATTTACATCATATTACGCGTCGCGTGCTACCGAAATTAGTAGACGTTTCATGACCACCAATAATGCTAATAAAATTAACCATTATGAGCCTTCATAAATGCTTCGTGGATGAACTTCGAACCTCTATGAACCTGCGAATACTGGGTGTCAATCGTCATTCCCATTTCAGGTTGCTTGATCTCCTTTTTTGGACTTCTGATCAACGACGTTGTGGACTTCTTGCCACCGGCTCTCAACTCACCCAAGATTTTAGATCTTTAAAGCCTGAATGCGAGACAGATTTCATCTTCCGTGTACAACATGACTAGTACCTTCTAGATATTACTACAACTACACTAGCTGAGGCGCTTGGCTTTTCAACCCATGTCAAATCTTGAACAATCTTATCAGCGTGATAGCTTCCCGATTGTAAATTTGACGATTGGGATCATCTTCGACCTGTATACCCAAGCCCTCAATACAGGTTCAGTGTAGGGATGATTAAGTATTATTGCTTACCTCTTTCCATGAAAACTTCTTTCTCAGCATCCCAAAGAACCTTTTGTCTGCTTTTCTGCGCTTTTTGTAACAGAAGAGAATCTCTGTAGATGTATCGGACAGATCACTCAGAGTTTTCACGAGAAGAGGAAAGGCGGGCTCAAAATAGACGCAATCGGCTGCGAGGATTATATCTGGATGCGGCACACCCTCGGGTATGGGAGATCCCCTTGAAGGAATTAGTTGTATATTCGATTGGAAACACGG
>Ga0247742_10003116_pt1 | contig 10632 bp, 8 predicted proteins | sample UWRJL208509C2_FD_180944 | JGI IMG/M metagenome (GOLD analysis project Ga0247742, IMG submission 180944) | Plant litter microbial communities from Arlington Agricultural Research Station in Wisconsin, United States - UWRJ-L208-509C-2 | ecosystem: Environmental > Terrestrial > Plant litter >... | reverse complement strand
GAAACTAATTCATATTGATTATTCATGACCCTTAACGGGCTTCAAAACGGTCATCTGAGCTGCACTGCAGCTGATGCTTAGTGAAACATAGCGCTCTTAAGTCTTGAAGTTCCTCTTCCTACCGATCTCGATCTTTGAGTCAAAGCCTTAGTAAACTTCTTGGGCGATGGAGGAGTCAAGATTTTTGAGGTGGGGCCACGCTTGACTCACGTATGGTAGGACTTCATCGCACTGTACCTTACGCTGTGACTCCAGGTTTAAATGTGCTTCGTCATCAATTTGCTCAAAGTTAAATGAGTACGGTGGCTTTTTGTGTGGATGTCTGTAAGCACTCCATAATCACCGCTGGCTCAAAAGTGCGGTAGAATTTACACCTGGAACACTCGGGAACTCGAGTGCCAAGACCAGTGGATATGTATTGCGGAAACAACTCTACCTCAAGTTCAATACTATTCTCCAAGGACTGAAAATCCCCAGTAATCATGAGGAATTTAAAGACTGCGTTAGTATTTACTGTTCGATTAATTTTATCTGGGGCGGCAGAGAAGTAGTTGCGCGACACCGTGCGTGCCCATACCGGCAGGCTCGGACATTCCTTAAACGATCAATCGATCATGCCGCGGTAAAGCAAGCCGCGGCAGGTAGGACTCAAACTCCGCTCGAAGCTTGAGCCGTTGAGGTTTGTCACCTTTTGTCACTCACTTCGACTGCAAATGTACAACTAACATTTGGAATTTTAGTAAGTGTTCCTTATGCTCGACCATCGACATAATAGCTTTTATGATGTTCAATGACGAAGCCATGAAGAGGACCTTGCTCACAGCCTCGAGGCTCGGGGATGGCATTCTTTTTGTGAACAGAACTTTCCCGTATGTAGAAGAAAAGTGTTCACAATCAGCTGCTTGCTACTTCAAGGGTTGGGTGGCCAACAGGGTGCTTTAGACCGATGTGCTTTGAGCGCTGGTGCAAGTACCTACCCCGGACATTGACTGCCCGAGAATTTTTTGTTAAACACAGTGTGTCGCAACTGACCTGCGGCGCAGTTGCTTCAAGTTTCGATGAGTATGACGTCTACGAGAAAATCTCACAGTGACACAAGATGTTAGGCACGGAGAGGTACGAACAGTTTGCCACGTGTCTGATCCGAACCTCGATAACTCTCGGGATTCGGGCACGCTAGCATTTACAAGTATAACGTCGGTACGATCAGATCACCTCCATTCAGCTGCAAGCTATGCTAATACGTATATTCGGTCAACATTGTCCAACACCAGGTACTCAGGATACCCAAGCAGTGTCGTCTAGATCTAGATATCAAGCGATCGGGAGTTTGTTCTTCGGACCTCCGAGATCATTATCCATTTTTCTCGGGGCGTCACACTCTATGTACCACTTACTATGCCTAGGATTTTTCGGGCACTTTCTTGGAAGCTGACGCGTATACATCATAGTAACATGACCGGCAAAGAGATTGTACAGTGTACATCGGTGCCGTTGGACTTATCATGCTGGAGTCGATGAACATACTTGGGAGGTATATATACGAAGCACTGTCGAGGAGATGGTCCATTATCTACTTCCCCCAACAAATTCGACATGTCTTCGTCATCCTCAAAGCGAGCCGAAAGGAACGCGTACTCTCATCCAAAGGGTAGCTCATGCACGAGCTGCAGACGTAGAAAAATGGCATGCTCACTCAGCGTTACAAATCGCTGGTTACTTATTCACTCCCCAGAAATGTGACCGTCGTCATCCCGTGTGTGGCCAATGCGAAAAGGGCGGTCGGAGCGACGACTGCGAGTATATCGATGGTGAAGGGTTGTCGACGGTTCAAATTTTGGAAGACAACATCATCCGGCTCGAGGCCAGGATTCGAGAACTTCAGGGTACTTCCGGGCCGGTGGAGTTACATCATCCATACATGAATTCCGTCGCGCCCACAAAAGAGGGGACTACGCCGGAACGTACCATGGCCGCTCGGTCGAATATTGCAGACCCACCAAAACATATCGCTCAAGCATTGTAAGTACACCACTGATTTATGTGTATTGAGTCCCGCACTGATTTGTCACCCAACAGACTATCGAATTTTATGCCTTACGCCGCGGATTTTGGGTTCTTCCTCAATATGCCGCGATTCCGCGCTTCCATGTTACAAACGCTCGCACCAGGCCATCCGTCTCGTCCTTCTCCTTGCCTAATTTTTGCTATATATCTCTGGTCGATTCGAATCTCTCCTAACGACGAAGCGAAGCGGATGGAGGACGCGTACATGCGACGAGCAACTCAAGAGGCAGCCACTGCCCTCTCGTCGTCGCATCCTCAGAGAATCTTGCACTCCATTCAAGCAGAGGTTCTGTTGTCTACTTATTTCTTTTCTCTCGGCAGATTCCTCGAGGGCAAATATCACGTTGCCAATGCAGTCTCGACTGCCTTATCCGCTGGATTTCACAAGCTGAGATCTGCCAGTACGGCCTCCAGTGATACGCATCCCACGAACCCAGCACTATCTGCACCGAGAGATGCCACAGAGGAGGGTGAGAGGAATATAGCAGCTTGGACTGTCTTCAACCTCGATAAGGCTTGGGCTATAGCCCTCGATTCCAACCCGAACTTTATCCATTCGGAGCGGCCGTCGACAACCAATATAGACACGCCTTGGCCACTCGAGATGGAGGACTATGAGCAGGTATTCACTGTTGATTTTCCAACATCGAACAACCTTGAACTCTTCCACAGGGTCGTTTCCCTCGTCATTTACGTGGACTGAATACGGTGCACAGCTTCCTTACAGGGGAGGCGACTTCTGATCCAGTGACCTCAAGCAGAGCGCTTGAGGCTAAAGCTGTAGTTCTCTGGGACACAGTGACCTCATTCATGAAGAAATGTAACCAAAGTGCGTTTTGTATCTTTGTTTGACTGATAATAATCTTACATCGAAAAGCAGCCCAATCTAATCTCACGCAGCAGAATTGTGCGCCACTGAAACAGGAACTCACAGCCCTCTCCAACCTGCTCGAAGTTTTCACTGGCTCACTTCCCCCAGTCATGGTTGGTGAGTCTTCCTCCTCGATGGAGTCACAGCCACCGTCGGAACGCACGCGTCGCATACTTATTGTCCGCTCCATAATTGGTGCTGCTACCATCCGGTTGCACACACCCTTTGGGGCGGGTGACCAAAGTGATTTTTCGAGGAAACGCAGATTGAATGCAGCACGTGAAATATTCGGAAATCTCATGGCTTCTAGAGGGAGCTACACTTCCGGTCGTTCTCTTACAAGTGTCGTTTCAGCTGGGTGGTTGAACCCGATCATAGGGGTGGGTCTGATTTATTTCACACATGGAACTGTCCGGCTTACATGTTGTTCTTGTAGTCCACCTGGATAGAGGCTGCTCAGGTCTTGTTTGACGAGGTCATTTCTATGAAAGCTCAGGGGTCTGACGAGAGACCTCTTTTCTCCTTCATTCAACAAGCCGTCTCTGCGATGGCCGAGTTTGGTAGTAATATTCCCTTGATGAGTAAGTCTATGTGTTCACGCTGATCAGCACTTGCTTGCTGATCTGACCACGGTCCAGATTTCCAAGTTCGGAAAATACAGGAGACACTTCAAACGATATAACATCGGGATTAGTCCTTGGCCCTATCTCTTAGATTTTCGTGATATTTCTTTTTTTACTACTGTAATAGTACTAGTATATGTCTTCCTACCACATACCATAGCACACCTAATCTTTTCACCCACTTCAGTCTAGTCTGTTGGGAATGCAATCGGGCACGCTGGCATACTTATATTTGATAAAATAGACATCATTAATATGATTGTTAAGTGCTTATTAATTACTCTTACTGTACATATTTCTCGTAGTGTGAAAGCCGTAGGTACATGATACGGAAATATAATTTACTCTACTGGGTTCCACTGCGCGAGATTCCAAACTAGACTCTGGACACGGCAACTGCAATCGACTTAGAAATACCTAACACAAGAACAGAGCCCCATTGAACACAGTCCACATCGGGCGCACGATCGGGCGAATAAATGACATCACCGATACAGTACGCGATCACTACAACACATGCAAAACCTCAAGAAGTGCTCCTAGATGATGATGCATCGATGATGGACCATGTCGTGTCTCTGTTAAAAGGATATATGCGCTTCGGGGGATACAACGAGCGGTTGACGAACGGTCGAACGTTGCCACCCATTTAGTCATGAAACCAAGTTAAAAACCCGGGCGCCTATGGTGCCACCGGCCTAGTCACCTCTAGTTTTGTGCAGCGGCCAAATTGTTGGCGGAAATTTTTTGTAAATTTTTTGTCACTTTTTCGGTCCAAAAGAGTTCCGAAGAGGAAGCAACGAAGTAAAATAAGTGTTTTGAAGCATTTCCAATCTTTCCTGGTCGAGTTAGTCGAAGATATAGGTGCTGGACCCTAAGCCCCTATGACCATATAAGGTAATTGGCCAAATCTGCAGCGGTCAAAAAAAATTAGTCAGTCAGTTTTGACCCAATCGTAATTTCCTCTGGTCATTTTGATCAGACGATCAAAAGAAGCATTTTGGTCAGAAGGATAAGAATTCAAGGGAAATTTGGTCACGTTATTTCGGTTGCATAAAAGTAGCGGTGACTAGGCACCATACTAGATCAGTATTTCTTAGTCAGCCAATTCCAGCGAAAAGGAATAGGGATGTCCTTATGGGGAAATCTTGCGTGGGTGTATGACATGTCACAAAAATGAAAATGGAGATGCGCCACATTCGACACCTAGATTAATTAGGAATACGATAGATTATTTATGGAAAGCCATAAATCTATACAGTGAGTTGCAAATGACCAGACCACTCACCACTTCGTTAACTTTTCCCCCAAGTACCAAGCAAAGTGCGCGACTCGAACCCTGTATTCTTTTATATCGATAAAAACTCAACATAACTGCACCAGCAAGTAGAAGGTTTCATCAAATCCAGCGCCCTAGTCGCATCATCGCCACCTTTTCCATCGAAGGATGTTCTTAAAACCTTGTCGGAACTTCTCATCCGGCTCCCTGAACTTCACCTGCAACGAGGTTACTCTGATTTACACCAAAGACAAGCAGCTCAACGCTTCGCGTATTTCCACGGAAAGCTAGGCCTAAATACGGGGATAGTTACGCTCGCGAATGGTTCTGTTATTTGCTGGTACCCTGGACATGCCTGTCAGCCCTGGCAGCTCGCTTTCGGGCTCTGGAGTATGGAGACAGAATCCGAACATGATCATTATGGACCCCCGAGCACCAATTTTTAGTTGAGGTCACTTTGGATCACAAGCGGTTTTTGAAATCAGCTAAGCGGCCAACGAATCAATACACGAAAAAGGATGTATTCCGGTTGACCTCGGTGAGCTCGTGAGGCAAACGGATGGGGAACGACATGAAAGGTAAACTACTTAAATACGAGAAACTGTACCTATGAGAAAATACTTACCAAGAAGGAGTGAAGTAAAAGTACATAAGGTAATTGACAGGTGAGAAACTAATCGAGACACAAGAAATTACATCAACGCGACGCGCGGCACATCGCACACGCTCGTATTGACATCGAATATTCCAACACGGGTGAGATATGTTGTATCTGGTGGGTTATGAACTGACATTGATTCTTTCTAAACAGTGAAAAATGTAGCATCGTGGATAGTAATGCCCGAGTTCGGTTCTGAGACGCGGTTCGAAATTGAACTTCCTGAGTTGAACGCAAAGTTCGGTTCAACAAAGCTCATCGTAGTCATCGAACCGGGCAGGAAGCCCAGTCCAAAGTTCTGACTATGGACAACGGTTCGAACTAGAACTGAACCATCAAATTGTGAATTGAAAAAGAGATAATTTTCTTTCAACACTCATAGACCTTCACGAAGATACAGTGTAATACAGTAGCTTCTGGGGACCTTTTCCACCCTATTCCGGAAGGACCGAGCAGTCATCAGGCTAGATCTTGGTTGTTTACCACGCTGGGCGCTTGTGCCAATGCTGTTCCCACATGTCCATTTTGAACAGCTTAAGCTCCGAGAACCACTTCCGACTGGGATTTTCCAACATGAAGTAGACACAGACAGCACCCGTCACGAATACTAAAGCGACTTTATATGATATCTTTAATTCCTCACATAAGATCGGTTCAAATGTGTTTGCTCTTAAACTGAACCAGAACCGATGGTCAAGCTCAAGGTTCAGTTCTCGGTTCTGCAAAAATCTCAGAGAACTGGACTGAACCGAAGCCTCCTGGCAGTGTTGGCCGGTCAGTGGTCAAAACTCGAAGTCATAGTCAGCGGTTTGTTGACGGTTAGTAAACCGTCAATGACCGCCAAATGACCAGTGACTTTCCCACCAGCTGAATGGAGGTTGAGGCCGGACCGTTACCAAAATTAGAACATCATCGTTCGACCGTGCTTCATACGTGAGTTAGGGGCTAACCACACTGCCCCACCTGTAACGTCTTCATATCGACCTATGAGGGGTCGAAAAATAATTAAATGATGTTCTTGAGGTCCAAAGCTCACAAATACGTAGAAACGACCGCCAGATCCCCTTACTGTCATCGATAAGTTTCTCCAACCAAGTCGTCCTCCTACACTCTTCAACATTTTCTGTCATCACCTCTTATCAGTCTCTGCAAACTCCGCATTACCCGAGCGCTTATTTAGTGTTTTTGGCAACATTCTCACAAAACTTTGATCTCAGCTGGCCGATCAGACTCTCGTCGACATCAGTGAAGATCCACGTACGAGACGAATACACAAAGCCCAAGGCCAAAAGAAATCTCAAGTGCTACTTTGGGTTGCCTCCACCACCGACCACTGGTTCGGTTACCCGGGGCGGTGCACCCACACCAGTCACACCTGTCATTGCCAGTGCCGCCGAATCGCAACAGCCATCCTCGTCAACACCTTCCGGAAACCGTGACGCAGCATCTACGGAGACAGTAAACCGATACGCCCAATCCGTTGAAGAGGACGACGAAGACAACGAGCCAGTTCGCACCTCCGCAACGCCTGCTATGCCATTATCAGTATTATTTATTTCAAAACACGCATTGGGCTACGGTATACAGTTCTCACATTAGGTATAGCTACGACGAGGAGTTGGCTCTCTATGAGCTCCTGGAGCCGGATGCGGATGGTGAGGAGGACCCCGAATTTGACGATACGACACACGACATACTTCTAAATTGATCATTGTACTTCCTATTTATGGCCAAATACACATTTTATGCACCCAATGAAGTGTGAATTTACATTACACGTCGTCTATCTAGCGTCGCCAACACTTTAGGTGAAGTTAATCGTCCTATCGTCTCGAGTCAGACGCAATGCCGACGCAAGCCGAAAGGTCACTGCCTGTTATGGAACGTTGGTCAAGAGTCATGGTCATTTTGTTGACCAATGACTATACATTTTGACGGTCAACAACTTTGTTGACGGTTGCATGACCGGCACACCACTGCCTCCTGGGCATCACCAACTGTGAAAGTAACTAATTTCAGAGATTAATGCAGTTGAAATGGAGAGTTTCGTAAAGCATTACAGCTCGTTAGTATAGCTCGTGAAACCATCTACATAGTACAATACCAGGTAACTAAGAATCTCAGGTCTAAGTATTCTCTTTGCGCCTAGCCTTGTAAGTAGATGCTGCTGAAAGAGCCGTTCGAGCCAACCGGTTGGCTTGTTCGCCTTTTTTTTAGGTAGTCATGGTGTCGCGATTTACAAACTTGAAGGTCTCTGGGTGGACTACTCACACAGTGCGGAACGTGGTCATCCGATGGGAGCGTTTGTACGGGTAACATTCCGATATAGATGGCGAAATTCCCTGAAGGGAAAACATGCTGTGTGGATGTGGTTACACTGGAACCTGAAGAAAGTGCCAAGGGAGCATCAACAAATCAATTCAACGTTCATCCCTAGATCTAACACGCTATACCCCCCAGGTAACGGCAAGCTGAGGATAGTGTCAATTGGGGACTCGTACGAGATGTTTGGGTTGGGTGGTTCCATACTAGGTCATCAAGGGACATGGAGGCGTAGGTATCATAGGTATCGGACCATATTCGAACCACACGGCCACTTGAGCCCCCTCTGCACCTCCAAAACACTAGCTCCACCGTAACACTGACACTTAGGCTCGGTTGAACGGATGCTAGGAAGGGATACTGTAGCGGAGGGTCTTCCGAATCTGAATGCTCTACTGGGAAAGTGCTGCGGCATCTGATGTCTTTCAAACGCCGTTGATATTATAAATTTAGACGCCTGAGAAATGATATGAAGCGCAGACGATATAAATATCTTAGCTTCTTCAACATTCAAATCCAACCCCGTTCTCTTTACTCAGACCTCGATCTGCCTAAGCCTTAATTCCTCACATGAAGAAATTCGCCATCTTGAGCTTCCTTGCTGTATCTGCGGCCGTCACTTCGAGCTCAGCTACGCCCGTCTCCCGGGACGCTGCCACCCCGGGTTACCTGCAAATGTCTTTCCTCAATAAGACGACTATTGGATTTGTCCAAAGCATTACCAGTTATGGTTCGTCATTTCAAGGCTCAAGCTAATCTTCGTTCACTCATTCTGAATACAACGATCAGGAATTTTCGGAAACCCTACTCAATTCCCCTCAGAAGCTGTTCAGTTCTTAGCCGAGTGAGTGGACCCCTCTTTCTTTATTATCACCATCAAAGGGAAACCTTCGACGCTCATCACCACCTTCACCAATACAAATAGTCCCACTTACGCAGGCACCCAGAACTTCCAGATTGTCAGTACTGTAATCGGGTATACATCAGGACCGTACCTCGGTGAGAAAGGTGCATCCGAACAAACGATAATGCTAACTCAAGTATCTATGTCTAGGCATTACCACCCCCGCCTCGCAGTCCTCATTATCTAGCGGTGTCGGATACGGGCACCTAACCGGCAGCAGTCTTAGTTTGTTTTATGCACTTTCATCCTCCGTCAGGCCCTGTACTAATAACCTCCGCCATCCCCCTAGCTGCCGATTCCTCCCCACCGACCGCCTATGTAGATAGCTGGTCCAACCCCCAATCCTCCGAATCGCAGGTGTGGATCATAGATCCATCCACCTCCAAAATACACCCCAAATGGACCAACTCTGACAGCTCGACGTTTGAGGATTTTACGGTGTCCTGGAAGCCATATGGAGTCAGTAGCTCGGCGGGGACCATCACTTTCGTGACTAGTCTGGGTGCGGTGCCCAGTTACGAGTTTCCAATCGTACGTTGAGATATGGATCAGTCTTCTATGCAGTTACTAACATCTCTCCCTTATAACAGGAGCTCACATTTGTTGCAGCCTGAATCGTTTGAAAGGCTTCACTAGCAGGGAAGAGGTCCAGGAAGAGTAGATTCATGATTGACAGATAAAAACTATGAACCATAATAAGGACGACCATCTTTCTTACCTAGTACCACTCTTTACAATTCCTTCATTTGACCTGAAGACTTCTGGAATGACCATTTTCGATCTTAGGCGCTGTGGTTCCATGGATTTCAATTTGAGGTAGGTCTAATGATGTCGCACGGTATGTGTATGAATGAGGAGATAAGATCAAACTTCATTTGGGTGATAGTTATCAGACATGTGACGAAGGTTGGTGATGGTATCAAGCGCGATTAGGGGCTAAACGCGTTTGCGTGCTGATCACGTGCAGAGTACTGCTCCAACTTCTAAGTTGAATAACGACCTTCACGACTATATTAACGGAATAATTCTATCCAACCGATTCCAGGAAAAGAAGAAGCTGGTTTAATCTTTAAAATTTGAATAATAAGGTATAGCCTATTGTAAATGCTTGAAATGTCCTCTCCATATTACGCAGCCTCCTTCTCATCATCGCGCAACTCCTCCACGGTACTTTCCACAGCTGTACTTTTCCTAGACCTTTTCACCCACACCTGAATAGTAGCCAAAGTCACACAGCTCACCGCCACCCACACCAGCAGCACACCAAAGTTTAGCCCTACCTGATTTTTCGTATTAAATATAACTGTCCTCATCGCCCGATTGACGTTGTAGAAAGGCGCTCCGTAGCCATAGCGAAAGATATGAGGCATGACGTCGATGGGGTATATGCAGACGGACACGTTAGTGATGATCCAGGTGATCATAAAGTAGGGCATGAAGCGGATGGTGAGGAGGGTCATCATCGTTTCAAGGGCAAGACCGCTGTGGAGGTTAGGCCAGCGAATATTAATTGCGGAAGTGATTTTTATCGGTTAAGAAAACGCACACAGAAAGCATTCCAACCCAATTAAGCATCCAAAATACCAAGAACCCAGCATGTCCGAACGCGCGGGTCATATGTAACTGGAACGCTACGCTCAAAAGAGAATAGAAAAACTGATTGTAGATCACCATGGTTAGTAGTTGTCATGAGGATCAGCCAATGAGCAGAAAGAACATACCGATAGTACAAAATACGCAGTGAAGGACGAGACCAAGCGCAAAATGATCAGCGAACGGGTGGGTAGCGACTTTTCAAGACCCGAGGCTTCGCGCGCAGCCGAGGCGATCATAACAATAAAAAATGTGAGGATGAGCTGATAGATGAGGCCCACAAATGTGACGGCAGAGGCACTGTGCAGCACATAT
>Ga0247742_10003115_pt1 | contig 10633 bp, 3 predicted proteins | sample UWRJL208509C2_FD_180944 | JGI IMG/M metagenome (GOLD analysis project Ga0247742, IMG submission 180944) | Plant litter microbial communities from Arlington Agricultural Research Station in Wisconsin, United States - UWRJ-L208-509C-2 | ecosystem: Environmental > Terrestrial > Plant litter >... | reverse complement strand
GGGTGGTCAGAGCCAAATCGACTTCCATCCGATTCTTCGCACGTTTCTTGCCACGAGAACCGACCTAAAACCGGCTCCAAAAACGACATCAAAACGGCCAGAATCGACTACTCTGACCTCCCCTAATGTTAAGCCAAGCGCGACGTCCATGCTTGATGGAGTCCAGGCGACGGGTTGGATGCCCCGTGTATATCTGGCGAACTTTCATGTCATACTCTATGAAACAACCATTGTGAACTCGGCCTTTTGCGTCTATTGAAGTGGCGAAAACAAACTGTACTGGCTGAGTTTCCCATATACCGTTGGCGGGACGTCCATGGATGATTTTCACAATTTGAATGTACGATCATCGATCATCTTTTGCTGATTCTCGCACGTGTCCCCTCTGGACTTTGAACTTTCGGAGGATCCTTACAAATCTATAACTATGCGATGTCCCTCATAAAATTGTGAATTTTTTTGACAATATGGCTGTGTCCAGGTAGACGCGTTCGGTCTTATCTTTCAAGTTGTTGAACTGCAGCGTTTTAGCGCCTAGTACAAACTCACTTCCTTCAACCTTTTTCTTTAGTGAAACATATGTTCCAGATCAGAATTTCGATTAAAAATTTTCACCCCCCTAATCCTCTGCCATGTTGTCTCTCACAGTCACCGGCCGATTTTCATAGCTGATGGTCGTAAAACTCCTCAGCTTGAACATGCTCCAACCAGACAAACGCTTCCATCCGCATCTTCAACTCTCCCGGTGCCGATTATATCATGAGCGAATTCACTGCTGAGTTACTCATTGGTAATATCACTCATACTATCCAGATCTGCCTTTCACAACATTCGGCGATGGGATCAAAGTTCCTTTCCCCACCTACGCAATGTAGGGCACGCACGTGTATTCCGTCGCATCGACAAGACTCTGCGTCTCACTCTTCACTTTCAGAATTATCTACTTTCTTAGTCTGCATGTACCTTTTTCTTAGTACATTTCACTTATATAATGGCCTTTGTTCAACGCGATTGCCCTCAGAATTCTGTATTAGTACCACCAGTCACAAGTGGATAATTTCAGATGTAGGAGAGCACTGTATATTAGTACCCTAGGAGCGACTGTATAAAAATTCGATCTGACGTATGAGAACATGAACACACAAACACATGGCAATTCTAAATATATCTGTTTGCAGATAGATTGCGGTCAGTACACACTAATAAGCGCCCGAAGTGGGATTTAGGCGCTTATAATCATCCTCACGTGGCATACATGATTGACTGTGATAGAAACTTGACCTATTCACTTCGCTGTAAAAGAAGTGTTCGTTGGCCAGTTTGATGGATAAAGCTCAAATAGTGTTCAATTTTAGAGACAACCAAAGTAAGGTCATCGCCTGATTCCGGTGCTTTACGATCAGCGGAGAGTTGATATATCTCAGAAAGGGGGAAAATATCTGTCCCATCTTCTATATGCTGAACATAGCTATAAGGCCAAGGAGTACAAATTTTTTCAACGATGCCGGTCCATGACCTTCGATTGAAAAGAGAGCGCCCAGCGTGGGTAAATCTTATGTAAATGCTATTGGTCATGCTCGTGCTTTTTACAGGCACCTGAGTCGCGGCAACACTACCTCTACCCCTTCCTGGTGGCCGCGGTGAGGTTCAAGTTAATGGTCAACGTCTATCGACGTTCAACGTTTCAAAATTCCAAGGCTTAAGCGTAGAGCTGATCGTCAACTACAGTTGAATGTGCGGCACTTGACTGCTGGGTATTCACTAAGTTACCGAGCCCAGCTGTACGTTCAAACGGAGTGGGGATGTTGACATAGTACATAGTACATGCGCTTGGAGGTGCAGGAAACCGGAGGACCGTCCACACCAAGTAATTCCCCCATTTTTTGTTCACCAGCTAGTCCTGAAATTCGAAACCTCAGCCAGTAACATTAACCTATACATCCGTAATTTTATGTGTGGCTGCGCAGATGGGAGCTGTTCCACCTTGCCCCAGAAAAATGTCAGACCTCATTTAAGTACTGACCACATGCTGGTCCCCGGTTGATCCACCTCGGCACCGACTTGGCTTTCACATAAGAATTTGAACGGCAGTGCACAAAAGGGTCCGCGATCCAACATTCGCAGTTGTATAAGTTGGCTAGTTCTTTCACGCGACCTGACGCAGCCCGCGTAAATCTGCCCTTGCCTGGCGCCTGTCGATTTCAGGAGAACCCATAGCCGATATCTACCATGATTCCTAATCTTTCTACTCACGACACGCTCGGACCACTCTCGATAGGATTCAGTATCTCCTGCGTCGTCTTTGGAATCTTCACTACTCAGGTGTATATATATTTTAGCCGGTATCCTCTCGACAAACCCGTCTACAAGTATTTGGTAAGTCTCATGCTTACGACGCGTACATAGTGAATACTGACAAAAAGTTAGGTCGTTTTCTTGTGGTATGCATTTTAGCAACAACAACTGGCGCGTCTCTGAAGACTTTGTAGGTCACTAGAGCTATTGGACCAATTCTTCATAGGATACTCTGTCTACTACTACACTGTCACGTTGGTCTTTTTTTCTTATGGCTTTCAAGTTACAGGCTAGATCCTGATTAAGTGCACCAGAAATTTCAATAATGTGTTGGTGATAATTCAAGGTGATATAATCTGGTGAGCTATCTCATCCATTCAATGCACCCTTGCACTAAATACCGTTCAGGACACTTATCGTAAGTTATTTACTCCTCAGGAGAGCTCGATCTTGACAGACGTCCTCGCCATTAGATTCAAACAGCTGTGGGGGTGAGTCTCTTCAATCTGGCTGTCGATCAAGCAATCAAACTCAACGTAAACACAGTGTCTAGTGGGGACTATCGTAAAGAGGTCTGTTTTCGTCTTGAGATAAAGGAAGTATTCGGTAACTCATGTATGTATGGATTCAAGTTGTTTCGCATTGCGCGTCTGGAAATGTATGTTCCATCTTTGTATTCTGTCTGGTTCAAACTAAATGTTCGTAGTCAGCAAACGAAACATCTACATCACAGGAGCGATTGTGCGCATGAATCATTTTCACGCTCGACCGATCTCTGACGACTAAGCAGGTGTTTATGGTCGTGACTCAACTTGCTCTTGCCATTGGTACAAGTATATTTTTGTTACCAGGAACGCATATGCTAATATAACCGATTTCAAACAGTGTATTGCGTCAGGGCGTAAGTCTCGCATGGGTGCCTATCATTTTGAATGACCTGACGGCGACTCAGATTTGCGCTCAACAAACTATATCTGGCAGACAGGCTGATGGTGGGGCTTCTAGGTACCGGCTGGCGTATGATTAGGAGCTCACATATGTGCAACTTATAGGTCGTGGCGTCCTTAGCTCTAGGTGCAGGGGTTCTAACGGACTTCCTTGTCGCCGCAGCACTATGTTACTACTTGCGACAACTACGGACGGGGTTTCGCCAGTGAGTTTCCGTCGGCACTGATTTTCTTCTATCCTTCTGACTGAGCGATTCCCAAGGTCTGATAATTTAATCAAGACACTCACCATCTACGCGGTTAACACCGGCGCGCTCACAGGGTATGGACGCTCTTCCATTTCATTACCTTTTCTCTCACACAGTCCTTCTCAGCGCTGTTGGTCTGTTCACAATAATTCTAGTAGCAAATTTCCTTGCATCCTGTTTTCCAAACGCTCATCGAGCCCCTTAGTACGATGCACGCCCAGGAACCTTATCTTTCATGGGCACCTACTTCACGCTCGGAAAGCGTAAGCTTACTCCAACCACGTCTCTCGATGCTTACTGACCTACATCGCGGTTTCCAGTCTACGCTATTTCATTCCTGTGTACGCTAAATACCCGTCGAGTGATCCGTGGTCGAGGGACAGATCAAGGATCGACGAATACCAGCAACGCACATAATGGCGCCTTCATCCTCTCGCCAAATCATGGTCGTCCAACACATAGCCAATATACATCAAAACATTTGGCCACCAAGGTCAGCGCTAGCCCTTTCCAACAGCGATGCGTCCGCTAACATTCCGGTACACTTGTTTGGTTTACAAAGAGTGTGGAAATCGGTGTTCTTCAAGAAGTCTCTGTGAAGATGGAGATGGAGATGGATAAACCACTTGCCGCCCTTGGTGAGTTTTGGTCTTGTTCTGACAGCGAACTCCCCTCAGCGCATCAACTACAGGTACCGAATCGGCCTAAAAATTTCTCAACCGTTTGAGCAACTACATGCATTGTCAAATTTGGAATTTGATCGCTCCCTCATTATAATCCTGTCGCTGTCATAAAACGAATTGTATCTATAATTACGTTATGTAGACTTTTACTTACCAACCCACTGTAGGTGCGGTTTTTGCAACTCGTTTGTATTAGAGTCGGATAAGTATTCCATTGTCATTGGATGCTTCGAGTACATGGTTTGTTGCGGGGTTGGCTATCCCGAACGCCCCTTACCGTTTCATTTTGCAGACTGAGACCCTGTCGACGCCCCAAAGCCGTTGCTAATACATTGGGGACTTGGGTTATTCTTAGAAGTCAAGTCGACAACGTTACACCCTTTTATTCATGTACCACGGCCATCATAGTAGACGTGTGATGGAGGCGCCCAGTGAAGTTAGCATCGAAAGACACATCGCCCACGCCGCCTCTTGTCAACCAACCATGTGCTCGCCACTTTCCGTCCCCTTACTACCGCATGGTGCATGGTAGGTCTTCCATGCTACAAAGGATCCCGCAATCACGATGCCCGGAATATAATTATTGCATCCGACAGTCAACGGAGCACGTTTAACTATCGAGGGTGAAGTCAAATTGGAGGTTCCGCCGTTCCTGTCGACCCCACCCTCGCGAGCTGTCGCGCCTTCATTCATTTACCTCAGTCTTTCAGTATGTCTTCTGATTTGGAGGGTGTTCGTGTTACACAGGGTGTCATAGACAGCACCCTGGGCGCACTTTTCATCGGCTTCGCCGTCTCTTGTGGAATCTATGGTATCCTCGTTTCCCAAATATTCTCCTACTTTAGAAACTATCCAGGTGATAGGCCACTTTTCAAGTACTTGGTGAGTACCAACTATCTTATATGCTTCGAACTGCGTTCATATTCTCTGGGCCTGGTATAGGTTGTGTTGATTTGGTATTGGGGTTTTGAGCCTCGCATAAAAGGAAGAACTAAAGTGTTATATGGACAGGCTATTGGAGACCGCGGACCAATGTTTCATTGGCCATGTTGTATATTTCTACAGCATATCCAACTTCGCCAACCCGACTGCCCTTATTCAAGGCTCCACAACTTGGTGAGCGCACGTCTCTCTGTCCTTGTCAGTCATCACTCACCCTATCGCGTGTAGGTCATTCATCGTATGTCTTCATGACTTTGCTCGTTGGTTTCCCATGCTGAGTGTTCGGTCTGAAATCAGCTGCAACAAACACTTGGGGTATGTGGACTATGTACGCATGGATTTTGAGTCACTGACACGAACATATCTAGGGTGTCGTTGGCGCCATTGTCAAAGCGTCAGTACCGTCCAACTATCTCTCCCCATTTCAATCATCTCAACGGGTCTCCAAAATATTTTCAGTTACTTTGGTTTCCGTGTCTGGCGGTGTCAGTTCTCCAATTCGATGTTTGCTCTCCCAATATTGATCCAACTACAGTCAGTGAACGAAACGTCTGGATCACGGCCGTCATTGTAAGGTTTCTGTATAATATCATGGAGCCATTGACTGACGATATATCGACAGCTGGTGTCTACCTTTTCTCAACTGGGTTAGTTTGCGATATTCGACGTCAGTTGCTGGTGGCGAAGGACTTACACCTACTTCTGGTGCTTCGCAGGTCTCTCAATGGGTACGTGTGTAAATTCTCCCTCAATCGACATCGACCTCATTGCCTTCCACATTCAGCTTTCACGATAAAAGCTTTCCTACTTCCAAGCATCTTTACCATACAGCATCTCTTGGTAAAATTCATCATATTTTGGCTCCACGTTACAGGTACTAACAAAGCACTCAATAGACCTTAGGAACGATATCAATCTCTGTCGGCTTGTTCACGGATGTGGTGACAGCAGCTGCTCTTTGTTATTTCCTCACTCGTCTAAGGACTGGGCTACATTCGTATGCGCGATATTTTTATCTTCCCTTGGCTTCTTAACTCATGTGGTTTCTTTTTTTCCCGTCATGACAGATCAGACAGTCTTGTGAATAGCTTGTGTGCTTACGCCATTAATACTGGGGTGCTGACAAGGTACGATGTCAGTTCAGACATTTTAAGCCTGTCGCTTATGCAGTCGTTATAGCACGATCAGTCTTTCCGTATTGATCTTGGTGAGTGTTTCTTCATAGCAGGGTCCTGGCAAGTACTGATTGAAACACGAAGTACCGGGTAATGCCGCCTACCAACCTGTCCTTCGTTGCTACATATTTCATTCTGAGCAAGCGTAAGATTTATTCTTGGTTTTCCCCCTAATTTTCCGCTTTTACTGATCCCAGTTCACCAGTTTATGCAATCTCCTTCATGGCAACGTAAGAAGCCTTTCTCCAAATCAAATCGAATATTGTACTCACCTCGTTACCCCGCAGGCTAAACACACGGCGAACGGTTCGTGGCCGGGGTACCGATAAGCAAGGAGGAACGACGACCAACAACACAAATATGTTTCATCTTGGCACGCGTATGCCAAGTATGGGGCCAAGTGACCTTGAACGATGGGACAAGGTGCGTAGTGACCTCGTAACCGTTGGATCGTCGCTCAGTTGAACATGTATGTGTGGCACTTAGGTCGACCCACCTGCCATGTTCTTGGTACCTGATGTCCCAAAACTGAATTATTACGATCCATAGGTAAGCGCATATTTGCTCTTTCCTCCAAAAAATTTAACCCATGACTCCACAGAACGTCCGAGAGATTGGCACCTTAATAGTTTTCTACCCATCCGAGTACTTTCCGTACTAGATGCATATTTTGACCTTTTTGTAGCGTATATAAATATAGGCTCGTTGTATTTTCATGATAAATGGACCCACGCGGTTACGAAACGTTAAGCGCGTGGTCCTTTTCGCCGTGCCCGCTTCGTAACCCTGACAAAAATGCATCTATTGAATGAGAGCTGGGCTTCGCGGTGCACAATTTCCTCTTGTTTCCTTGGCCTATGTGCTTAATCTACCGAGTAAGAGATGGAAGTCATCTGAACGTAGAGGACAGATACCATCTAAATTTCACCTTCACCTTCGCCTTCGATGTCGTGCTGTTGCTAGGTATGTATTCTAGTAGCAGAACTTCAACCTTCTGAATCATGTCGTTGGAGCTGTCGTATGACCAGTAAAATAAGCCTTACATCAAGATCTGAGTGGTAAAACTTATTTATGTAGACCACAGTATTTATATGCCCATGAGGGAGATATTTATCAGAGGAATTTTTTTTCGAAGCACAGCAGGTCTTCTAGCCTCTATATTCGCAGAGTAAGAAATGAGAATACAGCGGCATCATATTCTAGTGCTGATATCGATGGATGGAGAACCTTCGCATTAGAAATCAGAAGACAAGAGTCGAAGTAGACATGCTCAAAGGCGGTGATGTTCCTCCTTGTCCTCCCAGTGAAATACTGATGATCAAGCTCCAATGCAAGAAACTTCTTGCACCTCGGTGCATGGCTGCCCGAAATCCACGTAAAGCCGACCATAGATACAACACGGTCAGCGCCGGAGACTTGACCTCTGGAATCATGATTGTTGTATTGAAATTCTAAGAATGTTCATTGCGGTGAGGTGAGGGCGGTGTTACTTGGAAAGGGCACAACGGGAGCGTATTGCCTGATATTCGAGAAGCCCTTTCGATCTCGGGCATGAGCGCTGAATACCCAGGAACATGCAGAAACCAGATTCGCGCCTGAAAACTACAGCGCCTTGGATTGTACAGCCGTAAGCTAATCTACGGTCAGAGCCCTCTGATGATGCTGCATCTCGAGGAGGCCAGCTCTTGTCGCCCTCGCAACTTGAAACCAAGAGGGTAATTTGCAACTAAGAGCACGAAAGCTTCTTGCGCAGCGCCACGCACCCAGTTCCCTGCCACATCGCCCGAGATTCAGACAGAGCGAATTCACGATCCGAAAGCTTTCAATGTTGACTGTGGCAAGTGGCTGCTGAGCAAGATACAAAGTGGGAGTTGCCAACATCCACCTTCGTGGGAACTACGTGCCGCTTTCGGCATGGTCCGAACCTGCCGCTATGCTTCGAAGTCGGAATGGGCTGTTAAACCTGAGTTGGTTGCTCATGAACCCACATCCTTCGTCAAGAACTCCTCCGTGATGCCAGAAACCCATGGGATAGAGTCAAAAGCATCAAGAATGTCACCACACGAGCATTCCACGTTCTCAGACACGAAATATGAACCAGGAACACCAAGGCCTTCCGCTCCGGATTTACACTCGAACCAGCAGTCCTGGAGTGGATTTGAAGAACCTGAGAATCGGAGAAGTCAAGGAAAGATGCTCTTAATGACATGCGTGGCGTACTTAGTCTTCGTTCTTACCATTGCTGGGCTCTTTCCATTTAAGCTCAATGAGCTTGCGTTTCCTTTCTCTTCCGGACAATATCTCCTCCATACCAAGGCAAACCACTCCAGAGCCCACAGAAGGACAGATGACGTTCAATTTGACAGCTATAGTCTGATTCTGAAAGGGCAGAGAGTATTTCTTCAGTGAGGAGCATCTGATTGCCATCTAGCGTCATGCTCACTTTTGTTTCAGCTCTGGAGAGTTTCATACTTTTCGACTGCCAGTTCCATCTCTCTGGCCAGATATTCTTGAGAAACTGAAAGCGGCTGGATTGAACTCCGTAAGCGTTTACACGCATATGGGTTTGATCAATCCGGCACCCGGCGTGGTGGATTTCGACGGATTCAGAGCACTACAGCCTCTCTATGAAGCAGCTACAGCTGCTGGCATTTGGGTTGTTCTGCGCCCAGGACCGGTGAGCATTTTCCTATTACTGCAAGTCGTCCTAACGAACCCGTCTTCAGTACATCAATGCAGAGACCACCGCTGGTGGTATTGCTCACTGGACGACGTCAGAAGTCGCTGGCTCCCTTCGCACCAACGCCTCTGACTGGAAGGCTGCATGGCAAGATTATATAAAAGGAATTATTAAGGTCACTGCGCCTTACCAGATAAGCAACGGGGGTCCTGTTATTGGTTCGTTCACTGTGACTCGCGGTTATTGACCATGCTAACTCGAAAGCAGCAATCCAAGTCGGTAGGTAGCCTCTTCTACCGCCAGACAACCACATAATACAGATGAGCAGATAACGAGTTCACACAAACTCCTGGCCATGCTGAATATTTCGTGGATCTCGAAGAGGTGTTCCATGCGTCAGACATAGTCGTGCCACTGACTTATAACGATCCCGGTAACAGGAAGAATTTCGTTAACGGAACGGTAGGTGTTCCTTAGTGCTATCCCATTTGGAGAAGAACTTATGTGTTTTATAGGGCGCTGTCGACCTTTATGGGTGTGTACATTTTTTTTAATGCCTGATCAAGCAATTGACTTCCCTCAAGAGTTGATTACTACCCACAAGAATTCGACTGCTCGAATCCTACTGTGTGGAAACCTGTCGCCACTGACTATCATCAGTACCACATGAAGACCAACCCTTCCCAGCCTTGGTATATCCCTGGCAAGCCGTTTTCTGTGGCCCCCGCAGAACCGATACTTACCTTATTCTCAGAGTTTCAAGCAGGTGCCTATGATGCGTGGGGTCCAACAGCTCCAGGTATCCAAACTTTTACGAGAATACATGCGCTTGGACTGAACGGTTGCTTTAGGCTACGGGCCGTGTCGGACCTTGACAGGACCTGATTTTCAATCAGTCTTCAACCTTCACCTCTGGGCCAGCAATGCGAAGCTGATCAATTACTACATGTTCTACGGGTCAGAAAAGTCTCTACTTTTACCTTACCATCTAGACACTCATTTCTATTGTTTTTTAGTGGTACCTCGTGGGGTGGTATCCCATTCCATGGAGTATACACCTCGTATGACTATGGCTCACCTGTGAGTTTCGCTTTTGTCAATCCTTCTATTATACTAGCGGCTGAATAAAGATCCAGCTCACTGAATCGCGTGAATTGACAACGAAGTATGATGAGCTGAAACGTCAATCTCTCTTTATCCGCAGTTCGCCAGACTTCTATAAGACAGATTGGATCGCAGACTCCTCGACTGGCCTCAGTGTTGCCTCAAACAATGCGACATACGTTACCCTGTTGAAGAACCCAGATTCAGGGACTTCGTACTATATTACGCGTCAAGCCGACTCGTCCTCAACGTTCGTATGCTTTCGTTACTCTTTCAACCGCCACCAAGCGCTCAATTTTGTTCTTACCATCAGTGAGACTCTCAACTTCAAGTTGAACGTCACCACTTCAGAGTTCGGTGCGCGACTAATCCCCATGGTTGCCTCGTCCATTACACTTGGAGGCAGGGAATCCAAAGTTATCGTTACAGACTATGCTTTTGGGGCGTCGTCGAAATTGCAATATTCGACTGCAAAAATTTTCTACGGTGGCGTAATCGGCAATCGAGATGTTCTATTTCTTCATGGGGTCTCATCCCAGGAGTATGAATTTGCCATGCG
>Ga0247742_10003113_pt1 | contig 10638 bp, 8 predicted proteins | sample UWRJL208509C2_FD_180944 | JGI IMG/M metagenome (GOLD analysis project Ga0247742, IMG submission 180944) | Plant litter microbial communities from Arlington Agricultural Research Station in Wisconsin, United States - UWRJ-L208-509C-2 | ecosystem: Environmental > Terrestrial > Plant litter >... | reverse complement strand
TCTTGCAGCCACTGTGTGTTTCACGAGACTGGTATGTCCTGAAAAGCACAGGAATGTTTGCGTTCATGTTAAGCGCATTCCTGGCGCAGACGAAGCTAACGAATATAATTCAGAATCAAAGTACATAGCAGATTCGGCAATAAACTCACGTTCGACAAACTCCAGCGACATCACCTTCGAGCAAGGGTGATTCAGAGTCACCAATTGCGCCTTGCACCACAGATTTGATCACTGCTTCAAGTATTGTCGCTTTGAATTTCCCATCTCCCCACCACTTCCGTTTAGAAAAGACCTTTTCCACCAGGCTGTCGTAGCATTCGATTGCCTCTTCTACATCCATTTGAAGGCGCCCTAGCATTATAGCAATTATCCTGCAACATGGGAATTAAATGAGACGATCAGCATTGCGACAATCGTCGCAGATATATGCCGAGACTCACCCTCCGGTGCTTGTACCACCAATCAGGTCGAAGTACTCGCACGGCTTTCGGGGTTTTTCAAGAAGCGGTCGACCCTCCAGTTTGAGTTGCTTGTTCTCCTTGACCATTAGCTTATGCATAATTTCTTTGATCGCAAGTAGCTCCGATATTCCGCGAATGCCTCCGCCATCTGTTCAGTAGTTATTCGTTGGCGGCGAGCAGCAAGGAGTAACGATCAGGCTATTCACCTAGTGCGAGGAGATTCAAAGGCGGTTCGTCACCAGAGGAAGTCATCGTTGAGACGAAGGAGCGAGTCTCTTGCGGTATGACACATCCGTTGATTTAATGAAACACGTATTACGGCAGGAGATCGATCCGCGAAAGAGGTACGCCTTACGACATCAAAATAAATGCCGTCTTTGTTGTCTAACGAGAACAAGGTATGTACATAGATGAGCCCCGGAAAGATAAACAAACGAAGGACTCAGGGAAAACAATGTAACATTAATGTTGCTCGGTGTCCTTCCGCTACCCAGCATAGGTGCCTAGAACATCGCTGACTGCGCTTCGATGGGCATTGTTTGGGCAAGTTCGTCGATCCTCATAATTTTTGCCTTCGATGATGTTCACGGTCATTGCACCTGTTAATGTTGATCTGATATTCCAAGTTTTCAACTCAGTGGCATTCTTAGACAGAAATGACAAGCGTTTCACCTCTTATCGCCTCTATTTCATCTTCCTATCAGATCTCCATGCTATGCCGATTGACGTCTGTCGAGCACAACACAATCTTGGAGCCTTAGCAAACTGAGTTTCAGTGAAAGAATCTCGTTTTCAATCAGGGGAGTTATGCTTACCTCGATGCCTGGTTCATCAACGTACTGGACGACCGCTCCTTTAGGCTTGGTAACCCCAGTTCGATTTTTCCAATCAACCAAAAGCTCCCCCCCATCGACATGCAGAAGAATGACCGAACTCTGCTGTTTAGTCTTGGTAGAATCCAGCTCGCGTCTATCCTATCAATTCTGATTAGCAGCTCTTGCTATTGGATATTTGAGCCTCAAAGGTGACAGTCGCTAGTGCTGAACGACTAATAGTACGAAGATTGCATCGAGGGCGTGGAATATACACATTCTGTCGTGCAAGCCTTACTGGGCAAGCTGGGCTGATCGAAGCTAAGTAGAAGGAGACGTCGAATAAATAAGTAAACAGCGTAGTCATACTTGAAATGACCGCTTACCGAGAGATGTTTGGGCCTCCAGCTCGCCCAAATGGAAACCCTAACCAATTGTGTGAGTGTTGGTTGCTTGCGCGTTGTTGGGGGTTGGAATGTTTGTTCCTGATCTACCGATTTGGATAGACTCTGAACGTTGGATTGGAGTCGATTGCGTGCATCACTGATGATGTATGGCTAAAGCAGTCTTGGTATAGGTGGGTGACATTCCCGGTCGAGTAGAGCCGGGGTATGATCGACATGGAGGGTTGAGCAAATGTTGCGGGGGAAGTTCGCTGCCTAGGCTTCGCTGCAAGGTCTGATTCGTGCTCGAGTGGGAAAACAATCGCTGGGGAAGGAATGAGATTCGAGAAGCTGTGATGCAGAAGATTTCCGTTTGAGAAATTTTAGGACTATGAGGATGGAGTTGGCGGCGAGGCCCGGGCCATTGCGCCCATGACCACCAGACGACATGGGTTGTCGTTAGTAGTTGCATGTCCAAATAAAATGGTCGGTTGGAAATCTCAGCGGCTTGTTCTCGTGCCAGAGTGCGTAGAGGCAGCCTGAGCCTGGCACAGGAGGCAGACCAGGGAACGATTCTTACACCTCTTCCTGAAGAGCAACATGTCGGATGTCTTGGAGAGGGATTCGTGCCTGAAAAAACTCGAGTGTTGAAGCAGCGGGTCCTATAAATTATGTTCATTGAGGATCGAGACAGGGAGGTGCGTCGGTGCACATCTTTATGCCCAGCGCCTACGCACATTCCAATAGATCTGCAGTCGAATGCACTAAACACCAGCTTTTCATTCTCTACCAATTCCCCGCGTCAGATGTCGTCCTGTTCGGTAGTTTGATATTTTCTTCTAGAAGAGCGGAATGACGTGCTCCATGTCTCGCAGCTTATACGAGGATAAGTATGTGCAATAACGGGAGGTCTAAAAGTACTCACGAGTAAGGTGCAGCCGAATGAGAATATTATGACCTCGAAAAAAGAAACACCATACTGTTGCTCGAGACAAATGTGGGGGATCAAAGGCTTAGTCCTGCAAATTTATGGGTCATCGGTGCGGTGTAGGCGAAGTAAAAGAGGTATTACCTCGAGCCTTGAGAGCAACTTGAGGATTCCACCACTGGTCTATATGATCAATTTTATTGCTTGTGGTCACCACCATGACTGTTCTACCAAAATGGTGAGCACCAAGGGCTCGAATCAAAGTGCCGCTGCTGCATGCTTTGAGCGATGTCGTATGGAATGAGAGAATCTACGCACGTTGAGTTTGAACATATCGTATGAACAAAGTCTTACTGCTCCTTGACATTGATTGGCGCTCAAAGTCGGCCTAGCGAGCCCGCGAACCAGCTAAACGTTGAGCTGGGTCTTTGTAAGCACAATCTGCCGATTGTTCACTTTCAGTCCCTGCTTGGCATCTTGACGCAACAATGCGCGCGTTCACCCCCAAGATGCCTCACTTCCTTCTTTCTTCCCATTTGCCTCCCCAATAGTCGGCGCGCGATTCATGTCGCGATTTTTTCAACCATCCTCTGCTTCTAGTATGTGTGGTGTGCTTAGTCTTGTCCTCTTGTAAGACCCGTTTCATGGGACCGACACCGAATGTGGACACGCGAGGTGTACTTGCCAACAGAAATGCGAGCGGGAGCTGGGATAAGAATAGTTATCACCAGCACTGAAACAGATCGGACGTCAGAGCGGAGAAAGAGAAGTGGGATGAGGAAGAGGAAGAGGACTTACAACGCAGCAGTGCACGGGTATTCGGTATTCGTCTTGATAGTCGGTAGCTGCAGGAAACCAAGTCGATCCAATATTGTGGCTTTTCGATGCGCTATACATCCTGCATCTACACTTGCGACCGGCCGGATATATCGGGCCATTAAAAGGTAGAGCTGAAGACACGAGTTGCTCGAACGCTTCCGACTGAAGACCTAGGAGAGGCCAGAGGGCCAGTCTCCAGATTTGGTCTCAGTGGCACCGACGGACATATATTGAGAAGATGCTGGAGCTGGCGCTAGGGTGGTGCGAGACACGTTGGGACACGGCTGTGGTACCGTCAATCGATGCCTGACGCGGATGGTCGAATTTTATCCAGCTTATGATCCTAAAAACTCGAATCAGCAACCCAGTGACATGGGATTGATGAGAAAGAGAGCATACCCATGTCGCGTGTGGTAATTTAGGATGTCCGACGCCAAACCTAACGCCAACCCAAAGACGCCACCGTAGAAATGAGAGCCACTCTATTCTTTATCTCTCACTAGAGGTCGCAGGTTAAGAGTGATCGCAAGTCAAAAGTTGTTTGGTAGAGCAGGAGAGGCCTACTCTGAGGAGAGGAGTAAGTGTCTTCTAGGACATGAATACGGCGAGCCAGTAGCGAGGCTGGAGGGTAGATTTTGGTTTGTATGTCAAAGACGTCGGGAGGTGGGACAGTGACGCGAACACGCTGAGAGAGTCGAGAGAAAGTGTAGACAAGAGCTGTGAGCGAGGTCTATTGGCCATGATAGTGGTGGGGGGAAAAGCTCGCAAGTCTGAAGCACTTGCTGCCTCTGCCCGGTTGATGGCTCACGAACACCCGGATTCGGATGGGCTTTGGCTGGCGGAAGGAGTACAGGATGAGTGAAGATAGGTATGTGCGGGAAGCGAGGATTGACGCGAAGGCATGTGGACCTATGCTGCGACGGGTGGGTGGAACGAGTTGCAAGGAACTCGGACGATAGATTTGGTGCAGGTATCACATGTGTCGAGATCAAAGGTTGGTCTGAGGATTTGAATCAGCGACGACATACGAGAATGGGGTTGAGAGGCATAGGACTTACCTGAGCCCCAGTTGATGCAGTACTGCAGGAACCCCGACCGGTCTTAAACCCACGGAGGGCCAAGTAGCCACAAATTGAAGAGCCAAGTGTCTGGTGAAGCACGAAAGGAGATCCAGAGCTGGTACATTCTTCAAAATTTGAATGAGCAACGACACACGATAAGAGTGTTCTTCGAGCTAGAGAGAGGAGGTCCAAAGCTGACGTGTTCTTTGCAAATAGTAGCGTAGTAGCAGAGGGGGAGGGCACGATGACGCCGTAAGGTGGCCTCGATTCGAAAAGTTACAGTAATCCCATCCGGGGAAAGGGTAAGAGCTACAGCAGACCTGCTTCCTTCATCTGGCAGAGAAAACGAGAAGCAGTTTCAGTAACCATCTTTGCATTTTCGTATTGGTCGGCGCTGGTGATAAGTTTGGCCTCAGTGATTTCAGATCAACAAACGCGGATCGTGTGAAACAAAGCCTTCCTCGTCGCCTGGGCCTGACGCTTGAGCACTTGTCGGAGAACTCTCACCTCCATCCTTTCGTCTCGTCCCATTCCTCGTGTCATTACCCATGTTCCCCTCCGTGACCCAGTCCTTGCGAAACGGCCTCTAAATCTTAGCTGGAGATGACATGGAAAAGGTGCAAAAAGTTTGCTCAGCATGATCTCGGGTTCGTCTTTAGTCCCTACTTTTGAACCCCATCTAATTCTCTGATAAATTCCAGTCCAGCTCACTACCTCCTCGAGTCTCGACGTCTCCGTACTCGGTGAAAATGTCCATCGAGGTCTGCCTCTGCTCTTCTTCAACTCTTTGGAGTCGCAGATGAATTTGCAGACACTCAGCACTCAGCACTCGATATTCGAATTTAAACACTATCGCAGGTCATCCGTTCGTTCTGTGCTCAGCGTTGGCTTGAGGTTCTTTCGACAGACCTAGCCTCGATCTCGATTCGCCTGGACCCGACGCTGGCCTCTGATCCCCAATCTGCACTCGCAAAGCTCCAAGTCCATCGCCACTACTGGAGTGCCCATATCCTCTACTTGTGCCGCGCCTTCTGCCACCGCACCTGCAGGAGGTCGTCTACAAGTGGCGCGTACGTCGATAGACCTCAACGCCACCATTTATCCGAAATCTGGGCAAGCAATGGTTCCAAGTTGGTGATGGGTCGCTAGACATTGTCTTTTGGCTGCTGGTCTGCATCATGTCGGTTACTCTCTCGTCTCACATATATTTTTCAATAATTGACATATCGACCTTTCTCCAGACTTGCACACCCTCCCTAGGTGTTGCCTTCATGTCCATTTACCCATCTATGATTTACCAACCCATCACGGTTCGATCCTCGACGCGTAATTCGACCCGTCTTTGTGGCGAGGGCTTGATGTCACACATCAGGCCTCAGGTGCCATATCTACACTATATGCGGCCTGGACGCGGAAGCTTCAAAGGAGTGTTTTACCGACGTGGATTATGCCCGTCGGCAGCGAGTGTCCGTACGGGCCTCACCGTTTACAGCCGGCAATAGCAGTCGTGGATTCTGCTCGATTTCTTAGCAGTAGGAAGCGCAGGCGGTTGAGGTTGTGACGAAACTCGTTGAGGTGCCCAGAGTCCTCCGACACCGTCAAGGCCAAATATTAAAAACGTTGTTTGGGTTTCGCCTGTATTGGCAGCTCTGGTCATTCCTCTCGGCACATGTCACTGGTTCCCATGCCTGTTGGTGCACTCTGGAGGTATGAATATTCATTTTGTTTGATTCTTTCACGATCGTTGACCCAAATATTTGCTTTTAGGAGATATATACTTGCGACTACCGCGTCTAGTTCATCGCAGGCGATAACCAGCTCTGAGTGGCCTCGCTCTTCCTCGACATCAAGAACGTTCATGAACGCCCAACCACCAGTGTCAGCACACCAAAACATACGAACGAACATTTGAGCTCACATCGGTGTTGTTATGATCGCACCTCGAGGTCATACTTTGAGGAACATCGTCGACGATGTGCATCCTACGCCCTACTCTGAGCTCCCTATGCGACCAGGATTCTGCCTACTCCGTTAAATTCCGAACCTCGGAAGCCGCCGTTGAGCGACTTCCTCTGGAACCCTGTCCACACCTTCGCAATCAATAATCGCCAATCATAACAGAAGACGCGATATTTCAGTTGAGAAAGAACAGGAAGTCACAATATTGGCATATATAACTAGAAAGGCCACTCACTGATCCCCGACATTGCATATCCCTTCTTCAATACTGTCCAGAGGGCGACATCGATGCGATCAAGATCATCAACACCGTCCTAGCTCTTCGCTCGCTGTCGTCTTCTCCGCCGACTACTTCAAGAGCACATCGCCTTCTCCCAGCATTCGGGTCCACCACCGGCGTGACCTTCTATTGTGGATGCATCGGGATGAACGAGACTACTCCCTTCAAATCCGATCTCCCTTTCTCATCTCGCGCTCGTTCATCGTCCCTCCCAGGTCGAACCTGCCGAAGACGTCTCTACTAGAGTCGTCTAGATCTCTGGCCCGATCGACGGACCCGCCCAGGGTACATTGTCCAGAGGCTGCCCAACACAACCAAAGAGCCAAGGAGTTCGCCATCGTCAACAGCGTAGCCACTCTAGCGTATCCCACTCATTAGAAGTGGTCGACTCAGACATCTTTGCTTTTATCGTTGCGGCTCCTGCAAACCATTCGATACGTCGTTCCTCTGACCTCGGCAAATTCCATTTGGGGGACCCCTCACTAGCGAGACCGACATGGCACCTCACAGCGGACGTCAATTCAACGAACGACCTCAACGAGTGGTCTTCAGTAATATTCGAGTCCAAGATGTACGCCATCCTCCCTCTGGTCGTACTCCGGTTGCAGTGCTCAGGTGCTGTCGAAACATCCTAATAAACTCGGGTATCGATCAAGGCCGCCACCCACTTACGCCCGAATCGACGACATATTCGGTCTCGACCAGCGTTTCCACAATGGCCTCAATTTGCATTCTGAAGAGGAATATCCTTCCTGGTGATCACCCTCGGCCAGCAGGCGTTATATTTTCAACTCCCCGTGGCACGGCAAGATCTGGTCGGTCCGCTCATCAAGCTACTGAAGATACTTTTCAACAGCTATTCACATTCTATTTTCTGGATCTATTCTCAATTACTCCCCACCTGTCGTTCCTTGGCTCTGGGTCTTGGGATTCTCACTCGACTTGCCGCTCGGTGAGATTGACGATATAACGTCTCACAGGACCTCGCTCTGACTCTCAGGCGACTCGCCAATCGGCTGATGTGTTTGACGCCACAGGGTCTCGCGCGCCTCAGTCCGAGCTCTGTAGTGCTTGAATGTTGCTGCAAATCCGCTGTACTTTGGTCTTAAGTAGCTCCTCTCGCTCACTTGACTCTGAACCTTTTACGATATCTGTGGATTACAAACTCTTTCTTTTTGAGCCTTCCGATGAGTGTGTATCCTTGTATCATGTATTATTTTATAGGAACGTCAATGGATATTTTTTCTATCAGAAAGACTCGCATATGCCTTCAACATCTTTAACTCTTCAACCCTCCCGAGTCTAGACTGCGACTTGCTGAAGAATCCTACTGCTGCCCTCCAACTTCACCGTGTGTCACCACTTTCTCGAGTGAAGTCAAATTTTTGGGTGGACATGCATCACCACATGGGGAATCAGGGATTAACATTATGTGGGCCTACATCAGTTGCTTGCTAGTATTCTCCGTATATGCAAAACGCGTCCGAATAAACACATAAGACCCTGCCTTCCCGTCCTGACATACCACTCTAGCGCACCCATCACAGTCTTAGAACGACTCGCAGTGCCAGCCGACGTTGTCTTACTATGGATTGGAGGAGGATGATGGTCTCGTCGCCGTAGCGCTGGTGCCGTTGGTGAATTATGAGGCCCGTCCGTGCTTCATCCATTAGGTTAAATGTGCCGGTGTGGCTGGAGTTGACGGAGGCGATGGACTCATATTCAGAGAAGGCTGAACAGACAAGATCAGCAGGTACAATGGCAAATATCTGCACTTGTCCCTCACCTATAAACTTGCAGACCCCAACGCCGCAGACCTACAGGCTTCAAGTCTTGGTGTAGTCAGCTGAAATTATCTGATACGTTTGTTAACTTACCGGGACAAAGACCTGGTATTCGTCACTTGCGCACCATCGCAGTTGTGGAATAGGTCGCTTTGGAGGATTCGCACTGGACGGTGTTGGTGGTTGGAGCTAGGTAGTTTGCACGCCGTGAATGGTATTGAACACGTTGCAATCGCTACTTGAATCTGCGGTAATGAGTTTCAGTTGGGATGAATAGGTGGATAACAGAAAAAGAATCTATTGAACGAATAAGACAATGACAACCCATCACAGTCGGAAGAAATGCTTACCGAGAATTTGTGGGTCTCTAGCTGAGATACTGCCCCACGTCTTTCTAGAGTGAGGACACTTCGACGCCCAAAATCAGCAAGCATGTTCCTGCCACTGTAAGGTGTCAGGATGTGGGTGCATCACTGTTGAGACGGTCTAGCGTGAATGTGCTAACTCCGATTCGACGCATACAGGACCAACCGAAGTTCCTGAAGTATCGGACTAGATGATAGATGTCCATGCCATACTGAAACGCGTGTCCCGGCGCTGGTGGCTCGCGATGTGAGGGTAGGAAGATGTAGTACTAAACAAACTACGCAAGGCAGTCCACAATATCGGCTGTCGAGTACATAGTCACCAGGATCTGTCGGCAGTGGTTGGTTAGTAAGGTGGTGCCCAGTCGTCCATTAGGTTGGCAAGGATGAGTGACCCGGTGAGATGGGTGGTAGAAAGAGTCGATATCAGCGAGAGCCTTGGCGTGACTGACGCGGTTCGTGTGAGCCTTCCGTGCCAAGACGGTCCACCTTGCTTCCCTCTTACGCGTGAACTTTGCGTTGAACCCCAACCTCAAACATCTAGCGGTATGTTGTTTTCAGTAACCTATTCGAAAAATGGTGCTCATTGTTGGCTACAGCTTCAACACCGACCAATGGCCTCTCATGTGGACCTTCCTCAGTAGCCACTCCCTACATAATGGTACGTCAGTCGTGTTTGCTGGACAAAACCTTCCTCACTTGCAATGCCACGCACAGTCCTCCAAGGCCGACCACTGACTACCTTATCGAGGAATAATATTTTCTCGGACGATAACTACGCCTAGGCCTAGAGCATAAAGGGCGCCAGTCGAGGTGGCAGACGACTTTTCCTTTGGGTCGGTTGGGTGCATCATATTGTTTTGAGGGCACTGGATGAACTCACCCGCAGACGTGGCTTTGCACGATCCCACAGGTCTATCGGTATGATATTCACTTCATTTTTTCGAGTGAAATGCCCTACTCACATCGTAACCCCCACTGCCTAGGCTTATTTGCGGCCTCGGACTCTATCTCACCCATCTGCAGAGCCGTACTGAACGCACGCACCTTCCACACAGAGTCGATCTTTACAGCCCCGCTGGTAGACGTTGGTTGACGGGTGAATGGCGGAAATACGGCTCCAAGTGAGGTACTTGACATTCACGACCTGCTGGTTGATACTTTTTATTGGCAACTTTGATATGTTCTTTGCGTCATTTTCAGCCCTACAATTAAAACTAATAGTATATTCCTAAATCAACAAGCGTTGAAGCTCTATTCACTTCATTAATACGACTTGAATATGCTATGCTGGCCTGAGCAGGGTGATCTTTTCCGTCATCTCTTATAAACCATTCATTGTTTTGTGTATCTCTGTCACTAGTGTCTCAAGCGCCTCTGCTTCCTCTAAGCGGCCCTGGTCCCTGTAAGTGCATGTGAGGTTCTCCATACTCTCAAGGGTATCAGGATGCTCAGGTCCCAACACCTGTTTCCTTTTCTTCATCACCAACAACTGAAGAGCCTTAGCCTCCTCCAAGCAACCCTGATCCCAATATGTTTGTGCAAGATTGGCCATGCTTGTGAGGGTGTCAGGATGCTCCTCTCCTAGCAGTTGCTTTGTCTTCTCCATGACCACCACCTCAAGTGCTTCTGCCTCCTTCCAATGGCCCTGGTTCCAATATGTTGCTGCAAGATTGGCCATGCTTGTGAGAGTGTCAGGATGCTCCTCTCCTAGCAGCTGCTTTGTCTTCTCCATGACCACCACCTCAAGTGCTTCTGCCTCCTTCCAATGGCCCTGGTTTCTATA
>Ga0247742_10003112_pt1 | contig 10638 bp, 10 predicted proteins | sample UWRJL208509C2_FD_180944 | JGI IMG/M metagenome (GOLD analysis project Ga0247742, IMG submission 180944) | Plant litter microbial communities from Arlington Agricultural Research Station in Wisconsin, United States - UWRJ-L208-509C-2 | ecosystem: Environmental > Terrestrial > Plant litter >... | reverse complement strand
ACCACTTCCAGTGGATCGTGGCGCTCACCCGAATTTTGTCCGCCGTCTTCCGCAAGGGTGGCGACGTGACGTTTATTGTTGAAGAGCTCAAGGCGGTTTTCGATCCGCGTGGGGGCTACTTCAAGGCTGGCGGCGTTTATATGCCGAGCATCGTCGCCGAGATCGGCGCGGTGGTTGAGCAGCATATGAAGTCGATCGGCTTGATCCACGACCCGGAAATGAGCGACGCGACGCGCGCGCTGATTGCCGAGAAGCGTGCTGCTTACGAGAAGGCCGCCAAGCCCGCAACGCCGGCCGCCGCTACCGCGGCAGCCCCTGTGGGAGCCGGCTCCGCCGGCGAAAGCCAGGCCGCCGCAGAAGCCGCTCACATGAACGCCTCAGGCTTCCCCGCTGGCGCTACCCTCTGCGCTAAGTGCAACACGCAGGCGCTGGTGCTGATGGATGGGTGCCAGACTTGTTTGAATTGTGGGTATTCGAAGTGCGGGTGAGTGGTGCAAGTGGCCAAGGCTGATGGTCCCAGCGCTGAACCGCATTCTTAGAATGCTCACTCAGGCGCTAAGATCTTCATGGGCACAATTCTTGCGCAAGGGGGCGCCATGGCGGTGAAGAGCGATCTTCAAGATTGGGTGTTGGATGCATTGCTAGCACTCGGCGGCACAGCATCGATTATCGAAGTCGCGCGGCAAATTTGGGAGCTTCGTGAGCACGAGCTGCGCGCTTCGGGCGGCCTCTTTTACACTTGGCAATACGATATGCGCTGGGCTGCGACCCAGCTGCGCAATGGATCCAAGATTCGGGCGAAAGATGATTCGCCGCGCGGTATCTGGCAACTCGTTTGATCGGAAGCAATGTTTTTGGCAGTGATTTCTTTTACGCGAGACGCGCCGGTCGCATCCATTATTCGCATAGCGTCGGCTGCGCCCTCAGCTCTTGCGCTCAAGCGTCAGGATGTTGGTCTCCAGATTTGTTTTCTTCACGACCACCTATTACGTCTAAGTGTGCTCAAGTATTAGCCGCTAAACAGACCGGCGATTTGAATAAGCCCGAATTCAGCGCTCGCTGACTGGCTAACTTAAGTTGGAAATTGTGCTTTTAGCGCAGCACTTCAGTCATTGTAACGACCTCGCTCATGTCGAAAACTAGCGGTTCGCGCGACTCTCGCCAGCGGACTTGCACTCTCGAGGGGGCCACCACGAAACTTCCACCAGCCCTAGGTGGCCTCTGTAGTGTTGAGCTCCCGCTTACATTCGTCTTCAAATTAGCTTCCGCGTCATGCCAGCCTAGCCCCGGGTAAATTTGATCTCGCGCGTCCGTAGCCCTTTCAAGCGGCTTTTTAGCGGACGCGGCGGCGCTGTCTCAGTTGCATTATTGGGAGCCCGGTGATTTTGTGTGACTATCACTCGCAACGTGCGCCGTGAAACAAGAATCAAGGATTTCAGCGGCTTTCCGACGCGCCTCCAGGGCTTCAGACGATCGTTTCAACGTAACGCGGAAGGTACCTAATTAGCTCGTTATAGGAGTCAAAGTCCGTGTCCTTGAATCCAAGCTTTTTGAGCGTATTCCATTCCGCCGATCGCTTGTTTTTTGTCGTAGATGCTCGGTCAAATAGGGAGCGCTCGCGCTCGGTCAAGTTGAAAGACCGAATGTCGTAAAGGCGCGGCTCATCTGTGGACAGGTAGGGGAATGCGTGCTTCATCCTACTTCTATAGCTAGCAGCCGTACCATCAGCGAGCATGGCGCCGCCCACCGTTACCATCGACATGCTGTCCGCGTATTCAAGCTGCACCAACGGGATGAAGCTTCCATCGAGGCGGGGCGCGAATGCATTCTTAAAGGCAGAGTAGAGTATCTTGTGGACTGCTTGAGGAAAACTATGTTTCTCAACATCTTCCAGTGAGACTTCACCAACGACGTCTCCCATGGTGTCCCTTAAGTATGTGAGGCGATCGGCGTCACTCTTGGCTTCAAGTACTCGTGGTGGAGGTCCTGAGACGGTGACGAAACAGAAGTCGCCCTGCTTCAGTCGATTCGCCATACTCAAGATATCGGCGACGATATCCGGGCCAATGCCCCCATCATAGTCGAGCCAGATGATCTCTGGCTTTTCGTTACGATCTGTCGCTAGAAACTCTACGACTGTCGTGTTGCGAACATCGATGAAGCGGTACGGCACGTTATACAGCGCTCTTGCATACATATCCTTATCATGTTCAATGCTGACCATGTCGCGGATGCCGAGGTACTTGTGCAGCAGGAGGAAGTCATAGAATCGGTTCGCGCCCATTCCAACATATCGATAATCGCGTATGTTTAAACCACAGTCGCCGCCCAGTTTAAGGGCATCCACTAACATGCCCCGCTCAGACTGTTTAGCGGGTCTGAGATCGTAGGAGATGAACTTCGCCGTGGACCTGGCGGGGCGGGGCATCAGTCAGTCCCCACTTCGTTGCGAAGAAAATAATTGAAGGTGTGGCGACCAACGTCCGATCCAGACATGCCGGGCTTCTTGAGATGAGCGGCAATGCGTTTTATGTCACTCGCTTGTGCGTCATATTGAATGCGCACGGACGCGTTCTCAATCTTTGCCGGAACCGAGAAGGTGCGCGGACTAGCGACGGCTGCCGAGAGAACGCTGACGCGATTCTCTCCCGCTGCCGACTGAAGGTCCGCGCTCGCAATCTCCGTTCCTTCGTCATTGTAGCGGCTGTCTAGAAACGAAATGACGATCCGGCCGATGGCCGCCATGTGGCGCCGGGCAGTCTGCCAGATGGCGCTGTCTTCATTTATTCCCGCTTTGGTCGTTGTCCACGGTAGCTCCTCGGGGCGCTCCGAAACGAAGAAGACTGTGCCTAAGAAGGGGCGGTGCTTGGGCTGAAATATGGGCAATCCTCCCCCACCCCATCCGGTAAGTGTCGACTTATCAGCCGAGATTACCGCGCGACCGTTGCAGAAGACGAACCAACCGGACGATCGATCACGAAAGGCTCCTCCTTCAGGTACGCCGATACCGGCGGTGACAGCGCAGGTCACATTGCCGAAGTTGAAACTCTCTGATGCATGGTTCTCGCCAAGATCGATCTTTGTGCCATCCACAACCTGACCGTTTACAACGATCGTGACGAGCTTCGCGGCATAGTAAGCGTATGTGCGCGAGACAGCGTCGCGTAGCTGCCCTGTAAAAACGCCGTCGTTCAATCGTCGAGATACTTCGTCGTAGAGCTCGGTGACGACAATCGTTGTTCCTGTCTTCCCTGGGTCAACCGGCTTTCGTGGTGAAATATTGATCTTCCAAGGCTGCTCGTTGGATTGAGCCCAGGCGGCGACCTGCAAGTTAAGGTCGAATCCTCCGTCGATGTGGTCTGATCGAATGGTGATGTTGTTGCCGAGCTTGAATATCGCTCGTTTAAGGCCTATCCCGTATACGGATAGGCGGTCGCTACTGGATCCGGGCTCATCACCTCGACCGAACTTGAAAACATGATCTTCTGCGGTTTTAGCCGAAATTCCACCGGCGGTGTCTCTAATCTCTACCCTGGTGGAAGACACAGTCATTTCGATGGTCACCGCTGGGTTGACCGTCTCATCCCCAAACAGCGCGAGATATTCGGAGGCTGTACGAAGTCTGTTCGCGAAAGGCTCGACAGCCGCGTTTATCGAATTATCAACTAGATCTAAGAACGCAGCGACTAAAGGTATGTCACGAGTGAGGAGCGAAATGAAAAGTCGCTTCTCCGGGCTAGCATCTGCCTTGACGGTATTAGTCACGCTCAATCCCCTGAGTTTGGCGACAGCGCCGTTGCCCGCTGGCCACGGTGTCGCTTTACGTTACCGCAAAAGAAATCGATATTCCATGTATCGTCCGTTCGTTCGTGCCCTGTCGCGCCGCCGATCCGGGAGCGCTTCTTGCTCGTCTCTGCGCAAGTTGATCGCCGTCGCAAATATTTTTTTGCACGCGGTCAATACGCAAATCACTCAGTTACCTGCCTCCCTGCAAGTGTGAGGCTTAGAAGTACTTGATAAACAATGTGTCCCCAAGCTGCTTCCACTGACTGGACTTATACTTCGAGAAATCAAACTTTGACAACTCGCCAAATGCAGTTGAGTAGTTCGCCTGCGTGGTGATCAGGTTTTCCTGAGCCAATCTACGCATGCAAACAAAAAATCCGTTGAGCACGGTGGGCGTGATGTTAGGCTTCTTATCAAGGTGGTCGATCTTCCATCGATTCGTGCCAATAGCGATCTTCGCGGCAATCAGCAAGTCGTTAATTTTCGTTGTACAGAATTCTATGTATTTTGTGAGAAGTTCGTGGGCGCTGTCGTCCACGGAGGCGGGCGATCGCTGTGCGTCGCGAAGATGATTTTTAGTGCCATCCCTCCATATCGAAAACAGGGAGTCAGTGCCGTCGAGCTTAACAAGCGGTCGCAGGCCATAGCTAACAATCGAAGTTGTCTTGATGAAGCTAGTCGGGTCGAAGAAGTTCGTCTGGAGCATTCCCTTTAGCGCCCCACGTTCATTCAACCGTTGGATGACGGCCTTCGAAATGGCAACGTTTGAGAAGGGGTTTAGGATGAGCTCAATGCTCTGCTTGAGTTCAGACCGCGCGCGTTTTTGCTTGTCGTTTATCTCTAAGAACAGCTTCGCTTCGAACTGACGTTTCTCAAAGTCCGTGTAGTTTTTTGGAAATACAATCCCCGTGACGAGAAGGTTCTGTCTGTCGCGAATCTTCTTAATCTTGGCCTCGAATTTATCGACACCCTCGTGGTAGCAGAAAACGCGATGCTGCCCGTCGATGAGGCCAATAGTGTCGGCCTTAAGGGGGAGTGACACGGCAACACGCGTTACCGAGGAGAGTTTTTTTGGGTCGAGATTCTTTCCTGATGGGCCCGGTTCGTTGAGTGTCGTGTCGGCTGGCAGCGTCACGATGATGTTATTGATGAAGACACGTCCTTCAGTAACAAGATACTTTCGCATCTCGGCCATGCGGCTTCTTACGAGAACACGCTGGTAGAGTCCTTCGTCAGTGCGCCAACTATCTCGCCGCAGGACGTACGACATCATGAGAAGAGTTGCTGGGTCAGCATAGAAGGACGCGACCTTAAACCCCGGTGGAAAGCTGCTGTGGCTCTCGGGTAGGAGGTGCCCTTCGAATACATGCGTCATAGAGCTTGTAGTAAAGACCTCCTTACCGACCTCGGAAAAATCGAGTTGGAGGAATTTCAGCAGTTCAAAGCGTGATGTCCTGTGAATTGTCCTCGCGAGCGCATCAAAGTACCGAAGTTTTGTCGCGTCCATGAAGCGAATCGAAGGGAAGCTTTCCTCCATTTCCTCGCTGATGGGCGCAAGGGACACGTAGCAGATTCGTACCTTGTACTGATCCTCGCTAAAGTTCGATTTGTCTACAAGTTCGCGCAGCGAGGGAAATAGTTCGGAGGCAAATCGTGCGAAGTCCTCCTGGTTTGAGTCAATGAGATTGAAGAGCGTTCCTTTGGTCGATATATGGCCTGACCCACTCGCACCAATGGTGTACTCGGCTACGACAAGGACGTTGTCGAACAAGAACATATCGTCGAGCTCGCCGGTACGAGTCTTGAACTTGAACTCGACACCGTCTGTCCGAACTCGAGAGAACCCGGCTGCCTCGAAGATGCGTCGAACTGTCCTTTTTTGACTTGCCTGAAGCTTCTGAGCGGGCGTCGGTGGGGCTTTCTTGACCTTACCCTTCTTCTTTACGCTCTTTATCTTCTTGACTGTCGTCGACTTAGCCATTTGGTTCTTCCACCCGGAGGCCGAGAGTGCTAATTAGGGGCAACTTCGACTTCCGAATGTCAGCCCCGGTGCTTGATGCCTGAAACTTGTGCGAATTCGTCATCGAGTAGAGGTAGTAAGTCAACTCAGGGTCGAATCTGTGGTTCTTCATTCGCTTCGTGATAATTGAAAACTCTATCCCGAACTTGGATAGCGGCTTCGCAGCTGCGATCGCCTGAGCCTTCGTCGCCACGTCATCAATGGGATCGTCGTTCAGGAGCAACAACGTGAACCGCGCCTTGCACTGTTTTGTCTCGTTGCTCGGTGCTTCTGCCGTGAGTTCTGCAACGACCCTGGTTTCTATCGACCAATCCTTTAGCAGCGCGCGCGCAAGGAGTCGGCCAAACTTCAAGACACGTAGCTTCTTGATCGTAGCTTCGAATTCGCCTTCATCACCCGGATCGTTGCGCATGGCGGCGACGCGCGCCTTGTATGCACCGCTAACGATGTACTTATCGAATAGATCGAGGTACTCAGGATTCAGCTCAAACCCGAGGTACTTCCGTCCCTTCGCGGCCGCCTCTGCTGGAACCGTTCCGGATCCGGCGAACGGATCCAGGACTACGTCACCTGGGTTTGTTGTGAGTTCGATGACTCGATCAACGAGCTCCGGCGGGAGAGGACAAAAGTGTCGAATCTGCTTGGCGCCCCATGAGCCTTGCGTCGGAATATCGAATGTCCAGATCTCCTCCAGCGACTTTCCTTTTGGGTTGTAGCGCTCCGGGTATCTGACCCACCACCGTTTGAGATCGGTAGAGTCACGGAGCGAATTCGTCTTATAAAGGTGCTTCTCAGCATTCTTGCCGAATACGAGCACGTACTCGAAAATCTTCCTGGTCGCGCCTTCGTGAATCCAGGGGAGAGTCCGTTCCTTCTTCCAGATTATGATGTCGCGCAAAGTCCATCCCGTGCCCTTTAGTCGGTTCGATAAATCGAACGGCAGGGCGGCGACTTCTTGATTTCGTCGAAAGGTGTCAATGACGACCCAGAGCGAGCCTCCCGCTCGAGTAGCCTCAAAGATGTTAGAAAATATGCCGGCCAGATCGTCCAGATATGCGTCATACGTCTGCCCGAAGCCTACTTGACCGGCAACGCCATAATTCTTCATGTCGAAGTACGGTGGCGAAGTTATCGTTACGGCGACGGATGAAGAAGGAAGCTGCTTTGTCAGCGCTCGCGCGTCACCTAGATGGACTCTGTTCACTGCAAGCGATCCGAGCTTCTTACCTTTCGATCTTATGTTCTTTTTAGTAGTTTGTTTCACTGCCATCTTCATGTCTTTTGGCGCCGTCCTGGCTTCGATTGATGCGTCGATCGGCTGGTGTTTAAAAATGACCTAATTGTCGCTACATTGCTTCTCGCCGTCCATGCTTAACTTAGGCACAGCCTTTAAACCGGCCGTTCGCCGAACGCGATTCTGGGTAGCGAATTTGGTGGGGTATTTTTCCCGTAGCGCTTCGATAAAGCCGTCCATCGACTGGCGATGCGCCGTTCGACAGTGTGACGACGGACGTTCGTATCGCGGTTACAGCGCCATGCCTGATCTTCGCTTGCTCTGTGGAATTAGCTTTTGGGCTTGAAAACGTACTTTCGATGGTGAGCAAGGTACCTCTCTTGCTCGGCAAAAAAACGCGTTGGTTTCGGCCGTATCGGCAAAACGAGCCCGAAGCTGTCAATGATGGCCTTCGGAAGCTGGGGCGAAAGCAGCAGGGTGCCCTCGGGTTCGAAGGTGATCCATCCGTTGTCGAAGAGATGATCAATGTGGGGGGCGAGCAACAATCCGTTTGCGCCGTCGACGCGCTCAGCACCACTAGATACTGACCATGGCTTGATGTGGCTCGCCCGCAGAAATCGGCCGTCAGTTATCCCGGTTACGCGACAGCCCTTCTCGATACGCTCGAGCCGGTCTCGGAAAAGGGCCTGCTTCGTCCGAAGCTTTACAATTCCTGATCTAGTCGTCTCTTCGATTAGGTAGGTTCGGGACGGTATCTCCTGCTGCGCGCGCCGCCCGACAAGGGCGTCATCAGTATCAAGCCGCCTAAGCAAGAAAATGATCGCCGTTCGGGCCTCCCCATTAGTATCTGGTACTCCCTCCCGTTCTTTGTAATGGTCGAGGACGTACTCACCGCGGTATATGCAGGGTTTCCCTTTTCCGGTGGCCTGGAAGATCAATAGGCGTTTGCCGGTCCGACGGTGGTCGCGGATGGCGAGATTTCCTCGGGCGAAGGTCATATCTCCGAGTTGTCCCTCTCCGTAGATAAGAAAGCCCTCTTCTGTCACTTCGTCGTGGTACCCATGACGATGGCCAGCCTCTCCGCTGAAGATAAAAATCAGCCGACCGGCGGCGGGCGTCGATATACCCCCTTGCCGTTGACCGCCAAATTCCGCATGTATGTCTCTGCGACGGTACGCCGCGCCGATTTCAAATTTCACCAGCCCCCCTGTGAGCTCTCCTTGCCAGGGCGGTTGACAATGCCAGCTTCGGTCTGGTCTACGGCCCCTTTGAGAAGTATCTCAACATTTGACCCGATATTGAAGAGGTGTTAGCCCCTTCAGAGGTCGACGGCGCCTATTGAGCAGGAGAACGTCATAGGCTCGGCGTGTACTGTCGCCCCGGACCCGGGCCGCCGAGTGGGAGGTTGGTGGTTGCCAACGTTATGACAAGAATGCGGAGCGATTCTTCGAGCCGGGTGGCGATCACCTGGCTCGTTAACTAGCTGGCGCCACCGCGACTTGATCGCGCGGATTTCGAAACCCTCGTCGAACGTCTGCCGACTTTCACCTCGTGAAGAAGTTCACGGACGGCGTCCGCCGGTAGCTTCTGCAACTCGTCATGCGCCGCATCGGTCACACGTGTATTACCAGTGCCCTCGCCCATGACGCTGGTGGTTCCTCCGCCTTCCTTCACGATGAAGTAGAACGAGCCGTCTAGACCCTCAGGCGTCGAAATAACCGCCATCACATGCTCGTCCGAGCACGCAAATACAACCCACGGAGCGCCTCCGAAAGTGTGTTTGACTGGCCCGTCTAAGCAGCTGATCTTTTCGGGTCGTGCGGGTGCCATCAGCTGTGGTTCGCCACTGATTCTGCCGGTCATCAATGCGGCGGAAAAGAAGATCGAGATCATCGCAAGTCCTTGAGAATTGGACCACGAAAGCTTCGCCACCCGATTGCCCCATTTACACTGACCATCGGTGAGCGCCCGTGCTTAAGCTTGAAAGTGCTTGATCGCTTGGTCCCCTACAGACAACCGAAGGTTGTTTTGCTACGGTCATTCCCGTTGACTGCGTCATCGCCATCACACACGCGCAGACAACCATCGCTCAAAGCGGTGAAAAGCGCAGACCAAGGGTGCTACCAACACCCTCAGCCTGCTGACCATCACCAACTGCTGTGGAGTCAATAATGGCTACCCCCGATCATACGGCACGAGCTCGCCCGCCGAACCCCCTCGGCGACACCCCCAACGGTTACCGGCCTGTCTGCATACCGCGCAGACACGGTTGAAGAACCGCGGCGGCGACCGCTTTTTCTAAGATTTTTCTTGGCCGTCCTACCCGGCACGTAGCCGCTTGGGTCGGTGGTCAGGGCTGACGCCGCGATCCACTTCGTCAATTACGCCGCCGGCGCCCGGACACGGGCAGTCGTTGAATCCGCGAGTCCTATGGTCCGCGGCACGCCGCGCTTTGCTCGGCGTGCCGCAACTTAGAGGTGGGGCGGCCATTCGAAAGGAAGAGATCATGAGTGCATCAAGCACGCCCCGTACGGCTTGCTCGTCCGATTGCGAAGCCGAAATCTCCACCCACGATCTCCTGAACCAGGCCACCGAGTGGATGCAGTACGCCCGAGGCCTTACCGAACTATTGGCCGAACTCGTGCACGAGTCCGACACGGTCGACTGCCACCGTATGGCGATGGGACTTGAAGCCATCAGTGCGCTGACGCGCTTGGGTGTGCGCTGTACGGCGGAGGCGCATGCGCGTTTGACGTGGGAGCGGGCAGGGCGGGTTTGAGGCGGCGGCAAAGATCGGCGATTCTTTTGAGGTTTCTTCTATTGCTGAGTGGCGACTCGGATAAATAGAGTCACCGCTTGCCAACAATTGTGTCAGGCATCGCTGACGAAGGTCCGAGGAAGGACGCATGCCATCGACGAAATCGCTGGTCATCTTTGGTGCGTTAGCCGTGGTCACGACAGCCATGTCCGCGGACGCGTCGGGTTGCTCTGGAGCTGACATGACGTTGTGTTCCGTGGCCGGATGTCCCGAGCAGGCAGGCGCTCCGTCGACCATATCTGCGCGTCAGCTTTTAGATGACTACCTCGAATACATCGACACACTGAAGGATCGGTCTGACGTCTCCCTTGAGCGGTTGCAGTCCGCAGTAGGAGTCCAATTGCGGCAGGGAGACTCCGGCAGCAGCGACGTCACTGCGATATACCCGGAGGGCGATTCGGTAACGCTTAGCTTCTGGGATGAAGGGTCTGCCGAGTGGCGCACTGCGGCCCTGGATTTCTACGACGGTCGCGGTCCTCACGAAAGACCGCCGAATTGTCGTCTTCCGTTCGACAGCCTACGAGGAAGGCTGTTGCGGGTTGGGTACGACGATATGCAGGAATGGGGCGAACTGGGACGAACCGGGACCTGGCTATTCTTCAAGGACGACGTCTGGCTTCAGGTAAGTACGCGATCGTCCACGACAAACAATACGGATCGTGCCTGTGCCTGGACGATCTGTGCGCGCGGAAAATTCGGGCCAAGGAGTGAGCCGAAGTGAGAAGGCCTAACGCCCAGCTCGAGGCGATGCTTCGCGATTTTGAGATGCGCTCGTCTGCG
>Ga0247742_10003110_pt1 | contig 10645 bp, 11 predicted proteins | sample UWRJL208509C2_FD_180944 | JGI IMG/M metagenome (GOLD analysis project Ga0247742, IMG submission 180944) | Plant litter microbial communities from Arlington Agricultural Research Station in Wisconsin, United States - UWRJ-L208-509C-2 | ecosystem: Environmental > Terrestrial > Plant litter >... | reverse complement strand
CATCTAGCGTGAACGCCATCCGGTGGCGGCGCGTTTTCCCTCGTTGGACAGTTCCCCAAGGGCTTCGCGTGGGCAAGGTGTGGCGTGTCTGTCACACGAGGCTCGGAAGTTACTGTTGATTTAGACAGTAGATATGAGGTATGTTCAACGGAAGTTAGAAACTTCTCTACCAAGCTACCCAGGTGAAGGATCAAATAGAATTCAAATTCAGTCTGCCGTTCAAACTGGAGGAGTTTTGTTTCTACCGGATTCCAGCAAGCTCTTCTTTGTTCAAACGTTAGAGTCGACGCTTAGAATCAGATGTGTCCTATATACAGAATTTTTTTCGGACATTTGGAATTGAATATATGTGTCTTCTCGTGTCTTGGTCCTAAGCTAGCGATGAGAGGAAAAATTCGCACTACATACCCATGCACAGGCACCGTCAAGTTTTCCAAGTTGGATGCATTCTACTGCAACCGATTGACAGTCACCCGGTGCAGTAAGTACGCCTTCAAGCCTCACTGCAACGGCCTCGGAACCGACGCGCCATTGAGTTTCCCTCTTTTCCCCACTATGATCGTTCCGTGTCACCAAAACCCACACCGGGTGATTGAACGACAACCACTCCACTCCGAGTCCCTCATATCCTCTTTCCCACCAATTACAACCGTGATGCACCTAGGGAAGCAAAGACGCCGGAGTAGGGTTCAATCTTCAGAATCAGTGCTGGACCACTTGGTGCCATGATTCAAGTACATGTGCACCTGCTTCCCTCAGGCTCAGGCTCTCATGCATTGTGATGAAGGTGCAGGCAAGGCTACCATGGGTTATCTTTACCTGTACTTTACATACAATGTACACTGTATGGTGCGAGACTACTGTACGAATACATAAAGTAGGTAGGTAGTAACCCACCTGGCCTCCCGGACTCCGGATCCGCGAGGATCAAAAGTGCTTGCAACCTATCAACAGTCCGAGGCGTACACACACATTGACATGTACACCTATTGTATGAACCCTTAGGCTATAGGCTTCGGGCTTCAGAGCTTCAGACTTTTAGACTGAGCAAATTGCAGAGGTCGTGTGCTTCGAATTCTTCTCGCTAAACCCACGGACTTCAATTTACATTGTCACAGTGACATAGACGAGAACATCTCTCGGGCTCGGAATCTCTCATCCATTCAGGTTTCGTGGTATCCGTCGATTCAAATGCAGGCTCACGCATCGCGGGTCACCGTGAATTTTACAACATATGATGCTGACCACGCTCACGAGTCCAAGTCTAAAGATTTAAGGGGACGATCTTAATCAATCCAGTAACAAAGGGATGATTGGAAGCAAGAAGAACGCATTATAAGGGCAGGACGCCGGTGTTTTCGTAGAAAACATATTTAGCAGGCGTTCGAGCTCATGATGGTAATGATCGATTGCCTGCCGGCCGGTCTTACACAGAGCATGAGAAAATCCGGTAAGTTGATAGTTCACCTGTATACGCACGGTCTGACAAGCGCTGAATATTTCTTTCCCTTTGTCGAGAACAAAGAGATGGACATGTGTTCAGCTTCAAGTCTTTTGGTCCCTCCATGCGAAGTGCGCAGGCTCGGACCCGGGTTCCAGTTGTAATAGATAAACTAAGGCACCTGAAGACTGAAGGATTGAGGGTTCTCTAGCCTCCGAAATTCAGGGTGGTGAGAAGTAACTTAGGGGTAAGGTCACTCTTGAAAGACGAGATAGAAGATGTTCAGGGAGTTCGATGTTCAAGGTATCTAGCCTCGCTTTGAGGCGCGTCAAACAAAATTAGGCACCGTCATTCATCCCTTACGGTAATACTTGAAATAATATCTCAACTTGAACGCCATACACGATACATGAAGTAAGTACATGCGCTTTCTACTGTCAATCTCGTCCAGCCCCAGTTGTCCAACCCAATCATTGAAATTTGAGCATGTTGCCACTGTTGTCACTGCTATCAAGTGATCCACGATTTCCTCGTCAGGTAAGATAGCTTGATCGGTGGATTTGAATGTTTTGAATGGCGAGGCGGCCGTGGATGGTGCCAGCGCTGGCTGTGCGACACACTGATGATCTGATACGTTTAATATTCACGACTCAGGACCAGGCACTAAAGATATATTGCCGAGCTCGTATTGAGGTGGCAGCCTTGGCTATCATTCAGTGGCTGGATTATCCCAGTGGCCTTCAAGATATCTTTTACAGTGACAAGCGTCCTGCAATTAGATATATCAAGTTGATCGCAATGATGCGCCACTCGCGAGGGGCGGGCGCCTAAATTTGGACAAATCGCGTCGGTCGCATTATCCAATATCCAGGACTCAGACGTCACCAGGCTGGTATCAAGCTCGGAACCTACGCATCGTCATCCGAATCCCGCTTCTCGCTTCAAGCCACACCTGTGAAGCACACGCATTGCACCGTCAACCCCACATCCACACCCCGATGCCGGTTTGAAGTCCTCTATCGCTGTCGACATATCTTTACATACATTTTACATACTGGACTCCCATATACGCTGTGGCCCTCAAGAGTTGCGTTATACATGGCCCACTGCGCCTCGGTGTTGACAGCCATTTTGGACCCTATGGATGTCAGATGCAGACCTGAACCCCATGGTGTTCTCTGCCATGTAGAAGTGATTGGTCGGACAAAAGCGAATCTACGCACGCTCAGGGTTAGCGGTCGTGCTTGAGACTTACGTTATGGTCAACCATGACCTATCCATTGTTTATTCAGCATCACGTCGTGTCCTGCGTGGTTGCTCACGCGTTCGTCGATAGCGATAACAATATATATTCTTGGTAAGTTCAGCGGTTGCCTTGGCCCTTTCTTGAATCCAACAATACAAAGCGCATAAATAGTCGTGTGGGCGCTTAAATTCTCAACTGAAGCGACAAGCGCGTTCAAAACAAAACGGTTTATCAGGTCTTTGGAGCATAATGATAACATAAATGACGCCTTTATGATGTCGAGCTCTGCCCAATGAACTTCGGTTTCCCACTCAAACTTAGATCTTAAACCTGAGGTGGATCGAACCTGCAAAAAGTAAGCAGGAACGGTGATCAACTATAAAGACACGCTCGACCACAAGGTGACGGGAATCCACCCCCAGTTCCGTACTGCTAGTGGCTTGCCCATGTCAGATGGATATTCCGGAGTGCGTGGTCCGTAAGTGCCTATTTCTTGCAGCATCTGCGCATTTACGGCTTTGGTATAACATATTTTTTGGGATCATGCTTTCAGTTGGACGTAGAGCCACTGGCATCCCTTGATTATGCTTTTATCTGCTAGATAACCTTTGTGCAGCGCTTCTCATCAACTAGCGCGTCAGTTACGGGATGGCGAAGACTCGACCAACGGGGGACGATATTTCTGTCGCCAGCGAGATCTAGGTCAACTTCGAGGCCCACACCTGAAGCTCGTGATCCTGACGTGTGTACAACGCGCTCCGGTAGGTTATAAACCTGTCAGAGTTCAATAGAACTTGCGTGGCAATACTGTCTAGATACGCTTTGGACGCAGAGTATCCACCCCCAACCCCGTCTGTCAAAAATCACTGCTGCAGACCCTGATACACTGAGCTCGGCCACTCTGTTCATGATGATCGCTCAGGTTCGACTCGCTACGGTTCTCTCGTGAATCCGAGTCGCACCTTTCTCAGAGATGCTCACCCTGCCAGTATTCCCGTTCTCCGCTTCCGTCTCTTGTTAATAATATCCCCATAGCACTGTTCATTAGTGTTTATTACGGGATGTGTTACTTGTTATCGTCTCCGTTGTCGCTTTTCCCCCGAGTCCTGCCCGATGTCCATATGTGCCCGTCTCGGAGACGTAGTCTTCTGGCCCATGAGGAATACTAAAGGGTCCAATGCGCTACAACAATTTCCCTGGACCTATAGGGTTGCTAGTCTTCCAAATTTCGAACATCCGGAAGAAATGTTATACGATCATCGATTGATCAGTTTCCGATTGAACGTGCGTGTCGTGTGGGATGCTTTCTCTGTCTGATATCTCGTGGTGGACGGGCGTTTGTCGTATCTAACTCAATCCTGGGGCGCGAGAGTGTTTATGAGCTTGAATTTTCACACGGACGCTGCGCAATACATATGCAGAAACCTTCAAGGTCAACTGACCGTCGAGGCCAATGTGTTCGCCAAAGTACATCCAACTTGCCCCATTCATTGAGTATTCAGCGCTGTACCTTCGGAGCGGCTGATTGGCTTTTCCTCCCTGATGCCTGTCCCTCAGCGCAAGTATGTATAATGTCCGAGAAAGAAAATTGGCATGATGAGAAGATGATCATAAGGATGGTTTGATATGTTTGGGAGGTACAAGGATACCGATCCTCATGTACCTTGTATGGCTATGAAGCTCAGTGGTTAAGTTACGATCATTGCCTCTGACTATTAGTATCTATGTCTGATGTCAAAACGACTACATATTCAACACGTACCCCTATGCACTCAAGTCGAGCACGCCGACATTCACGCGCTACCCGCCCGCACATTACTTATACTTCCTATCAAAAAGTGCAGACCCATTGCCACGGATAGACGACGAGGACCATTTTGCCCACGACACCACCGCAATCAGCCCTTTCTTACCCATCGGGAGCATTTCATTCTTCTGTACAGGTTCCATCAAGCAAGTTCCGAGAGAGACTTTTTCACCAATATATTGATAAGAAACAACCAGAAATGACAAAAGCGACAATCGAGGATAGAATATAGCTTGAAGGAAGTTTGAGCGAGGATCTAAGATTAAAATGTTAAGTACGCTGCCGTACGTTTCATAGTGGGTGAAAATATCCGAAACGGGAAGGTCGCGGTCCGTAAGCCTGAAAAGGGTAATCTGATTGATGATCATGCATCACCAGCATCACTACCAAGATAATTGATCGATCGTCTGTCCATTGTCGGCGCCAGTGGTCACCTAAAGACTTCACTGGACTTTGTAAAAGAGATACGTTGCCTTGGGTGACAGAGGCGAGATATTATCATCGCTTACGCAAAATGCCCAAAGATTTTCCGCACAGCTCCTTTAGGCTGGGGAGATCTTTGAAGTTGATGTCTAGAGCTCGAATCCTAAGGTCTGGGACCCAATTTTTCATCCGGATGTAGGGATGTACAGTTACAACACCACATCATAGAACACAGCACAGGTGTTGAAATTTTGATACAACACCGTGAAGCCCATGCATACGTAGGACAACGCTCCATGTCGACGTGACAAAACCAAAGCGAGCATGTACGGCAAGGAAAGTATTCCAAAGTCGATTCATGTAAAACAACAGGGAAGGAGATGGGTAACGTGGAAAAGGAGAAAGAATGTGTAAGTAGAACGTGATGTGCGAGAAGAAACCATTAAGCTAGATAGCAGATCGATTGACAAACGACACAACGAAATCACTTTGGAGTTTATTCTGATGAGGTTTTGACCATCATTTACGGGCGCATAGGGGCAAGCCAAGCTTCCGCTTCCTCGAATTGGTCGATCAACTCGCGGAGGACCGAGTTGTCGTTTTGCAGCTGCCTTATCGCAGCCAGCGCCTAAATGATAACGTAATGATGAGTTCGGCATTCAAAGTAACATCGATCAAGAAGAACCGGTAACTTACGATATCCCAAAATCTGAACCCTCGTTCAACTTCCTGCTTGGGGTTCTTGACCCCAGGGAAAGTTTCCTCGCAAAGCTCAAGCGCCATTTCCTTCTTCACATCCACACCAGCGGCATTTTTATCCTTCACTCGCTGGCCACCGTTGATGTGGGTAAGGGCGTCGAGATACACCTTGGCAAGGATACCAAATCCAGTGTTGACTTCCGTCTGGAAAGGAAGCGACAAAGCAATATCGAGAAGGTCATCCCGCGCGCGGCGGGCATCATTCCGAAGGAGCATATTCAGTGAGGTCACCTCAAGAAGAGTGCGCAAAGCCCTAGTCAGTGACCGCACGAACGAATTGAAAACCAACAGTTCGCGGGATAGAGGGGCGGACCATGGTTGGGCCTTGAAGTTCAGGGGGACGATACTCAACACTCGCATAACCAAAAGCATGCTGGTTTTTTCCTCATCTAAATGGAGTTGAGTTTGTTAGCATATCATTTGATTCGCGGTCGTTCAAGAGCTTGGACAAGAATAGAAATGACTTGAGAGCAAGTGAAGGAGGAAAGGGGGATCCAGAATAAGAAATGACAGCTCGTGTTTGCATTAGGAGTGCTAACGCTCCAGGCGCCCTCGCGTAAATCAATTGAATGGAAAGGTCCAGATTGAATGAAAGCATGGGACCGCGTGAGAGAACGAGAAGAATAATAAACAAGGAGACCCTCGTTCTTAACCACCCCCGCGTCTCTATTGAAAGCAGAGGTACGAGGCTTCCGACACGAAACGAAGAGAAAAGCCAGATAGTAGGAAATGGCATGGACAAAACGCACCACTTCCACAATAAAATCAATGGCCAGTCATCAAAGAAGAAAAACGTGACAAGTCCAAGCTTGAAAACTCAAACAAAAGGAATAGAGAACGTGTTGACTTACCAGTTCCGAAACTGGGGCCACCACTGAAAGCACGAGAAGACCACAGATTACCGTGCATGACTCCAGCGCGAACGAGCTCCAAGAAGAGGTATAAAGGGTCCTGGAACTTGTCATTCACACGCGCCAGCTTGATGGCACTGTACATGGCGCGGGCCAACGGTGAATGCGTATGGGTATTTAGAAGAAATCTGTAAGGTTTCAGTACATGGCATCAGATCGAAAAGCTCGGATCGCGAAAGGAAGCGAGCTGAAGAAAGTATGGCAGTTGGCCAGTAAACAGCATGCAGCGGCGTACAAATCTACAGATTCACATCCACAATTCTCCAAGGACAAGCGACAACCATGTGATGGGCAAAGAACTAAAATACAGATGTCATCGAAAGACACTCACCCTCGCAATTCCAGGAATCGCCAGATCACATTGGCGACGACTTCGTCCTTTTTCTCAAGGGGGGCAGGGGACGTATTCTTAATCTTGGTACGTGTAGCAAGACGCTCCGAACTTGTCGCTCCTAAACATAGAGCAAAATCGATGGTGGATGACTATGTGCGAAAATCGGTCAGCTGAGAATAACGACGAATGAGAGCGAGTGAGAATATGCGATCATGCGCTTCGCGTCGATCGCTTTCGCACTGGTCAGCTGGATGGCCCATCGAGGCTGCTTTTGGATCTGGTTAGAGGAAGATAGACACTCACATTTTGCCTCCTAAGTTCTTCCTCGACGATAGAATACGTGACATTCCACCCGGTGACTCGTTCGGCGAGCTGTGCTGTCTGAGGCGAGTTGTGTTGCACGAACTTTTGGGGGTGATTGTTCGGCTGTTCGAACCAGAAGGACCCTTGCACTTTCTTGTTTGCCCAGAAGCTGTGAGCAACGCTGCTGACCAGTGCCAATGCGGTAGCCCTCGGTCCGGTCTGACCGTCCGTAATCACCTCCTTCACGAAGCGCTTATATTCAGTGGTTTCTCCGTTGTCCAATGGTGGGTTTTCCACGATTTGTCCGCTCGTGAGCCATACGAGAGCTTGTGGACCAAGTAGGCCCCGAGAGAGATAGTAGTATATCTCATCAGGCAGACGATTCGTGAATATCTCGTGAAGGTCGGACGGAATGTCGGCAGCTGTTGGGTGGTGCGGGTGGTGATTGGGATGCCCTTGTCCTGCTGGAGTCGAGATTGCCAGTGGCAGAGGCACGACTTGACCCTCCGAAGATAGAATCAAGGAATACTTAATCATCGAGCGCGTGCGTGCATAATGGTCGGAGTATTGGATCGTCTTCACTGCAGGATGCTCAGAAAATGCAGACACGGCCGCGTGACCGGATTTATAGTATTTGACCATATCGACGGTTGCTTTTAGGGCTTGCTCATGGACAGTCGGAGGGAAAGGAGGAGAGTGATCGAAACCGACAAGAATGCCAATGTCTAAGAATTGATCTTCTGACACTGCAAGCTCCTGCAAGAAGTTACGCTTCGACGTATATTGGAAGGTTGGGTTCGGAGAAGTCAAATCGAGAGCGGTGATCAACTTGTCCACACCAGGGTACAGCAAAGTATCTGTAGGCCCAAAAATCGCATGGATGTACGATTTGTGGTGACGTTGAAGATATATCAACTGTTAAATTTATGAGTTGAGAGACAGGGGTTATGTGCATGTCAGAATACGCGTGGATAGAGCTAAAACACACTCACCTGCGCCCAAGCAACATACGGCGCGATGAGAAACTCAACATTCCTATGCCTAAAGATTCGCAGCACCATTCGCCAGAGATCCCATTGGGCAAAGCTGCTCCGGCCTTCGAAGAGCTTTGTAGCTGCCTCTTCCTGTCCTTGTTCATATTTCGTCCATGCGTCGCGGCGGTCGCGGCATGCGTCCACATGCTCCACGTGCTGGTGTTGCTTCCAGCGTTTGTTCGGGAGTAGACCAGGGAATACGAACACGGGTTTGATGCGTAGTTTTTCGAGAGCACGTAGGTCAGATTCAATTCGCTGGGTGAGCGCTAAAGGCAACCCGCCCGTTGCAGCCAGCAAAGGCTCACGAGAAGGTGGATTGTCGGTTAGGAGTTGCAGGTAGTACGATGCATCGATACCCAGGCGTGAATCCGATAAAGCAGAGAGCGAAAGAGTTTGCAGATGCTTTCGTTCGAATAGGTAGTCTATAAATTTATGGCAGTAATTAGCCAGTGATGCTGCTGTGAATGAGGTTAAAAAGCATCATATCTCACTCTCGAGGTGTTTTATAGGCATTGGATATATGTCGTGAGCGCTGTGTACGGTGAGCGCAATGTTGGTGGTCGTTGGCAACAGCGGGGTCGTGAACAAAGCCAGCGAGTGAACAGCATTACGTAATCGTCACAGCAAGGCCAGCGGCGCCAGTTCTGAGTTCAACCTTTCACTCAGGTTTGGGATCTCTGCTGTACAAAGTGTGCTCAGAAGGTCTAGATTGAGCTGTTGCTGTCTAAAACCCCGCTTTATACCTCATACCCTCTTGCTCTTGGCTACTGTCTCAAGGCGATACTAACTAAGGATAGCAAACAACTTCGAGTTTGTTAGTCCTAAAGTCGCGCTGCTTGCTGGTTGCGCCCCAATTGCCCCTTGGCCCTCCAAATTACCGCTCGAGCACAGAAAGCCGCCTCTCTGTCAATTCTGGGAGTCTGGAAACCAATTTCTTATTCAAACATTCGTTTACTTCCTGATATTCTTATTTCGGTTGCCCCCTTCACTGGCACGCATGCATATTCAATCTCTGACGAATTCGAAGGGCTAAAGTCTGTATCTCAAGGTTTATCTCGCACAAACTTGAGATGTGAATGTGGTTTGAAACCTCACGACATTTGGCTGAGAGTAGAGTTCTACCGATCTGAAGTTGCTCAGTCACCAGAATGGCTTGCAAATTTGGATTCCTCTGCTTATGTGGAAGCCCTTCCTACACATAATCATGACGGTTCGTTACATAAATGCGCTGTTTAACGCTCCTACTGTGCACCAGGTTCCGTTTTTGTGCTTATATATGCTTAGAACGGGTTTCCTCAAGACCCCGGGCCTGTCTAGAATCAATACCTATTTACATACCACCTCATCCCACGGAGGGACACGACTATGTGGTATCGCGATACCTTTAGGAGATTCGTCGTCCTGAACCCACCAGATCTGAACTTGAAACATATATGCCCACAATCAGCAAATATATCAACATGCCTCATTCATCCCATCTACCCAAAAGCAGTGCGATTACTTCATTCCTGGGATCCAGTCTTTAGATGCTTCTTGGGTAACGACATCTTCCTGGGTATCTTTAGCCAAACGCAATCATATATTCTCCGCTGGGCAATAGAGGACTGATGTTTCCTCGTATCACATGGCTACTGGGATGAATGTGGATATAACCTTGCTTAAGACTGATCCGGCCATGGAGAATTTGAATAGATTACGATCATTACTGTCGATGTTGCTCATGCATGGCTTTCCAACATGTGTCTCTTGGCGTTGATGAGGCCCCGAGCATCCAGTGACCCAGCGTATGAAAAAATCTGCCCAAGTACCCGAGATCGTACTTGGTTTACTTTCTTGCAGGGAATGCGGAAAGGATCATGTACATTAGCCGCCTATATGCGATAGCAATCAATTGCGAACGCAACGAAACTTCTCACGTCGTGTCAACGACTGGATCTGCATCCAATTGAGAAGTTTACCTGGCAGCGCGATTGCGATTGTAACGACGGGTGATAGATTTACCAGCACCTTGGGCATGGGAGATATGACATATATTTGAGTAACCGCTCAATTTCTGTCTAGAAAGTAACAGCAGCTTATTTGAACCAAAACCAGCACTCTTGGGAGAACCAAGGCTGTAAGTTTCGTATAAAAGATGGCCTAGAAAATCCTGCGGTCCATGTCCAACCCAAGGAGCCATCTAGGAAATAAGGAAAGATTTTGAATCATGATGCACACGCTATGGTCGAGACTGAATCTCGCTGGCGGTCACTATTAGCTGGAAGTGTCTCTCGTCAAGTTTCACATCACTATCTCCATTTCTAATTCTCTTTACATTTGTGGGAAACAAAAATACGCACAGAACCGGTCAGACTAACAGGAGAAGCTACACTTGAGCGCCATACCCG
>Ga0247742_10003109_pt1 | contig 10648 bp, 9 predicted proteins | sample UWRJL208509C2_FD_180944 | JGI IMG/M metagenome (GOLD analysis project Ga0247742, IMG submission 180944) | Plant litter microbial communities from Arlington Agricultural Research Station in Wisconsin, United States - UWRJ-L208-509C-2 | ecosystem: Environmental > Terrestrial > Plant litter >... | reverse complement strand
CTTCCACGAGCTGAAGGGCATCGGCCATGCGGTGCGCGGCCTGGTGACCTACGGCGCGATCCTTGCCCTGCTGATGCTCGCCGGCGCGGCGCATTGGATCGGCGGCCTCAGCTGGGAACTCTCCTTCCTCTTCGGCGCCCTGACCTGCGTGACCGGCCCCACGGTGATCGCGCCGATGTTGCGCACGGTGCGTCCGAACGCCCGCATCGCCAACGTGCTGCGCTGGGAAGGCATCGTCATCGATCCGATCGGCGCGCTGTTCGCGGTGCTCGTCTACGAAGGGATCGTGTCCCATCGCGAAGGGCATTCCATCCAGGTATTCCTTGGCACGGTGGCCTGCGGTGTCATTGTCGGCGGTGCGGCTGCGTTCGTCCTCGGCCGACTCCTCCGTCGGCAGATCATTCCGGAATACCTGCAGAACTACGGCACGCTGGCCGCGGTGCTGGCCGCCTTCAGTGTGTCGAACGCCGTTGCCCATGAATCGGGACTGCTGGCCGTGACCGTGATGGGTATCGCGCTCGGCAACATGCGTGACGTGCACATGGACGACATCATGGACTTCAAGGAGCACCTGACGACCTTGCTGGTGTCGACGCTGTTCATCCTGCTTGCCGCACGACTGGACTGGCCGCTTCCCAACGGCGCCTTGCTTGCCGGGATCCTGATCTTCGTCGTCGCCCAGCTTTTCATCCGACCCCTTTCGGTGTTGCTGTCGAGCTTCAGGAGTGCGTTGTCCTGGCGCGAGCGCGCACTGATCGCCTGGGTCGCGCCGCGCGGCATCGTGGCAGCGTCGGTGTCGGCGCTTTTCGCTATCCGGCTCGAGAAAATAGGGATGGTCGGTGCGGACAGGATGGTTCCGCTCGTCTTCCTGATGATCATCGGTACGGTCGTGTTCCAGAGCGCGACGGCGCGTCCGCTGGCACGCTGGCTGAAGGTCGCGGATCCGGAGCCACGCGGCGTGCTGATCTACGGTTCCGACACGGTGGCGCTCGACGTGGCGCGTGCCCTTTCAGCGGTCGATGGCCTGCGCGTGGTCGTCGCTGACGATGACTGGAACGGCATCCGCACCGCGCGCATGGAAGGCCTGACGACGTTCTTCGGTAATCCCCACTCACAAGCAGCCGATCGCAACCTCGATCTCGCGGGCATCGGTCATCTGCTGGCGATGTCGACGCATCGCGAGCTGAACTCGCTGGCGAGCGTGCATTACCGCGAGGAATTCGGGCGCGACAAGGTGTATCGCCTGCGCAACCTTTCGCCGGAAGAGAGTCATGGACGCGCGTCGCTCGCCGGCAGCTTGTTGGCGACGGCGTTGTTCGCCGAAGACATGACCCACGCACGCTTCGCCGAGATGCTGCACGAGGGGTGGCGGATCAAGTCCACACGCCTGACCGACACCTTCGACTGGCCGCACTTCATCGAGCAGTACGGATCGCGCGCGGTGCTGCTGTTCGGTGTGGAAGAGAAGGGCGATCTGCGCATCGCCTCGAGCCGCCACGAACTCGAGCCGCGTCCCGGTTGGACCGTCATCGCCCTCGTGCCTGCGGCGCACTGAGGGCGTCGTTGCCGCGTCGGGTGGGCCGCACCCCGTTGCTCGGGTGCGGCCCAACATCTGCCTGACTCAGGCAGCGGACGCCGGATGGAACTGTTCTTCCTCGGTCGAGCCGCTCAGGGCCGACAGCGAACTGAACGAGCCAGAGATCACCTGGTTCACCGTGTCGAAGTAACCCGTGCCGACTTCGCGCTGGTGCTTCGCCGCGGTGTAGCCATCCTTCTCTGCCGCGAACTCGGCCTCCTGCAGTTCCACGTAAGCCGCCATCTGGCGATCGCGATAGCCACGTGCAAGCTGGAACATGGAGTAGTTCAGGGCGTGGAAGCCGGCCAGCGTGATGAACTGGAACGCGTAGCCCATCTCGCCCAGCTGCTTCTGGAAGGTGGCGATGGTCTTCTCGTCGAGGTTTTTCTTCCAGTTGAAGCTCGGCGAACAGTTGTAAGCCAGCTTCTTGCCGGGATACTTCGCATGAATCGCCTCGGCGAAGCGGCGTGCCTGTTCCATGTCGGGCGTGGCCGTCTCGCACCAGATCAGGTCGGCATACGGTGCGTAGGAGAGACCACGACTGATCGCCTGCTCGATACCCTGCTTCGACTCGTAGAAGCCCTCGACCGTGCGCTTGCCGGTGAGGAACGGTTTGTCGTTGTCATCGATGTCCGTCGTGACCAGGCCAGCGCCCATGGCGTCGGTGCGCGCCACGATCAGCGTCGGAACGCCGGCGACGTCGGCAGCGAGGCGCGCGGCGATCAGCTTCTGCACGGCTTCCTGCGTCGGCACGAGCACCTTGCCGCCCATGTGGCCGCACTTCTTGGCGCTGGCCAGCTGATCTTCGAAGTGCACGCCGGCAGCGCCCGATTCGATCATGTGGGCCATCAGCTCGTACGCGTTGAGCACGCCGCCGAAACCGGCTTCGGCGTCGGCCACGATCGGGACCAGCCAGTCGATGTTGTCCTTGCCCTCAGCGTGATGGATCTGGTCGGCGCGAAGCAGGGTCTTGTTGATCTTGCGGACCACGTTCGGCACCGAGTCAACCGGATACAGGGACTGATCGGGATACATCGTGCCGGCCGTGTTCGCGTCGGCGGCGACCTGCCAGCCCGACAGGTAGATCGCCTGCAGTCCGGCCTTCACCTGCTGCATGGCCTGGTTGCCAGTGAGCGCACCGAGCGCGTTCACGTACGGCTTGTCGTGGATCGAGCGCCACAGGCGCTCGGCGCCGCGACGGGCCAGCGTGTATTCGATCTGCACCGTGCCACGAAGACGGATCACGTCCTCGGCGGTGTACGGACGCTCGACGCCGTTCCAACGTTCGTTGTTCTTCCAGTCCAGCGTGATCTGTTCGGCGGTATGCGTCTTCATGATGTGGCTCCTTGGAGGATGATCAGGACAGGTGTTCGTAGGCGGGCAGGGTGAGGAAGTCGCGAAGCTCGTCGGCGTGTGTCAGCGCGGAAATCAGCGCGGCCGCCTGATCGGCGCGCGATGCGCCGGGATGCGAGCTCTCGCGCAGGCGGTGGGTGTGCGTGGCCAGCGCGTGATCGAACAGCGCGAAGTCGATCACCGCGTGGTCGCTGAATGCCAGCGGCTCGTGATGCAGCCACTGCCAGAGCTGCGCACGCGCGATTTCGGCGGTGGCGGCGTCTTCCATGAGGTTGTGGATCGGGACGCAGCCGAGTCCTTCGAGCCAGGCGGCCGTGTAGCGAAGGCAGACTTCGACGTTGTTGTCGAAACCGGCGCGCGTGATCGTACCGATCGCCGGGGCGATGAGGGCGTCGCGCGAAGCCCGCACATCGTCGCGCTGCACGTGCAGCTGGTTCGAGGTGGGCATGTGTGCGTCGAAGATCGCCTGCGCGATGGACACGAGTGCGGGGTGCGCCACCCATGTGCCGTCGTGTCCCGCAGTCACTTCGCGGAGCTTGTCGGCGCGTACCTTGGCCATCGCCTCTTCATTGGCCGCGTCATTGCCGCGAATGGGGATCTGCGCGGCCATGCCACCCATCGCGAAGGCGCCACGATGGTGGCAGGTACGGATCAGCAGTTCCGAGTAAGCCTTGAGGAAGGGTGCCGTCATGCCGACCTGACCACGTTCCGGCAACAGGCGATCGCCATGGGCGCGGAACGTCTTCAGGTAGGAAAAGATGTAGTCCCAGCGACCGCAGTTCAGGCCGACGACACGATCGCGCAAGGCGTGCAGGATCTCGTCCATCTGGAACACGGCGGGCAGGGTTTCGATCAGCACCGTGGCCTTCATCGTTCCGTGCGGCAGGCCCAGCACGGTCTCGGCGTGGGCCATGACCGACTCCCAAAGCGCCGCCTCTTCCATGCTCTGCAGTTTGGGCAGGTAGAAGTACGGGCCACGGTCGCGTGCATGAAGGGCTTTCGCGTTGTGGAAGGCGTAGAGCCCGAAGTCCACCAGCGCACCGGCGACGACGTCGCCGTCGACCTCGGCGTGGCGCTCGGGGAGGTGCCAGCCGCGCGGACGGACGACCAGCACGGCCGGGTCCTTGCCGACGCGGTAGACCTTGCCTTCGGCGTTGGTAAATTCGATCGTGCCTTCCACGGCGTCGCGCAGGTTGCGCTGGCCTTCGATCTGGTTGGCCCAGGTCGGCGCGCTTGAGTCCTCGAAGTCGGCCATGAACACCTTCGCGCCGGAGTTCAGCGCGTTGATGATCATCTTCCGTTCGACCGGCCCGGTGATCTCGACGCGGCGGTCCATCAGGGCGTCGGGAATGGCGGCAACCGACCAGTCGGACTCGCGGATCGCCAGGGTGTCCGCACGGAAGTCGGGAAGCTCGCCGGCGTCATAGCGGAGCTGCCGGGCGGCGCGTTCGGCGAGCAGGGCCAGGCGGCGGCTGTCGAATCGGCGGTGGAGGTCGGCCACGAAGGCGATCGCGCCGGGGCTCAGGACATCCGCGTAGGAGCTGCCGCCATCGCCAAAGCGAACGCCGGCCAGGGGGTCGATCACGCTCTTGGGAACTGCCATGGGATCGTGCCTCGGAGTGCGGGTCTGGCGTTTACCCTAGGTCCGGAGCTACGATTTTGACAAAACAAATGTTTCAATGATTTGGATTAACATTGTTAATGTTATATATAACCTATTAATCTATCGAGATTAATCGCATGGTCCGCAAGCTGAATTCCGCAAAAAAAGCTGTCGTGAAGCGTGCCAAGCCGCGTATGGCAGACCGACCTGCGGACGACGAAGGTGGCCGGTTCTACTACAAGGGCAACCGCCTGAAGCAGCTGCGGGCCTTCGTGTACACCACGCGGCTGGGCACGCTCAGTCGCGCTGCCGAAGCGCTATTCCTGTCTCAGCCATCGGTGAGCCTTCAGCTGAAAGCGCTGGAACGGGAACTCGGTACCCCCTTGCTGGAGCGCACCCGCCGCCGCGTCACCCTGACGGACGCCGGCGAGGCTCTTTACGAACTCGCCCGCCCTCTGGTCGAGGGGTTCGAGAACTTGGATCGCGAGTTCCAGAGCAAGACCAAGGGCGCCGAGGCGGGACGGCTGACGGTGGCGGCCGGCTCGTCGACGATCCAATACCTGCTGCCCGAGCTGGTGAAGACATACCGGGAGCGCTTCCCCCATGTCCACCTCGCACTGTCCAACGTCACCAATCGCGACGGGCTCGCCCTCCTGCGCAGCGACGAGGTCGACATCGCGGTCGGCTCGATGATCGACGTGCCTCACGACATCGCCTGGGCGCCGGTCTACCACTACGACCCGATGCTGATCATGCCGCCCGATCATCCGCTGGCGTCGAAAACGGATATCCGGCTCGAGGACCTCTCACCGTACGGGCTCATCCTCCCGCCCAAGCGCCTCACCACGTATCGCCTTGTCGACATGGTGTTCCAGCAACGACACGTGCCTTACACCGTGGCGATCGAGGTTGGCGGCTGGGACGTGATCAAGCAGTACGTGGCAATGGGCCTCGGCATTTCCATCGTCACTGGCATCTGCATCACCGAGGCGGATCGTGAACGCCTGGTCGTACGCAATCTTCGACAGTACTTTCCACAGCGCAGCTACGGTGTGGTGATGAGGAAGGGGAAGTTCCTCAGTCCGGAAGCGCGGGCCTTCATCGACCTGATCAGGCCGGGTTTGCTTACCCATCGTGATTACGATGAGTCGGGACATTCCGAGCGGTGATTACGCGTAGATGTCGATAGTTCGGCCGTTTAGATAGTCGCTCAGTCGCTGAATCCCCAAGACGGCATCGATCCCCAACTCATAGTGACGAATGGCAAGTGCGTACTTGACGTCATCGACGCCACGGATGGACTTAAGTCCGTCCCGGGTTATCTCCAGCGGGTCGATCAGGCCTGCGTAATCCAGTTGATAATGACCGAGTTGCGAGCTCGCTTCGTGAGCGAGGTAGCCTTCGTGGTGCAGCATGATTGCGAATCTGCTCAGCTCCAGGGGTTCGATGGCGCGGATGTCTACCCTCCGAAGACTTTCCTTGACGGTATCGCTTAGCGTCGATGCGATCTCGGCAACACTGCCGCTCTTGATCGGCATGTTCCGGAGCATGCAGTGATTGACGCGGCGATTTTGCAATTGCCACGGATTGCCGGGCGACGCCGATGCTTTGAAGACGCTCGTCATGTCCACGGTATGCGCTCTCGCGTTTGCCTGTAGAACGAGAGCGTGCCTGAGAAGGTTTGCGAATGAAGCCAGTGATTGGCGTCTTGATTAGAGGGGTTATCCGACCCTTTGTACGTACTCGATCGCGCAGCATCTCGATCACGACATGCTTACGTGCAGCAACGAATCTATCTGGCTTCTTGCCGATGCGGTGATCGATACCGTTGAGGTGCGCAACGTCGCGCTACCACGGAATCAGTCATGAACGCAGCTTTCAAGATCGCACTTCTCTTCGGGCTTCTCGGGCCGTTCGTCTGCGCACCGGCGACTAACGCAGCCTCGTCCCCAGGAAAATCACAGTCCAGCCGAGGTCGTTGCTTCGCTTATCCGAAGGACCAGGTCCTGCAGGGCTATCTCGCTGCAGGGCAAGATTACGAGTTCTTCCATTGGACGACGAACTGCACGAGTAATACGTCTACGTCAGTGACGGGAAGTGCATGGAACGAATCTTCGTTGCAGCAACTTGTAAATGGCCAGTGGCAAACACTCACCACAGGAAACTACCTTTTCGCAAACATCGGACCGGGCACCTACCGGTTGGTAGTGAGAAACACATCGCAGGCTCGCGCCTTCTATACGATACGCCACGGCCACGCTATCGGTTGACGCGTCAGGGATCAAGCAGTCCGGTGCTTGCCCCGATACCCAGCGAACGTGGCGCGAATGCGCGTCATGTTCGCTTCCGTATCACCTGTCGTCTCGATAAGAAATCCTGCGGGGAAGGTTTTCGTCGGGTAGTCGATGAAGATCGGAACAATCGGAACATTCGTGGTGCGCGTAATGCGCCGGAAGTTTGACTTCCACGCCGGGGCGTACCGCTCGCGCTTGGTAGTGCGTAACGTGCGATAGTATTCCCGCATCGCATTTGCGGCGTAGTGGTGAGGAAGGGTAAGTTCCTCGCCCCGGAAGCGCGGGCCTTCATCGACCTGATCAGGCCGGGCCTGCTTACCCATCGTGATTACGACGAATCGGTGCATTCCGAGCGGTGATTACGCGTAGACGTCGACGATCCGGCCGTTGAGATGGTTGATCAGGTCCTCGATGCCTACCGCCGCATCGATGGCGGCCTCGTACAGATCGATGCACAGCGCATACATAACATCGTCGACGCCACGTATCGAGCTAAGCGCGTCCCGGGTCATCGCGAGCGGATCAACGGGTAACTCGTAGTCGATCTGAAACTCACCGAGTTGTGACCATGCATCGTGGGAAATGTAGCCTTCACGATGAAGCATGCCAGTCAGCTCACTTAATTCGACAGGATCAATACAGCGAATGTCGACTTTGCGGAGGCGATCCTTCAAGTCTTCCGAAAGTCCCATCGCCGCATCGACAACATGGCCACGCTCGATTGGCGTATCACGGTAGCCGAATTCGTTGTGGCGCTCTCGCTCAAGTCGCCACCCAGGGCTATACACCGCGGGTGTCCTATAGGCGATCGATATGTCCATGGTGAGCCTCACTCGTAGATTGAGGGAGGGTGGCAAAGTGAAGCGACAAACGAAGTCAGTCGAGACCACAGTCGGCACTTGGATACGTCTTGATTTCTGTGGGCCTTCAGAGGGACCACGCCGCCGCCGGTGCATTCCTACCGACGCCCCTGAACATGACTGGCAGCTATGAGGTACAGACGTCGATAACGTGATCCTTCGCAATGGTGCGACGTTGGGAAATGATCATGAAATCCGTATTGAAGCACGCAATTTTCTTCGGCATTGCCGCAGTAGTGTCAAGCGCCGCCATCGACGCGGCGCCCTCATCAGGCAGCTCCAAGGCCACTCGAGGCCGTTGCATTGCGCAGATGCGCGATCTCGTGTTCCAAGATGCATTGAATCCAAACCAGGAGAGTGAGCTCATCTCTTGGTCAACTACCTGCACCAGCGCCGTCTCTACGACATCCAACGGTATGGCAGTCCTTTCGATGCAACGGCTCGAAGGTGGCCAGTGGCGCACAATCGCATTTGGTCACGCCCCCACGATGCTAGGCGTTGGTCCAGGGACGTATCGAGTGATTGCGCGGAACGATTCCCAGCGACGCATCGAGTTCACCGTGCGCCACAGTCGGGGCCTCGGCTGATCAACAGGAATCAAGCAGCCCGGTGCTTGCCCTGATACCCAGCGAACATGGCGCGAATGCGCGTCATGTCCGCTTCCGTATCACCTGTCGTCTCGATAAGAGAGCCCACAGTGAAAGTCTTCGTCGGGTAGTCGATGAAGATCGGAACAATCGGGACATTCGCCGTGCGCGCAATGCGCAAGAAGCCCGACTTCCACTGCTTGACCGGTTTGCGTGTGCCTTCCGGCGCGATGCCCAGCCACATCTTCTCGCGAGTGGCGAAGCGCTCGACCATCTGGCCGACGACGTCGGTTGCTGCCTTACGATCGATCGGCACCATGCCGAGACGACGCACGATCGGGCCGAAGGGCCCGTTGAGGACTTCGCGTTTGATCATCACGCCGAGGTCCAGGCCCATCGCGGACTTCATCAGCAGGCCCCACACGCCATCCCAATAAGACGAATGCGGTGCGCCGATGACGACCACCTTGGGCAGGTTCGGCAGTTCGCCGACAAGGCGCCAGCCGCTACGACGGATCGCCCAGCGGCTCAGCCTCATCCACCATGAATCCGGTAGAGAAGGAATATTCGGCGCGAGATGTTCCGGGTAGGGGCTCAATCGTTGCTCCAGTCGCGCGAGCGGCCGCGCTTGGTCTGGCCACGCTGAGTCTTGCCTACAAGGCGTCGCTCTTTCGATGCGCGCGTGGGCTTGGTCGCGACACGCTTCTTCGCCACGACGGTGGCCTCTCGGATCACATCGACCAGACGGTCACGCGCGTCGTCGCGGTTGCGACCCTGGTCGCGGAATCGCCGTGCCTGGATCACCATCACGCCCGCGTCCGTCATGCGCCGGTCACGGCGTGCGAGGAGCCGTTCGCGCACTTCGTCCGGCAGAGACGGTGACGAGGCGACGTCGAAACGCAGTTCGACGGCACTTTCGGTCCGGTTGACGTGCTGACCTCCCGGGCCGTCCGCGCGCATGAAGCGCTCGACCAGTTCGGTATCGGGGATCGTTATGTTGGCGGTGACGATAAGCATGGCCGGAGGATTCTAGCAGTGCGGCCCTTGATTGAATGCTGCGGCGCGGGAGGGAGAACAAGGCAGCGTGCATGCGCGGCTGTCCGACGAAGTTGGAATGTCGCTCGTCTGGAAGTACCCTCTATTCTTTGCCACCGCTTCAGGAAGTCGGAGGTCTTTGCATGGATGACACAGGCAATGTTGCGCAGCCCGATGGGGCTGCTGAACTAAATAACGCCGAGGACTATTCGGTCTGGCTTAGAGGCAAGGTCGAACGATCGGTCGCTGGCGTTCTCTCAGGCAAGTCACGCCTGTACTCGTTGGACGAAGTTCGATCATTGGTCGCTGATCTGCAGCGGCGTCATCGAGCAGAGTGCGAGCGCTGATTCAGTTTCGGGCGGACCTGCTGGCTGGCTTTCAGGCCAGCAGCTTCCATGCTTCGACCTGATCGCTATACGCCTCCGACCAGCCAAACCGCTCAAGCAGCTTGAGCCATGTCTCATCTAACCCCGCGTCGATCGCCATCGGGCGCCCGTCCACCGGATGCTCAAACTCCAGCCGCGCCGCGTGCAGTAAAAGACGGTGTGACGAGAAATACTGCTTGAACAGGCGATTGTGATCGCCACGCCCGTGCTGGCTGTCGCCGATGATCGGGTGATGGATATGCGCGAAATGCTTGCGGATCTGGCGAAAGCGTCCGGTGCGCGGCTCGGCCACGGCGAAGGCATAGCGCTGCTTCTCGTAACGACCGAGAGCGATATCGACTTCGGTCGTGCCTAGCTGCCTATAGTCCGTTGTCGCATCGCGTCGCGGACCGGTATCGCGCGAGCCCGGCAACGGGTAGTCGATCGTGCCGGCTTCGGGATCGGGCCAACCCCGAACCACGGCGAGGTATCGCTTACGCACGCTGCGCCCCATGAACTGCTCGCCGAGTTGCCCGGCGGCTTCCGGCGAACGCGCGACGAGCAACACGCCCGAGGTCGCGCGGTCCAGGCGATGGGCAAGGTGTAGCTTGCCCTCGACCTGCTCGCGGAGCAGGTCGATCAGGAAGGCATCGTCGGGTCCGACGAACTTCGAGCGATGGACGGCGAGATTGGCCGGTTTGTTGACGGCGACGATGTCGCCGTCCTGATAGAGGATCTCGAGCATGCGATCAGGCGACGCGACGCGGCCAGCCGGCGACGAAGGCGATGACGCCCGCGACGCCCGCTGCAATCGCCGGCCACATGCCGCGCGCGGCAAGCGTGCCGACCAGGGCGGCGCAGACGAGCAGCGACGAACCTAGCAGACTGCACGCCACGAGCCGGCGCATGCGACGTGCGTCGTCCCGGGCGACGGCAAGCGCGACCGGATCGGCCACCTGATGCTGCTGGCCGCTG
>Ga0247742_10003108_pt1 | contig 10650 bp, 9 predicted proteins | sample UWRJL208509C2_FD_180944 | JGI IMG/M metagenome (GOLD analysis project Ga0247742, IMG submission 180944) | Plant litter microbial communities from Arlington Agricultural Research Station in Wisconsin, United States - UWRJ-L208-509C-2 | ecosystem: Environmental > Terrestrial > Plant litter >... | reverse complement strand
CGAACCATCAATCGAGCGTGATAGCGATCGTGGGTTCACCGACATCGGCTACGAATGGTTCCAGATGTGGATCTCCGCCCGGTGGAACGGCGAAGACCCCGCCTTCCGCAACTCCGTGCTCGCCATGCTCACGCTCGTACTTATCCAACTTCCTAACGGGCGCTGGGCGGCAGAGGTGTGGGACGCGCGCCGGGAAGATCAACGAACCGTGGACGACTCACGGCATTGGCCTCATGAAGCATCGTGGTTCCTGGAGACTGCGGCGCGAACCGGGACCTCATTGCGCGCCATGGGCGATCTACGCTTTCCGCCTACGCATCGATGCCGGCACTCGCAGTCGGGGTCGAAAATGTCACGACAGGCGGTACGCCGTCGAACTGCCAGACGTAAGTATTGCTGCCGAGTGAATCTGTACGACTGACCACGACGCCGATGAGATTTTCGGCGAGGCGGAATCTACTGCGCAAACTTGTCGACCGCCACGCACAATCCGACAGGCCTCAGGGCGACATCGCGCCGGTAATGAAATCACTTATACGAAAGCCAAGCGACTTCGCATGCGTCGCCCCGTTTCGTTCAGGATCCTCCACGCAGATCCGGGGGAACGATCCCACCCCATGCTAGGGCCAGATGAGACCTTGACGCCGTGTAGGGTCCTACCAGTCGACGGCCATCATTTCGACGGCAGCTTGCACCAGATTCGGGTCGTCGAGGTAGTCGACCGGGCGACCACCGTCAGGGAACGCGCGTGATGGGCTGCACAGCCAGAGGATGAAGCTTTCGTCTGACCAACCGCCCTCCCGCATCGCGGAGACGAGGTGTTTGATGGCGGGATGAATGGCGCCGTCCCCGTCGAACTGGAAACCTGGATAACGGTAAGCGTTCAGCCGGATCACACCAAGCAATTCGCCTTTCCTGCGGAGGTACGAGGCATGGTTCCGATTCTGCGATTTAGCGCCAAGTGCCCTTATGACTTCAGAACCTGTCAGAAAGTGGAACTCGTTTTCGAGATCGCGCCAGATTGTCTCCGTCGGGAGTGAGGTCCTAGGCTCCTGCGGCTTCACGGACGATCTCCAAGACTGTGCTACTCGTAAATCTGTCCATAGTTCTGGTCTCGTCCCCGAGTCGCCACTGGCCGGGGCATCCGACGGTGATTTCGAAGATATGACCAAGTAGGCGGGGTGTGTCGTCGATGGGGAGTCGCAGCGCATCCTCGTCCGGGTATCTGCTGACGCAGCGGGCGTCGAGGTCGAACACCCACCGGCTGTCCCTGGTCGTAACTAGCCAGGTGCCGCTGTCCTCGTCCGACAGTCGCTCCCGCCGCTGGTCCCGTTCCGTCACGTTCGGACCGGCGTTGGCGGTTGGAGACGGCGAACCACCGCCAGCGCTGTCCTCTCCACCGACGTCGTCTCGGTCGAAGGGGTCGAATTCGAACGTCCGGAGATCGAGAAAGCCTTGAGCGAAGGCTCGGTCCCCGCCATTCATGTCGAGCGTCACCATGGTTGTGGTGAACCCGGCTGGGAACTCTAGGGAGTCGGCGAGGTAGGAGTGGAAGTGACCACCGAAGAAGAGCTTGGGGTGCACCGCGGCAAACGCCCGGGCCAGCATATGCCGGCCGTCGTCCGCATAGCGCTGATCCTCCTCGCTCCACCACGACGGCGAGTGATTCAGCCGGCTGTCGAGCTTGGGCCACGGCGCTGGTCCGTCGTGCCCGACCAGGATGTCGACCGGCTCCGTTCCGAGCTGTTCGAGGTCGGCTTCGGTAATCGACTCCTCCGGCCACCACGAGACGCCTTCTTCGCGGAGCCCGCGGTCGATGCTGCTGGCGCCACCCATCGCTGCAAAGGTTCGGCCGTGAGCAAGCGTGGCCCGCCAGCCCCGGGGGATGTGGATGATGGACGGACGCACACGGCGCAGGCCGTCTGCGCCGATGGGGAAGGTGTTCAGTGTGGTGAAGTCTTCGTGGTTCCCGTCCACGAAGTAGAGCACCTGGTTCGATTTCCGGAGCCGATTCTCGATCCTGTCCAGTGCGTGGCCCCAGTTGGTGCCTGGCCATATGAAACCGAAATCACCGAGTTGCACAAGGACTCGGATCCCGCGCGCTTCCATCGTCCGCGACACGACGAAAAGGTGCTCGAGGTCCCCGTGGAGATCGCCGAGGATCCCGATGCGATCGACACTTTCCAACGTTGCGGTTGACGCGGGGCGGCGGTTCACGGCATCCATTCTGTGGGGATGAAAGGAGTGAACAAGATCATGGTTACGTGGGGCGCGAAGTACACCTCGTCCCGGTTCCCGTCGCCCCTGCCTAGGTCCAAGTAGAGGAGACGCCCCTCGCGGCACTGGTGCACTCGGGCGATGGACCGCGGCAGTGGAATTGGTCGGTTGAAGCGAGGGCTTACTGTCGCATCTGTGTTGTCGAGCCCGTCCGGGTCGATGGGTGCCTCCACGATCAAGCGTCGAGTCAAGTCGAGTGCGTACACGCGGTGCTCGGTGGAGACGAGGAACTTGCCGCGGAACGAATCGAGGATTTGAGGCAGGACGACGACCCGTTCGAAGATCGTCGGCTCACGATGCACGAACGGCGCAGTCAGCGCCCGGCAGGCGCGAGTGGTTCTAGCCATGGATATTCCTTGCTGGTTCGCTGATCGAGTGTTGAGTTTCTTCGCTCAATCCGCTCCCTTACTCTGCTCGTTCACGCCACAGAGGCGGTCATCGTGTTCGACGCTAAGTGCGGCTGGCGCGTTGTGGAGCGCTCGCCCAACTCTTTGTCGCAAGGTCGGGTTTCCGGCAGAGGACGATCATCAATCGATGGCGGATTTAAGAGGCCGAGCCGCGTGGAGAAGAGAACTGCGGAGTGTCGACGGCGAATCTCCTGCTCAGCTCTCGTGCGGGCAGCGTCTCGACAGAGTTAGCATCGTGCAGGCGGGAGCCGGCCTAACGCTCGAAGAAGCGCCTTCAGAACGGCCTTCCGAATCAGGCGCCCGGTCGGCGCGTCGCATCTCAGTAGCGGCTTCCTTCGGGCAGCGGCGATCCTCGGCTTTAGTTCTTGTGGGCGGACTGCAGCAGGAGATCGATTGCTGCGGTGCGCTTCTGCGGGAGTGTTCCGGATCGTTGGTAGCGGAGTTGGCGGTTGAGCCATCGGGCGAGCCGTTTCTCGACCGGGTTCGCTTGGTGAAGGCGAGGGAGCCGCCCGGCTGCGCCGAGGAATTGGTTGCACTCCGCGAGGGTCTCAAACCATGCGGCTTCTTGTGGGTCCCATCTGAACGCTGGAGAGACTTCCAGTCGTGCGAGTTGGAATCGTGAGAGTCGGCCGGGGAATCTTCGCTGGTATCGGGCCCATCCCGCTAACCGACGTTCGTGGTGCGGGATGGTTCCTGCGTGGGCGCTCTCGCGGGGTGTTCGGCCGTGTTCTGTCGCGAAGTTCTCGAATGCGAGCAGTTCGGTTGCCCACCGGTAGGCAAGTTTTTCTCCGTGGGTATCTGATGACGGTTTGCCGTCGGCGATGGTTTCTCCCGCGAGGATGTCGAGCGCAAGCGCCGGGTCGGCGGGGGCGCCGGATTGGGCGCCGAGGAGATTCAGGGCGTGGTGGTGGAGCTCCAATGGTGTGGGCTCGGGCATGAGGGTCCTTTCCGAGCCGCCGGATGGGCGGTCTCGGGAAGGTCATGCGCGGCAGTCGCGCTACTGGGCACTCCTTGGCGCCAGTTGCGGGGAGAGTTGTCGCAAGAGCGGCGGTTTGGTGCGGGTCCGGTTTCTAACTTTGTGTCAGTGATCGGCGAAATGGAAAGTCGATCCAAATCCCGATTGGCACCCTCTTATGGCCGCTCAACAATTGGCTGGCGCACGCCGGTGCGCTCCGAGCGCAAAGTCGTCCGCTTGCAGAGATGAAAGCGCGGATGTGGCCGATCGGACAGCGCGACGAGATCGCCGCCGCAGGTTACGAGCTTTTGGGGCGAGTGATTGTCGGCGGCGGGTATATCCCGCCCAGCGTCTGGTCAGCGGCGATGACGTCGTCGAAGGTCATCACGACCGTGCCTCGCAGGATGCGGGAGATCCGGTCGTATTCGGCTCCGACCTCTTGGGCGTACCTCTTCACTGTCCACCCCTTTGCCTTGATGGCGGTTCTGATGGCGAGGGCGAAGTTGTGTTGGATTTGCGCGGCTCCCCATCGGCTCGCCTCTTTATGAACCGCACCTCGAGTCCACCGCTCAAGCTGAGTCCTTTGCTCGAACTGCTCTCTGGTCAGCTCCGCCCACGTCGTTTCGTCGTCATAGGTGGGCTTGGGAACCCACTGAAGTTTCGTCCCTTTTCCGAAAGCGTCGGGATCAGTCGCGAAATCGCGCGGGCGGTAGCGTGCGGTGCTCAGAACGGCTTCCAATGTCTCAGAATCTGGTCTTTCGTGCCTAATAGGCACTTGAGCCCCATTTTAGATCCAGATACCCGATCTTTGAACATTAGGCCGCGCACGTATCCCGCATGAAGAAAAGAAATCGGGGCCAGACCGGCCCGGGACAGATCGAAGATCTCACCAAACGCGACTTAGTCGTGTGGGAAGACACGTCAGAAGTTCGGCATGTTGAAGCTGCGACCCCAGCGCTGCTCGCTCAGCCCATTCATCTGGCGAAGCGAATCAGGACAGGCCATCAGTACAAAGCTCAGCGGAACTATCACGGGCTGTATTGGTTCAGTCAGACAGGGCAGCACGTGTGGCACGAGTCGTTATTCGAGATGACGGCGCTGATGGCGTTGGACTTCTCGGGCGAAATCGATGCAGTCAGTTCACAGCCGATGATGATGCAGTTCGCCGACGGCTCGGTCCACTATCCGGACTTTTTCGCAGTCCACACCGATCACAGCCAGGTGGTGTACGACGTTCGGCCGCAGGAGCGCATCAGCGAGACGACCGCGGTTCAATTCGAAAAGACCCGGCAGCTGTGCGAACGCGTCGGGTGGAAGTACGAGCTGTTCACCGCGATCAGTCCCACGGTGAAGGCAAACCTGGAATGGCTTGCCGGCTACCGCCACCCCCGCTACACCCCGAGCGCGGCTGCCCGCGCTGAAATCCTCACCACTATTGAAACGCCGATGAGCTTCGCCGACCTCACCCACACCCTGTCGATGCCGACTCCCCTTGCCGTGGTGGCGATCTACCACCTGCTCTGGAATCGCGCTCTGCAGTTCGACATGAACGGCGACCTGAACTCCTACACGATCCTCACGAAAGGCACTCACCGTGCACACGCTTGACCTCAACGCACCGCTTCGCCTGCACAGCGGCGAATACCTCGTCGCCGGTCATCACGGCAGCCTGCTGAAGCTGCGCAATAACGCCACCGGCGACTACATGACCATGCATATCTCCGACGTCACCCTCAACCTCCTCGAGCCACCTACCCGTGTGCCCGCCAATATCCGCGAACTCGAATCTCTCACGAAGAAGGAATCCAAGAAGTTGGACATCTACGCCTCCCACATTCAGGAAATGATCACGGGCGATCGTCCCGACCAGCCCGGCGCATCCCCGCGCCCCGAGTACGACCCGGCGTCCACAACCCTGAACGAGCGGGTCGCTGCCAAAGGCGATGAGCTCGCACGAATGGGCATCCCGAGCTCCCGTGCCACGTTGATGCGAAAGAAGAAAGAATTCGAAACCGCCGGCAGCGCCGCGCTGCTGGATCGCCGAACCGTCCGCAAAGAGTCCCCGCTCGACCGTGCCGACAGTCGCGTCATCGAAGCACTCACCCGAGTCATCGCGGCGCAAACCAACGAATCGACCGGAACAGGAAAACGCCTCTACGAACTGACCCAGAACGAACTGCTCACCGCACATCCGGGTGACGCCATCCCGATGCCGTCCCTGTCGACGTTTTACCGCTACCTCGGCTACCTAACGAAGGGCAAGTACACCACCGGCAGCGCCCCCACCCGCCGCACCGCAGCGAACACCCCCAAGCGCCCCTTCGGCACCGCCCGGCGGCTGCGCCCAGGACAGGAAGTGCAAATCGACTCCTCACCCTGGGACGTACTGGTGCGGCGAGAAGACGGCACGATCGGACGTGCCGTGTTGACGATCATGGTCGACGTCGCCACCCGCAGCATCATCGCCTCCTCCGTCCGCCCTGACGCCGCTAAAGGCGTCGACCACGCTTTCCTTATCGCCCAATGCCTCGTCCCCCGCAAACTCCGACCCGGCAGTGACGAGCTCTGGCGGCTAACTGCTCGACGCATGCCCTGGGCTGACCTCCTGTCCGCAGAGCAGCGCGACGCCGTCGATGCGACACGGCCGTTTATTTACCCCGAGCGAATCATGATGGACAACGGCGCCGACTTCCGGTCAGGTGTGTTCGAGTCTGCGTGCCGCAAGTTCGGCATCAGCCTCACCTACGCCGCCCCGCACACCCCCACCGACAAGGCGATCGTCGAGCGCACCTTCCATTCGATCAAGACGTCGTTCGCTCAAGACCTCCCCGGGTTTAAGGGTGGCGCCGTCAGCGAACGCGGTCGAGGCATCGACGACAAGCCACTGATGGACATCGCCACCCTCGCGGACAAATTCGACGAGTGGGTCGCCCGGGTCTGGCAGAACCGACCGCACGACAGCCTCCGCGATCCCATGTTTCCGACGGTGAAGCTGACGCCGAACGAGATGTACAACGCATCGTTCGACCTCGCCGCCTCCCTCCCGCTGCCGCTCACCGCCGACGATTACATCGACCTGATGCCTCGCGAAGGTCGAATGATCACCACCAAGGGTGTGCAAATGAACAATCGCTTTTACGACTCCATCGAGCTGCAACCGTTCCGAAACGTGCCGTCAGCAAACGCATCCGAAAACGGCAAGTGGGAAGTCCGATACAACCCCTACGACCCACGCCTCATCTGGGTTGCACACCCCGACGGGTACTGGATGGAGTGCACGTGGCGAGACGAGGCCATGTTCACTCAACCGTTCGCCGACGAAATCCTCTCCAGCGCCGTCGACATCGCCACCCGCCGAAATCCCGGGGATAGCGAAACGCTTCGAAACGTCGCCAGGGAGTTGAAGAAAGCAACCCACGCAACCGCCGTCACCGCAAAGAAGGCCAGGGCTCGCAACGAACTCGCCTCCGCTCTGGCTGACGCTGAGGGCACCCCCATGCCTGCGGCCGCCCCAGCATTCACCGAGCCCGCGAAGACCGCCATCGCACACAAGACCATCGTCAGCGAGGCCGAAGCAGCCGAGATGCTTGAGGCTGACGAGTTCGAGATGGAGCAGTTCTGATGCTCTTCTTCGACATCGACGACGCGGCGCCTCTTCACGACATCGAAGGTCTCACCGCCTACCTGAAGTCCTCCATTACCCCACCTGCCACCCTCACCGTGGAGGCCTACACGGCGATGGGACTTAGGGCCCGAAAAGAGCATGATGCGGCACGGCACGAATTCCTCACCGGCAGTGTCCTCATCAAAACCCCCCAGGTCGCCAAGGCGATTGCCATCCTCGAATCGATGGTCCGCAAGAACTCCAGGCGGACGGATGCGGTCCGCCCGGGGCTGATCATTTCCGGCGACGGATCAATGGGGAAGACCACGATCACCAAAACCTTGATGCGCACCGTTTTCGACGCGTACCGCACCCAGTTTCCCGATTTCGAGCGGGACAACCGTCACCCCGTCGTGTACCTCGAGGTGCCTGCCGGGTCGACCGGCAAGTCCCTCCTGGTCGCGTTCGCCCGGTGTCTGGGCATGACGGTCGCCCTTCGCGAGACCCAACAGTCCCTGATGGAGCGGGTCAGCGAGGCACTTCGTGCAGCTCGGACGCAGTTGGTGGTTGTGGACGAGCTGCAAAACCTTGCCCAGAAGAACCGAGGAAACGGCGAATCGATCCAGGTTCTTCGCCAGCTGCACAGCTGGGTGCCGGCAATCTTCGTCTTCTCCGGAATCAATCTCCGCGACGGTGCCCTGTTCTCGGGCCCTGCCGGCCGACAACTCAGCGGCCGTTTCACACTTCAGGAGCTGGAACGCTTCACCCTCGCCACACCGGAGGCACGACGTCTTTGGTCACAACTGATCAAAGCGTTCGAGAAAACGTCCCTGCTGATGAACCACACACCAGGAACCCTCGAGCCGTTCGCGGAATACCTACACACCCTCACCGGCGGATCCATCGCCACACTCGGGAAGATCATGACCGGATGCGCCATCGACCTCATCGGCGAAGGCAACCCGGCAGCGGAAACGATCACCAAAGCGCTCATCGACAAGCAACCCCGAGACATGTCGGCCGAACACTACGAAGCCGTCTCCGCGATCCGCACCCGCACCGCCGTCAAGAAGGGCGCCTAATCCCATGAGCATCACTACAGTTCCAGCGCAACTCACGCGCCCATACCTCAGCCTTGTTCGCCCCCTGCACCGCGAAACGCTCGACAGTTTCAGCACCCGGCTTCTCGCAGCCAACTTCGAAGACTCCCGACATAAGCAGCACCTGCTCACCATTGCCAAATCCACTACCGACACCGAATGGGCAGCAATCGTCACCAGAAAAGGACGCCTCACCCCGGGACATTTCGACCGCGCCGCACACACCGGCCTCACCCATCCCGATGGCACAACCTGTACGTACTGCGCCGACGGGATAGCGCAGCAATGGATGTGCACCCTGTGCTCGCAAGGTGCGACCGTCACCCAATACCCACACCTCGACAGCTACGTCTGCATAGAGCATCACAGGTGGATCGCCCCAGGAACTCCACCCGCCAAGCAGCATCGGGTGACCTCGGCCCATGTGGCGGCGGAACTCACCTTCCGCAAGCTCCGCCGACGCGGAGTATTGGACCCCGTTCTGCTCAACCGGCTCAGCCGCGCCTTCACCGGCGCCCAGCCCGACGACGAAGAATCCGTCTACGAGGACTTTCCGGCGATGATGGCAGTCATCGCCGCCGTCACTAGTTATGACTTTGTGCGCTCGTTTACCGACCCCACCCAGTCATATGCGACGTCGTGGTCAATCCTTCAATCCCGCGTGATGGCGATCGTCAGTCGTGATCATTTGCGAATCGCGCGAGCCATCTGGTTACACTTCCGCTCCACCATGCTGTCGCTGCGCGAACACCTGACCACCGGACAACCCTATGAGCGCGCCTGGGCGCACGATCTCCTCATACCGGCGACGATCATCTCCGCCTACGCCGGCGCCGCTCCACCCAGCGAGCCGTTCGAGAAGTACTTGGAGGCAAGCGATGATCTGACGGTCTCCCCCGCGACCTACCGCGATGTTCTCATTCACCACGACGATCCACCCACCGTGCTGAGCTCAGGCAAAGCAAGCGTCGATGACACCGTTCAGTCCATCTGCTTCGCAGGCCACCGCTCCACCCTCCGACGCGACGAAGCCGATCTTTACCACGGGCCACGCGGATACGGCTGCCGCATCTGCAGCCACCGACAACTACTCCCCGGGTTCAACGACCTCATGACCAGATACCCCACAATCGGTGCCGAACTGCACCCCGAAGACAACTATGGAACGACCGCAAACTCCGTGCTCGTCGGCTCATTCGAGAAATACCACTGGCGGTGCAGCACTGCCGGTCACCGCTTCATCGCCACCCCAAACCAACGAATCAACAGCGAACACGCCGAATGCCCGGTCTGCAAGGCCGGCACCATCACCGACCGGACAGCCGAGCCGGCCACCATCAACCTGACCGAACGCCGACCCAGGCTCGCCGCCGAATGGCACCCAACCCGCAACGCCGCCACAGCCAGCCACGCCCCCATCGGCACGAACGAAGGTGCGGATTGGATCTGCCTGCGCGGACACACCTGGACAGAGCGAATCGAAATCCGCCTCAGCGGATCCACCTGTCGAGTTTGCGCGATGACACCCCACGATCGAGACACACTGTTCGCGAGCCTTCACCCGTCCCTGGCCGCGGAATGGGACACAATCGCCAACGGACCACTCGCCATCGAAACCATCTCCGTCGGATCCGATCGAGTTTGCTACTGGCGATGCACCGCGAATGGTCACCCATTCGCGCGGACGCCGCGGACTCGCGCCGAAACGCCCGGCTGCCCCTCGTGCCCTAAGCCGCGAAGGAACGCGAAGAGCGAACCCGACACCACTCCGCCCGCGGTGCGCTTCCCGAAAATCATCGCCGACTGGGACACGACGCGAAACGGTAACGCCGACCCCCGCACCACCATCCCGCTCAACAAAGCGAACTCATGGATCTGCCGTTTCGGCCACCGCACTCAGCAATCCATCGAGCACCGCGTGAGGTCAAACGGTTGCATCAAATGCGACCCTCGGAATCGCTCAGGCAACTGAGACTCACCGAGAAAAGGCCCGTCTTCGGACGGGCCTTTTTTGTGTCCCGATTTTGAGCTACAGTGATGAGAAACAGGCGGCAATACCGCCCTTGACCGGCATTTTCCTCGGCACTGCTAATTGGTCTCAGCAATTCTGCGACGCCCGGCGAAACACAAATGCCCGATCTCCAGACACGCTCTAGTCTCAACTACCCCGATCTTGTCTCACCTTGTGCGAAATCGCACATGAGACCCGCCCCTTGTTGAGCGCGTCCTCCCTAGCTGAGGAGCAGATCTCTAGACGGTGAGAACGATTCGACCCAGAACGGTGCCGAGTTCCATCTGGCGGTGAGC
>Ga0247742_10003104_pt1 | contig 10656 bp, 9 predicted proteins | sample UWRJL208509C2_FD_180944 | JGI IMG/M metagenome (GOLD analysis project Ga0247742, IMG submission 180944) | Plant litter microbial communities from Arlington Agricultural Research Station in Wisconsin, United States - UWRJ-L208-509C-2 | ecosystem: Environmental > Terrestrial > Plant litter >... | reverse complement strand
TCCTACAGAACCGCGTTGTACCTGATACACCGAGGCGCCTCTCCCCCTGTAGGAGCGAACTTGTTCGCGAGGCGTTGTACCTGATACACCGAGGCGCTCTCCCTCGCCAACAAGTTGGCTCCTACAGAACCGCGTTGGGCCTGATACACCGAGGCGGCCCCCCCTGTAGGAGCGAACTTGTTCGCGAGGCGTTGTACCTGATACACCGAGGCGCCCTCCCTCGCCAACAAGTTGGCTCCTACAGAGCAGTGGCGCAGCGAAGAGGCAAAAATCTCTGAACAGTGGCAAAATCGCGCTCAGCCCCCCGCTCTCAAGGAATAGCCCCATGCACATGACCACCGACAGCTTCATCTACAACCCCTGCGACGAGGAAGAAGATGACATGGCGCTGGCGTGTTGCCACGGCACCAATGGTGATCTGTTCATGCTGGCGCGCTTTCCGGATGAGGATGAAGTCGACATCACCTTTCGCGACGATACCGTCCACATCGATTCAAAACTGATCGTCACTTTCAGCGCAGACCGGCTGCTGCTGGAGATCGATGCCACCGACGCTGGCCCCCTGGGCGGGGAAAACTCCTTTGAAATCAGCCACAGCACGCCAGAGAGCGAACTGACCGAACTGGCCGCCACCCTGCGCATCATCCTGCAGGGCGTCGGGACGTTCGTGAGTGAGGTTGGGTAATAAGGACTCCTACCACTGTCGCGCGGCAAACTCCAAATGAGGGAGGGAGCTTGCTCGCGATTCGCACCTTGACACCCTGAAAATGCGTTGAATGTCCTGGCTTTATCGCGAGCAAGCTCCGTCCCACGGTTGTCGCGCAGAGAATTCGTAGCCAGACAATTGCTCGCATGACCCAGTCCTTCTCCGAAAATCCCGTAAAAACCCCCTCCGCCGTTAGTCGCCAGCCCCCGGATGGATTAAAGTAACGCCCCCAGCTTCGGTGCCGTTTTGGTGCTGCTGCGAACTCTGCCAGGAACCGTCATCGATGGAACATCGTGAAGCGTTGATCGCGCTGCGAACCTTTCTCTCAACCCAGATTCTCGGGCAGGAGAAACTGGTTGAACGGCTGCTGATCGCCTTGCTCGCCGACGGCCACATGCTGGTCGAAGGCGCCCCGGGCCTGGCCAAGACCAAAGCGATCAAAGAGCTGGCCGAAGGCATCGAAGCACAGTTTCATCGCATCCAGTTCACCCCCGACCTGCTGCCCGCCGACATCACCGGCACCGAAATCTATCGCCCGGAAACCGGCAGCTTCGTCTTCCAACAGGGACCGATCTTCCACAATCTGGTGCTGGCAGACGAAATCAACCGTGCCCCGGCCAAGGTGCAATCGGCACTGCTCGAAGCCATGGCCGAGCGTCAGGTCAGCGTCGGGCGCAGCACCTATGATCTGTCGCCGCTGTTTCTGGTGATGGCCACGCAAAACCCCATTGAGCAGGAAGGCACCTATCCCCTGCCCGAAGCCCAGCTCGACCGTTTCCTGATGCACGTCAAGATCGGTTTCCCCGACGCATCGGTGGAGCGCAAGATCCTCGCCCAGGCCCGCGGTGAAGCGCTCAATGGCGAAACCAAACCTGAGCGCCGTGTCAGTCAGCAGGCGATATTTGCCGCACGCAAGGAAATCCTCAATCTGTACATGGCTGATGCCGTCGAGGAATACCTCGTACAACTGGTGATGGCCACGCGCACCCCGGCCAAGTTCGACCCTGAGCTGGCCGAGTGGATTGCCTACGGCGCCAGCCCGCGCGGCTCTATCTCCCTTGATCGCTGCGCCAGGGCCCACGCCTGGCTGGCCGGGCGCGACTTCGTCAGCCCCGAAGACATCCAGGCAGTACTGTTCGATGTGCTGCGACATCGGGTCATCCTGTCATTCGAAGCCGAAGCGGCGGGCGTTGATCAGGACAAAGTGATTCAACGCGTACTCGATGTCGTTGCCGTCGCCTGACCCATGCAGCCCTATCTGATTTCCCAACCGGGCATTCGCGTCAGCCTCGCCGAGCTGATCGAAATGCGCCATCGCGTGCGGGAAGTTCAGCTGTTTTCCACCCCTAGCCGCCGCAGCCCGTTGATCGGCCTGCACCACTCCAAGCTGCGCGGCCGTGGCGTGGACTTCGATCAGGTGCGGGTCTATCAGGCGGGCGATGACGTGCGCACCATCGACTGGCGCGTCACGGCACGCACCCAAGAGCCACACACCAAGCTGTTTCACGAAGAGCGTGAGCGCCCGATCTTCATCATGGTCGAGCAAAGCCGACGACTGTTTTTTGGCTCCGGACTGATGTTCAAATCAGTGATGGCCGCTCAGGCGGCCGCGCTGGTGGGCTGGGCTGCGCTGGGCCACAACGACCGGGTCGGCGGGCTGGTGTTCGGCGATAACGAGCATTACGAGATCAAACCACGACGCAGCAAACAGAGCCTGTTGCAGCTGCTCAACCGGCTGGTGCGGGTCAATCAGTCGCTGCACACCGAAGCCGTCGCCGACCGCGATACGTTTGGCATTGCCCTGCGCCGCGCCCGGGAAGTGCTGCGCCCCGGCAGTCTGGCGATCATTCTGTGCGACGAGCGCGCGTTGTCGGATTCGGCCGAGCAGCAACTGTCGCTGCTGTCCAAGCACTGCGACCTGCTGTTACTGCCGATTTCCGACCCGCTGGATCACGCCCTGCCCGCCGCCGGCCTGCTGCGGTTTGCCGAGCGCGGCGCGCAGCTGGAACTCGATACCCTCAACCCGGACCTGCGCCAGACTTACCGCGCCCAAGGCGAAGCACGTCTGGCGCGGTGGGAGCGACTCGCACAAAAATTGCGGGTGTTGCTGATGCCGCTGAGCACACAGCGTGAAATGGTCGAGCAACTGCGCGAATACCTCAACGCGCAGCATCCGGTAAAACAGAAATGAACCCGCTGGATCAGCTGCACCCCCTGATCCTCCCCGAGGCCGTGAGTGCCTGGCCGCCCGCGTCCGGTTGGTGGCTGCTGCTGATTCTGATCCCCGCACTGGCCTATGGCGGCTGGCGTCTACGGCATCTGTTGCCACGCAAAGCGCCCCGTGCAAACGCCGAACAACCGCTGGACCCGCTGCGCCAGGCCGCGCTGGAAGAACTGGCACGCATGCCAAAACCCTACGACGGCGCGCCCGCCGGCGCCTGGCTGCAGCAAATCAACGGTCTGCTCAAACGCCTTTGCCGCAACCATTACCCCTACAGCCAGAGCCACACCCTGAACGGCCGCAAATGGCTGGCATTCCTGGATAACCGCTGCCCTGCCGCCGGGCTGACGCGCTGGATGATTCTCGTGGAAGGTGCCTACAAGCCAGAGTGCAAACTCGACGACAAGGCCATAAACGGTCTGACGCAGTCGGTCGACACCTGGATTCGCAAGCATGTTTGAATTCGCCTGGCCGTGGGTCTTTCTGGCCCTGCCACTGCCGTGGATCATGCGCTTTGTGCTGCCGCCAGCGGACAGTGGCGAAGCGGCGCTGAAAGTCAGTTTCCTCAACGAACTCGAAGGCCTGGCCGGACGCCGGGCACGGGCCAACCTGCCAGGCTGGCGTCGGCAATTGCCCTTCGTGTGTCTCTGGTTGCTGCTTCTGATAGCTGCCGCACGCCCGCAGTGGCTGGGTGATCCTCTGCCCATTGCCGCCAGCGGTCGCGACTTGCTGGTGGCTGTAGACGTGTCCGGGTCGATGGATTATCCGGACATGACCTGGAACAACGATGAGGTCAGCCGTCTGGCGTTGGTCAAGCTGCTGATGGGCGACTTTCTCGAGCATCGTCAGGGAGATCGGATCGGTCTGATCCTGTTCGGCAGTCAGGCGTACCTGCAAGCGCCGCTGACGTTCGACCGGCACACGGTCAGGGTCTGGCTGGACGAGGCGCGCATCGGCATCGCCGGGAAGAACACCGCCATCGGCGACGCCATCGGGCTGGCGCTCAAGCGGCTGCGGTTGCGCCCGGCACAAAGCCGCGTGCTGATATTGATCACCGATGGCGCCAATAACGGCGGGCAGATCGACCCCGCTACCGCAGCACGGCTGGCTGCCCAGGAAGGCGTGAAAATCTATCCGATTGGTATCGGCGCCGATCCCGACAAGGGCGCGGCCAGCGTGCTGGGCCTGAACCCGAGCCTGGATCTGGACGAGCTGTCGCTCAAAGAACTGGCCGACATCACCGGCGGGCAGTACTTCCGCGCCCGCGACGGCGCCCAGCTGGAAAAGATCGGCGACATCCTCGACACACTCGAACCCGTCACGCAACAACCGACTCAAGCCCGTCCGGCACTGGCGTTGTATCACTGGCCGCTGGGTGCTGCGCTGCTGTTGAGCGTGTTGCTGGTGATTCACGAGCGCTGGCCCAACAATCCGTTTTACCGGTTCCTGGCCCGCCAGCCCGCGCTGCACGCCGGTCCGCAATGGCGTCAGCGCTTCAAGCGGCTGGGGAGGCGTCAATGATCGCGCTCTGGCCGCACTGGTTTCGCCCCTGGTGGTTGCTGATCCTGCCGTTTCTCGGCTGGTTGCTGTGGCGGCTGTGGAACCGGCAAAAACGCATCGGCCGCTGGCAGATGATCCTGCCCATCGCTTTTCATTCGGCATTGCTTAACGGCGGCAGCGGGCGCGAAAGCAAATTGCCGTGGATCGCCATGGGTCTGGCCTGGGCGTTGGGCCTGCTGGCGCTGCTCGGACCCAGCTGGCAAAGGGTTGAACAGGCCAGCCAGAAACCGGTGGACCCGCTGGTGGTGATGCTGGAACTGACCCCGGAAATGCTCGCCACCGACAGCCCGCCGAGTCGGCTGGAACAGGCCAGACGCAAGCTGATGGACTTGCTCCAGGCGCGCAGCGATTCGCAGACCGCAATTATTGTCTACGCCGGCAGCGCCCACACGCTGGTGCCACTGTCGGACGATCTGGCCACCAGCAAGAATCTGCTGGACGCGATCAAGCCGTCGATCATGCCCGAGAGCGGCCAGCGTGCCGATCTGGCCGTGAAAAAGGCGCTCGATCTGCTCAAACAGGGCGCGCTGGGCCAGGGCCGCTTGTTGCTGGTGGGCTCATCGCTCACCGAGCAGGAACGTCAGGGCATCCGCCTGGCCATGAGCGGGCACCCGCAACCGTTGCTGATCATGGGGGTGGGCACTGCCGAAGGCGCTCCCGTGGCGCAGGACAAAGGCGGTTTCCTCAAGGACGCTCAAGGCGCGATCCTGCTGCCGCGCCTGGACAGCGCCAGCCTCAAGGATTTCGCCGAACAGTTCGACGGCCGCTACAGCTCGCTGCGCATGGACGATCAAGACCTGCGCGACCTGGGCTTGCTCGATGGCCCGAAAAACATCGTCAATGATGGGCAGATCGTGCAACTGGACACCTGGGCCGACCAAGGCTACTGGCTATTGCTGCCATTGTTGCTGTTGGCGGCCTGCGCCGGGCGACGGGGCTGGGTGTTGTGCCTGCCGCTGCTGTTCATGGTTCCGCAAAACAGCTACGCCTTCGATTTCAAGGACCTGTGGCTGCGGCCTGATCAACAAGGCCAGCGCTTGCTGGAGCGGCACCGCCCGGTGGAGGCTGCGCGGCGCTTCGAAGACCCGCAGTGGCAAGGCATTGCGCTTTATGAAGCGGGTGACTACTCCGGCGCCGCTCAGCGCTTCGCCCAAGGCAGCAGCGCCACCGACCACTACAATCGCGGCAATGCACTGGCCAAAAGTGGCGAACTGGAAGCCGCGCTGGATGCCTACGACCAGGCGCTGGACCGTCAACCCGAATTCCCGGCAGCCACGGCCAACCGCGCGCTGGTGGAAAAACTCCTTGAGCAGAACAAACAACCGACGGTCGAAGACACCGGCAAGGGCAAGACCGAAGGCGACGATGACGGCGACAATCCACGCAGCGGCGCGGTCGATGAACACAGCCAGCAACAGACGCCGCCCCAGGCCGGAGAAGAAAACAGCCCCGGCAGCGAGCAGCAGGTGTCGGGTGGCAATGAAGCGCCCGGCTCGCCCCTCGATGAAGACCAGACCACGCGCCCGCCCGTGAAGCCCGCCGACAGCGCCCTCAGCGGCGAGCAGAAGCAGGCCCTCGAGCAATGGCTGCGGCAGATACCGGACGAACCGGGCGAGCTGTTGCGGCGCAAATTCTGGTACGAACAACAGCAGCATCAGGAAAAGACCCCATGAGTCGTGTAACCCGTTTGGTCATCGCCTGGCTGCTGTGTCTGGTCGCATTGTCGACTCAGGCGGCGACGGCGCCCACATTGCTCGCAAGCACTGATCGCACCCGCCTGAACACCGGGGAAACCGTCGAACTGACCCTGGAATCCAACGATCCGACGCTGTTCGGCAAGCCCGACATCAGCGTGCTCAGTACAGATTTCCAGGTGCAGGGCACCCGTCAGGTCAACCGCTCGACCACCCTGGATGGCACCGCTCAGGCAACCACCCGCTGGCTCATCACACTGATGCCCAGACACAGTGGTTCGCTGGTCATCCCCGAATTGCAGCTGGGCGAGATGAAAAGCCAGCCGATCACGTTGCAGGTGGTGGATGTCGCGCCGCCTCCGAGCAGTGCCCAACAAGCACAACTGGCACCGGTTTTCATTGAGGTCACGCTGGATCAGGATGCAGTCTACGTGCAGGCCCAGGCCGTGCTGACGTTGCGAATCTACCATTCGGTGTCGCTGTTCGATGACAGCAACCTGACCCCGCTGCAAGTGCCCGAGGCACGGATCGAGAAGCTGGGGGAAACCCGCACCTATGAAAAGCTGATCAACAACGTTCGCCACGGCGTGATCGAGATGCGCTATGCGCTCTACCCCCAGCAGAGCGGTGAACTGGTGATCCCGCCCCAGGTGTTCAGCGCCACACTGGTGGAGGACCTGCCTGCGCCAACGACCAGTCAGGGCCAGGCGCAAACCGGCGACATCAATCCGTTCGGGCCCAAGCCGGGCAAACTGCTGCGGGTGACCTCTGCGCCATTGACATTGCGGGTCAAGCCGCAGCCGGCCAACTATCCGGCCAACACGCCATGGCTGCCCGCACGCAGCATCAATCTGAGCGAAAGCTGGAGCCCGGAACCCGGAAAAAGCCAGGTGGGCGACTCACTGACGCGCACCCTGACGCTCAAGGTCGAAGGGCTGTCCAGCGCACAACTGCCGCCCCTGCCAGCCACGGATGTCAGTGCGCTGCGGCGCTATCCCGATCAACCGAAACTGGCGAACCTGGCCAGCGAGCGCGGCCTGATCGGCACCCGCGAAGAGCGTGAAGCGCTGGTGCCCAACCGCTCTGGCGCCATCGATGTACCGGCGGTGGATCTGGTGTGGTGGAACACCCACGAAGATCATCTGGAACACAGCTCGCTGCCCGCACGCACGTTGCAGGTCAGCAGCAATCCGGCGCTGGAAGTGGACACCCCGGTCAGCGACAACGGCGGCTTGATCGTCATGGGCCCGCCCGTCTGGCCGTGGCAACTGGCGACGGTGCTGCTGAGTTTCACCACCTTGCTGGGGTTCGGTCTGTGGTGGCGTGCGCGCTGGCAACCGGCCCTGGCGCGAGTGGCGCAGGCAGGGCCGAGTCCGCGCTCGGTGCTGGATGATCTCAAGCGCGCAAGCCTGGCCAACGACCCCCACGCGACCCGGCAGGCACTCGATGCCTGGGCGCGTCAGCAACCGGAGACCCTGGCCGACATGGCCGCGCGCTTCGTGCCGTTGTCCGATGCCCTGGATGGGCTCAACGGCGTGCTCTACAGCGAAACCGAAAAACTCTGGCTGGGCGAAGACCTGTGGCGCGCAGTCAAGGCACTGCCCACCATCGAACGCCCCCAGGACACCAGCGGCGACAGCAGCCTGCCGCCGCTGTATCCGAAGTGATGACCACGGCCTTGATGATCGTTCCCACGCTCCGCGTGGGAATGCATTTCGTGACGCTCTGCGTCACATTGGGGCCGCAGAGCGGCCGGGGCGGCATTCCCGCGCAGAGCGTGGGAACGATCTGTTCACCCGAAGAACCCCATTCGAAACAAGGTAATTAGATGCGTTTGTTCCACACCTCCGACTGGCACCTTGGCCAAAACCTCCACGGCCAGGAGCGCGACTTTGAACACGCAAGCTTCCTCACCTGGTTGCTGGCGCGTCTGGCCGAGCGCGCCCCGGATGTGCTGTTGATCGCCGGAGACATCTTCGACACGGTCAATCCGCCGGTCAAAAGTCAGGAGCGGCTGTACGACTTCATCGTCAACGCCCACGAGCAACAGCCCAGACTGACCATCGTGATGATTGCCGGCAATCACGATTCCGGTTCGCGCATCGAACTGCCTGCACCGCTGATGCGTCGTTTGCGCACCCACGCCCTGGGCCGGGTGTTGTGGCTGGACGACGGCACCCTGGACGTCGAGCGCCTGCTGCTGCCGTTGCCCGACGCTAAAGGCAAAACCCGCGCCTGGTGCCTGGCCCTGCCCTTCTTGCGTCCGGCCGAAGTCACCGGCCCGACCCTGGGCGACAATTATCTGCGCGGCATTGGCCGGGTGCATGAACTGCTGATCGAAGCGGCCAACCTCAAGCGTGAACCCGGTCAGGCGCTGATCGCGATCAGCCACGCGCACATGGCCGGCGGTTCGGTGTCGGAAGAATCCGAACGCAGCCTGATCATCGGTAACGCCGAAGCCCTGCCCGCCAGCCTTTTTGGCGAAAGCATCACCTACGTCGCCCTCGGCCATTTGCACAAGCCGCAACGGGTCAACGGTGAGGAGCGCATTCGCTACAGCGGTTCGCCCATTCCCCTTTCGTTTTCGGAAATCGGCTACCAGCACCAGATCCTCGAGATCAACTGCAAGGGCGATAAGCTCACCAGCGTCGAGACCCTGCTGATCCCCCGCGCGGTCAATTTGCAGCGTGTCGGCCCTGCCCCGCTGGCGGATTTGCTGTTGCAACTCAAAGATTTGCCGGACATCGACCTGCTGGCTGACATCGACCGCCAACCGTGGCTGGAAGTGCGCGTGCTGCTGGACGAGCCGCAACCGGACCTGCGCAATCAGATTGAAACCGCCCTGCAGGGCAAAGCCGTGCGACTGGTGCGCATCGCCGCCGAGTACGCAGGCAAAGGGGCCGGTGGCCGCGACGATGAGGGCGAAGGCTTGATCGAGCTGGATCAACTCAGCCCGCAGGAGTTGTTCAGCCGCGCCTGGCTCGACAGCTATGGCAACGAGGTCGACGAACAAACCCTCAAGGACTTCGCCGAACTGTTGCAAGACGTCCAGCTGGAGAGCGAACAGCCATGAAGATCCTCGCCATCCGCCTGAAAAACCTCGCCTCGTTGGCAGGCCCGTTCGAGCTGGATTTCACCGCAGAACCCTTGGCCAGTGCCGGATTGTTCGCGATCACCGGGCCCACCGGCGCGGGCAAAAGCACGCTGCTGGACGCCTTGTGTCTGGCGCTGTTCGGGGCGATTCCGCGCCTGAACAACGTCGGCCAGTCGAAGGTCCCTGAGATCGACGGCGAGATTTCTACCGGCGACCCGCGCAACCTGTTGCGTCGCGGCACCGGCAGCGGTTATGCCGAGGTGGATTTCGTCGGCATCGACAAGCGCCGTTATCGCGCCCGCTGGGAAACCAACCGCGCCCGGGACAACGCCAGCAAAAAGCTGCAAGCCAGCCGCCAGACCCTGACCGATCTGGACAGCGAGCAAATCCTCAGCCAGAACAAAACCGATTACAAACCGCTGCTCGAAGCGCGGCTGGGCCTGAATTTCGAGCAATTCACCCGCGCCGTGATGCTGGCGCAAAGCGAGTTCAGCGCCTTCCTCAAGGCCGACGACCGCGAGCGCAGCGAACTGCTGGAAAAGCTCACCGATACCGCCATCTACAGCCAGCTCGGCCGTCGTGCGTATAGCAAGGCCAGCGAAGCGAAAAAGGCCTGCGACGACCTGAACCTGCTGGCGACGGGCGTCATTCCCATGGAAGCCGAACAACGCGCTGAGCTGGAACAACGCTTCAACGACGCTCAGACGCAGCTCAAACTGCAACAGGCACTGCAGCGCCAACTGGAACTCAAGCAGCAATGGCTGACCGAGCTGCAACGCCTGCGCGATGAACACTTGAGCGCGTCCGAACAGTTGAGCAGCGCCCAACAGGAGTGGGACGCGCAAGGCAGCCAGCGCCGGATGCTCGGCCAGCTGGAACGTCTGGCGCCCCAGCGTCACCTGTTCGCGCTGCGTAAGAAGCTCGACGGGCAGATCCTCCCGCTTAACCTGGTGATTGAACAAAACACCCAACGGCAAACCGAACTGCACACGCGTCAGTCATCGCTGGATGCTGCGCTGCTCGCCGCGCAAACCGCCCTACAGACGGCGCAGGCGCAGCAGACTTCGGCGGGGCCGTTGCTGCGTGAGGCCTTCGAACAGCAAAGCGCTCTGACGCATCTGAGCAGCGCGTTACAGGACATCACCGAGCAGTCCAAAGCCGCTGAACACAAGAGCACCGAAGGTCAGGCCGCGCTCGATCGCATGACCGAACAACAACACGCCCTCGATCAACGCTTGCAGTCGATTGCCACCCAACTGGAACACAGCGCTGTACTCGCACCCTTGAGTCAGGCGTGGCCGGCCTATCGCAGCCGTCTGCAACAAACCGTCGCACTCAGCGCGCGACTCAAGCAGGGACGCGAAGAATTGCCGCTGCTGGA
>Ga0247742_10003103_pt1 | contig 10659 bp, 11 predicted proteins | sample UWRJL208509C2_FD_180944 | JGI IMG/M metagenome (GOLD analysis project Ga0247742, IMG submission 180944) | Plant litter microbial communities from Arlington Agricultural Research Station in Wisconsin, United States - UWRJ-L208-509C-2 | ecosystem: Environmental > Terrestrial > Plant litter >... | reverse complement strand
AGCTGTTGCCGGAGTATGAGCTGGGGGGTTTGCTGGCGGAGATGCGCCTTGAGATTTACCGCTAGATGAGCCCAAGGTGCCTTTGCGGTGTGGGGTCGCACTCTTCGCACATGCTTTGCTGCAGAAGTCGTGCGTCTTGGCCCCATCGTTGTACTTTGGTCGATTATGGCAGAACTAGGGGTTTACATCACGTTAGCGAGCCGATGAGGGCTCCAAACACGAGGCAGACTTACAATGCAGTTTGCCGAATTTCCAGCTGCACCACCCAATTTCTTGTTAGCGCAGGTTTTGCTGCAATATTGATGTGTCTTGGTTCCGTCAAAATGTTTTGGACGGAGTTGGCAAACCTAGAAGACGATCAGTTAAACTTCTTCGAGTGAATAAATGATTTCATTACTGACATCGCAGAGAGCTACGGGCTTGATCGAAGGGGGGCTGGCACCCAATGTGGTTGTCGTATTAGATGATCCGTTGGCGGTGCTCGATGGTTGTGCGCTTGGGACATTGACAGGTGCGGCAACCGTCGAGGGATTGTTTTGGGGGGCCTGAGGAGCAATACTCGGAGGAGGGGGTGGAGGAGCGGATTTCTGTGTCGCTGAGCTCAATGGGTATGCATTGGCAAGAGTACCCAGGATAGATAGTGCAAGAGGAATGTGAGAGGTCATGATGATGAGGGTATACTTGCGAGGTCGGAAGGGGATCCTTGTGGACGAGGATTTTTGTGATAGAGAAAGCGGATGATCAAACGGGTGGATTTTAAACAAGTCCTCCTGAAACGGTATCCGTACCGTGCCCTGAGAGCATCGATTACGACCTACAACAACGAGGTTCAGGTGTGCAACACACGAGGCAATGAATGATCGTATACATACGTTTCTGATTTCAATCGCCAGCTACCTTGTCTCGATTTCTGGCAACACGCCTTCACTTCTTTCACTTTCCAACTTCCAACTCCCATCGTAAACCATGGTCTCCCTGATGAAGAATGTCGTACACTGGGGTTCTCAGAGCTCACGGGTGAAAACACCCCCTGTCCAAATAGTTATTGAAATGTGTGAGGTGAGAACGACTCGGTTGTGGGATTTCGTTAATCTGGACCTGATTTCCCTTGGTCCGAAGATCTGCGGAAAGAAGCCGAAATTCGTTGAGAATGGCCACAAGCACCCGTATTGCAGCAGGAGCTGCGCAAGAAACGGTGCCGGTCCTACTCCAACTGCCTGTGTGCTTCATGGGTGTCGCGCGACTGGAAAGCCTGCTTTCGCAAACTTTTGCTCTGAGGCACATGCTAGGTACGCCAGTAGTATGTCTGCTTGTGCGTTGATTAGAAAGTCACATCCTTTTTTCATTATCAGAGAGGGCGTACGACAGGGACAGGCTGACGGATGCGAATTATGCGAAGTACAACCTCGCATCGCAGGCACGATGTGCATCCCGTGTGACCGTCTCGTCCGTGCTGGCCCACGCCTGCGAGAATTGGGTCCAGACAGCAAGGTGTTTAAGAACTGTGAGTGGACAAGTTGTTCATTCTAATTTTGCTGAATCTCACAGTCAGAGCAGTGAGAGCACAGTTTCTGAGCGAGTGGGACTCACAGAAAACATCACCCTCTTTCGAAAAGGTGTACGAAGTAATCCTTCCGCGAGAAATCCGCACACGCCATGATCAATATAGGTGGGTCCACACACACGCACTACAACGCGTTCGCTAATTCGTAAAACAGATCAGCAAATCCGTCCTTTGAAGAGGTCAGGAGTTTCCACAGCTCGCAGTGTATCTGTGATCTTGGGGTCAAGGGACCGGATCTTTGCAACTTCAAGTCGTGTGGGATCTGTTCCATCGTGAAGTCCAGCTTCACATCTTTTGCATTCGGTGCGAACTACAATAGTGGAAGGTATTTGAGTTCAAACTGGCAAGCAAATATGATAGGAAACTCACCGTGCAACACATAGGTTCGGAGATGGCATCTATTCGTATCGGAACCCAGCCATGTCCGACAAGTACGCCACATCGTGTACCTCATCTCCTTATCGCGTGATGATTGCTTGTGATGTATCCGTTGAGCCCGCACAGACTGAGAGCGAGGCCGTGAGTCCTTCCTTCTCGCCACCCTATGCCGAAAGCTGATCGTGTGCAGGCCGAGGAGGAAGAGTCGCTTTTTGTTCCGAACGCTGACGCGATCTTGCCGGTGTATGTCATGATGTACACAACAAAATAGAGAGAAGAGAAGACCAATAGACGGAAAACTCAAAGTGGAATAGTATGGTATTGTAATGGAAGAAATAATTTATAGAATACATTACTGTATCGGCCCAGTGCCTGCGATTACTGTTATCACGACGCCAGTGGAGTTTTGAACAATGTCATGATGAGAGATTGAATCTTCGACTTGAATTCAGGCACATCGCCGTAAACGATGAGATAGGCAGGTCGAATGGCATCGTTGTCGTAAACCACCGTCTCTTCATAATTAAGGTCCCCTCCTGGTTCGCCAATAACCTGAAGATTTACGATTCAGCTTACTTAGACCTAAAATGAGCAGATATCTATAACTTACCGAATGATGGCCACAAGGGGGTTCTGTCATGCTGGTTGAGTTGTATCGACGCTTATGTGGATTCCCAACGATAACACGGCTCACTAAGAGCACGCGAAAGCGGGAATCTTCGTCGCCATTCAGTGAATAATCATCTGCCTCTAGAAAGCCGAGATGTCGGTCAACAATCTAGACACTATCAAGTCCAAGTGACTTACTCGAGGAACAGGCAGTGGTGTAGATTCCAGTCCCAAACCGACGAAACTTGTGCTTCGTGCCTATAGACACTGATCGTTAGCATAAAATCACGGGATATGGATTGGCTGACGCACCACACTTGTTTACATCGAAAGAGTTGCGAATAATTGAACATAGGTGGCACTTCGAGAGGTGGCAGAGTCGGACTTTACCACCATCTTCTGCCAATCCACAAAAGCGATTGGTTCCATGAAAGAGCAACTGCTCGTTGGCAGGATTCTTTGTGCGATTTCGTAGAGCAGGAGAGGATGCCACAAGGGCTCTGGATTGTTTCAAATAAGCACAAAGGTCGGAAAGTGGTTGCAATGTCGACGCACCGATATATGTGGTAAGGCTTGAGGCTATCATCAGATGATAAAACCTTGAAGATTGCATGAATCTTGGGTTGCGTTTTTTTGGGGTGCCTCCAACCTTCGTAAAACTTGTCCTTGACTGAGATGCCAAGTCAACGCCCAAGAAAATAAAAGAGGAAGTTCCACGGCTTACGATTTGAGAATTGAGGATCTTTGGAGGTGAGAAGCTTCAGCCTCTGGGACTTTCCAAAGCCCGTGTTTTCTGGGTGGTCGAAGCTGAATTCGTCGATGAAATTTGCTGCCATGTTTGTGAATAATACAGTAGGAATTTGGCTCGAAATTATAAGAAATCCGAGTGTCTCCAGGGGCGTGTATACGGCATCGAGTAACGAACAATGGCCATGAAGACAAGGCAGTGTCAAACCAAAGGTTTTACATGAGTGCTGTTGCCTGCATGCCACACGAATTCAACGTGTTTCGCAGCTTCGGGAGGCGTATCAGGATAAACTCGTGTGAGGGTCAGCACCTCTACACTACCGAACAACAGAGGTTATCCCGAGTAAGTAGATGTTCATTAATGCATTGTCGATGTAGATGACCGTCCAAGTTCAAGAGGGCGCGTCACAAAAGTCACATTCAAACATCCAAGTCACCCACCCGTTTTCGCCATTTAAACTGATCTCAATATCCAACGCTACATTATTTATCGGAAATTGGTGGATAACTGGATCTTCTGAAGTACTGACACTGCTTTGATACCAACTTGAACCGCAAACACATACTTACCTTCAGGAGGTCCGTGCGTCAAGCCTCGAGGCAAATGGTTTCAGAACTTATCGCTACTGCCAGTACTGGGTGACTATGCAGAGCGTATTCGTATCAATCTTGATAATCAACCTCTCAAAACGTTGCCTTTGTGACTAGTCTCGTTGAAGACTCGAGGCGCTTTGCGGAGATTCGACGATGCTCCGGAACTGGTAGTCAATTATACACTACACCCAAATACGGATCGCTATAACTCTTCTCTGCACCAGACCTTCTCCATTCTTCAATATCATCCCCAGACAAATCTCATGTCTTCACGGAAAACCATCACAATTGTCACCTCTCCTCCCACAGCGACGAGGTCTTTGCCGCCTTCGCTCAACGCGTGCGCATCTCCCACGACAAAGCAGGCACCGCTCTATCGCATTGAAGAAAGGAGTCGGACGATCTACGTCGCGTCCGACGTCGATCCTTCGCAGTGGGATACCCACAGCCTTAACGCCATATTTACACTGGCGGAGGCACCAGAAACAGATTCTCCAAAAGAACTGCCTATCAGAAGGACGCAGTCATCTGTGGATACCCAGGTCATCATCACTGAAGACACGCCCGAACGTAGTGACGACTCCAAGAATACATCTCCCCGGTTTAGCGTCTATCGTTCTCGACGACCTGGCGTCAAAAGTTCCGGTCCTGTACCTGGTCTGCGAATGTCTACGATGACTCCATCGCACACTCCTCAAAATCTACCCCGACGACGGATTCTCTTCTACCACAAACATGACCCTCACTACGGGTTCACCAACTTCTCTGCGCACCCTGTGATCTACAACGGAAAGAAGTATCCAACCAGCGAACACCTATTTCAGTCCTTCAAGGTAGATTTGTCTCTATCGTTCTCTTCGTCGCCACAATTTGCTGACTTCCCCTTAGTTCCAAGATTACCGCCCAGGCCTTGCAGAGCATATAAGAACCTGTTCGGAACGACCAAGTGTTGCCTTCTCAGAAGCGCGTAGATTCCAGCCTGAGGTTCGACCAGACTGGAAGCAGGTCAATATAGAGAAGGTGAGATACTTTATCACATTTTATTGACCCTCCTAAATTCCCAACTAGATGGACGTGACCCTGTTCCATAAATTCACACAGCATGCAGATTTGCAAGCCGAGTTATTGGGAACGGGAGACGCAGAACTCGTCGAGGTATATCATCTTCATACTTTGATCGTGTTAATTTATTAATCGTCTGTGCAGGATTCTGATAAAGACGCATTTTGGGGTGTAGGGGCAGACCGGCGAGGGCGTAACGAGCTCGGGAAGTCCCTTGAGAGGCTGAGGGCCAAACTCCGTGGAAGTGGCTGAAGCACGAGCACGTTTCATTTATCGATAGCAGCCTCGTTTCCAATGCCTTGTTTCCTATCTGCATTATGTCTCTTGTTTCTTCGTTACCTGTGCTTGCTGGCAACACGTGCGCGTTATAACCTCGAGGCTCGACTGATGTTCTTCAATCGTGTTTGATCTCTGGCTGACGGTGCGTATCATGATGTTGGCAAACTTTGTTGACTGGTGTCCTCGAGGAGGACGCACCCAGGACTATTAAAATGCGGATCGGTCATGTCGAAGCGTCGATATCACTCACGTCTACTTCCATTTACACCTCAGGTCCTCCCTGTCTCATCCATCCTACCGTCGAGATTCAAATTTGAACTAGTATGGCAGCACCAGCCCCTGCAGTAATACCCACACAGTTGTGCGATGTACGTTTTATTATCCAACATATATACCCTGGTATCTGACTTTAGGCACTTTAGTATTGCCACCAGAAGCCGAAGTATTCGAATCATTCCTATTGCTCAAAGACTTGTGCAGGTCAAGCCGCGACCCTATGCAACGTACGTTCCTCTAAGCGATATCAACTGAACGGATCAGTAACCTCAATCCCGTCGCCTTCTCGTAGCATTGTCACAAAAAGCCGAAATTCCAAAATTTTGAGTACTGTGGCAAGAACTGTGCAGCACTGGCTATCCCTGGAGGGAAAGCTACTCGAAATGGTACCGCTGCCCCTGCTCCTATTGTCCAACCCGCCGGAAGTGGAAGAGCAGCTACCAATTCCAAAGGAGTCTTCAATTCCAAGGCAAATAATATAGCTCAACAACCTCAATCACAAGCAGCACCAGCGCAGTTTGACCCTGTGCAACTAGCAAGTAAGTGATGCTTTTCATTCATCTCGTTAGCGCAGGCAATCAACCGGTGCTGGTCCCTCCGAGTCCAACGCGACCGCTTCGTATCTCAGATATTGACGAATTTCTTGCACTTCTAGAGCTAGTCGCCCAACATATCCCCCAAGTGCAAGCTCTACTTGCTCCGAACAACGGACAGAGTGTGCCAATTGCTGCTCAGTCCAACCAATACGCTGGTCAATACACTGGTCAAGCGGCTCAAGCGGGCCCTCTGAATACCAATAACCCATACACTACCCCGGCCGCAGGTACTAACCCTTTCCTCGGTGGTATTCCCGCCACTCAACAAGCTCTGGCCGCATCCTCCAATACTGGTATGCAGTCGTACGCTGGCTATTTCTCGAACTCTCACAGCCCTACCGCTTATCAACCCCCTCATCGTAGATCCACAACCTCGCAGCAAGTTGCCGATAATCTTGAGTGCATTATCCCTGGCTGCGGGAAGCCTGTCCACGTTGACGCGAAAGGGGTGAAATCGAGTGACTACTGCTCGATGAGGCATCGCGAGTGAGTTTCTCGATCCATTCTTGTAACATGATCGATTCTCATTCAATCAAACCCTCATTCCGGCATATTCCACCTATTGCCTCGCTATCACTTGTGCCCTCTATCACGCCTACTTAACCTTAACCGCGAACCTCGAATCGATACACAGGGAAGCTGTCACGTCTGGATTAGTATCGCCCTGCATACTATGCCTCGTAATGCCTCAGAGCGATGCAGACTATTTCTGCTCTCGCGCGTGCAGGGAGGAGTCGATGAACAAACAGTTGATTTATCAAGATGTTGATGACGAGGAGACCCTCGTCTCCGACTGATAAGCAGAGGTTTCGAAATCCTTTCCGCCGTGGAGGAAGTAATGAGCCGCGTATCTTACCCATGCTTCCTGTATTCACCAGAACCTTTAACCGGATGCCCGTGTCCCTGTATACATTGCATATAGTTTTCATCGTAAATTCTGTCTTATTAGCACTGTCTATTATTGTCAGTCCTGAGTACATCGGAGTGTCTTGAAGGGTAACGAAATGCGGTGACTGTATCCGAATTTTGTCGTTCTGTTCACTCGTGCGCAACGACAATTCCCCGGCATATTCGTTAAACTACATTCTTTCAACACGAGTATGTGGATTATTTATCGAAGTGCTGATCCACGAGACGGATGAACCTAAAGCACGGTCCTGATCTAGCGCTCAATGATGCAGTACTGCACTGCTTGATATTCAGCGCATACAAGAATAATTAAAAACGAGTTGCCCTGCAACCGACTTGATATATACATACAACCAAATACATCTTCTCTAAGAGATTGGAAGGTATACAACATCTAATCGTACTGCCTACGTAGAGATAAATATAGACTAAGAATACAATTATAGCGAAGCAAGAAATTATGCTACAAGTTGGGAAGTAATGAAGGTAATAGATAAAAGAGTGGAATCGTCAAAATAGACAGAAAGGTGGCATTAGGATTTCCAGGACGGGTGATGTATTCGCGAAGAGAATAACTGTAGCATAGATGGATTAGCGAATAATTTTATTGATCACACGCAGGAAGCCATCTACGATGCGAAGGATTAGCCAAAAAGCTTGACAGAACATGGGATTGGTACTTGCCACGGATGGGGCTGCTGGTGGGCGACGGAAGGCGTCGACGAGCAGGGCAGTTATGCACGCTCAATTCATGATGACCTCCAAAATGAGCCCTGCAATCGGAGCAAAAAGATCTAAAGATTGTAGAGGTGGTAAGTTTCAGACTTGACGTATAAGAATCAAAAAGATACCACGGACCGGTCATGAATGTCGTGAATATGGAGGTGGTACATCAAGGCCTTAACGTTTGACAGCATGTCACGGCAACCGGGGCGTTGGCAAACAACCCTGTCCTCGACCCCTTGGCCCTTTGCAATCTCCAATGCTTCCTGGTACTGAAAAACGTGCGACAATCAATGAAATGAACAAAAAAGAGGGTGTAAAGGAGGCTTACCGTGCTGAAGAGGGCCACGTCGCGGGATATGCGGTGCGCAGGTTGCGCCTCAAGGGCAACGGGCTCGTACGAGACACTTGACGCCGATTCAAAGGTGGTAGAGCTCAACTCCGAGTACTGAGACGAAGGACTAGATGGGGCCCTCTCATAGTCCGTGCACTGCCCAGAGCGATAGCGCATGACAATCAACTGGGCGGGCGTGCTACCAGAGGTGGTGCAACTCGTAGCGCTCGAGTTGCGAGAAGGAGGGTACGCTGGGGCTGAATACTCCCAAGTGCTGTCTTCTTCTTCGACTGTGCACTTCGCATACAGGCTCGCCTTAGAGGGGAAGTACGCAGCGTAGCGTTTCGGGTTTCCCAAGATGCGCGAACGTCCTTCACCATCAGCAGGGTGGCAAAGGAGGGTGGAATTCATAATGTCTTCAACGAGGGTTTGAAGGACAAGCTCAGGGCGCATTAAAAAGTGAGTAGAAGTACGTGGTGTGGTCGTAGTAGGAGAGAAGAGAAATGGTTTCTGCTCGAGGTGCTCTTGTCATTTTATAGGCAGCAACAGAGGGCTTTGGTTTTGTGGCACCCCCGAGCACGGTTGCCGTGTTTGTAGTGTGGCCCACTTACTTATTTCCTATTCAGGTAACTGACAGTGCACAATGTCGTTGCCCGCTACAGCAAGGCAAAACGCCGCGGTGTGATACGCAAGTGAACCCGGTCATCCGTGTCCTTTACCTGGCCTCAAGTCACCCTTAACGATACGAATGTGCCCCATTTGCTGATAGAAAGCGGAAGAAGTGGCCAACGCACTGCTGGCTCGTCGGAGATCCTCTCGAATGAAAACTCATGGATCGGCACTGCGGTCCAAGTCTATGCTTTCAGTAGTGAGATCGAGAAGAAGGTTTGCAGTCGAGAGCCACGTTGTTCGAACAAGTTGAAAATCAAGTTGCCGGTGCCTTGCACCGGCGTGACGAGCATCCCCTGTGGTTTGCAGTGGTGTCACGCGACGTCACACCAGTTCATTACCTTCCACCATCCAGCGACGCCAACGGACTGAGGGAGTACCTTACAAAATTTAGGCGTCAGCAAAAACCTATAGAATATGTTGAGACTCAAGCAGGCCTCCTTTTCTCTCAAGATTTCCCCATCATCTTCTCTTTCGGCTTCATGTCGGGCCACCACTACGTTGCGTTCAACGAGGAGATGCCAACTACTGGCGGCTGTTCGTTTCGTTAACACGAAGCCGGCATATGATGGTCATATCCCCTTGAACTGGTTTGAAAATGCGGTTCTTGCAGTTGGATCTGCTGTTATGTCACTGAAAGATCCTCGTAGAGGAGGTAAGCACAGTTACCCGTTGAACCCAAGGTGAACTGAGGCTCACGAGTACTGTAGATATGATCGCCGCTCTCGGAGAGACGACTGCTGGACCAAGTCTTCTACGTCTCAGAGACCAAATGCTTACAAGTCCCGAGGGACGTCGGGTATTGAAGGAAAGACCCCGCGTCAACTCTACGACAATCGACATGAATAAATTGGCGCAGTATCCAGAAGGCTCTTTTGGGAGGGCATACGTGACGTGGCTAGAACGTTGTGGAGTGACACCGGATACTCGAGAACCTGTATGTCCATTGCATATTCTAGAATGCCACCCTCTCTTATCGTGGTGTGCCTCTAGGTCCACTACATCGACGATCCAGAACTGGCCTATGTCATGCAGCGTTACCGAGAGTGCCACGATTTCTACCATTGTATTTGCAACCTTCCTGTCAACGTCGAATCAGAGCTCGCACTCAAGTACTTTGAGTTCGCGAATCTAGGCCTGCCAATGACCGCGATCGCCGCTCTCTTCGGTCCACTTCGACTCAATGAACGAAAACGCGCTAGGCTTTTCTCGGAGTACATTCCTTGGGCTCTAAAATGTGGCGGAACTGCCCATAGTCTTATCACCATCTATTGGGAGAAGAGGTGGGAACAAAACGTGGAAGAGATGAAGAAAGAGTTTGGCATCTGGGATCCACCAGAGGCTCGCTGGAGTAAGCCCCTCAGTGAAGCGAAAGCTCTTGCTGAGATGAGGAGGTCTTCTACGACTTCGGTTTCATGAGTCATCTGTGCGTCGAATTCCATTCCCAACTTGCAACGAGTTCATCTTTTTCCACCCTTGTATTGACCTATCAGATCGAATGTTTCAACTTAGTAACGTACTTGCGTTCAAGAATGGGTTGTCCCAAACTTGTCGAAATAAAGTTGTTGAATCCCAGGACGCACAGACAACTAAAATCGGGCGGACATTTACGTTACTCACGCTTCGCCGACTCGGAGCCAGCGTCTGGTGCCACTTTGAATGTTCTGCACTAGGAACTAAGGAAGAAGCCAGTCGGTGTCGCCCATTTAACAGCAGTCTTGGGGGTGTCAGTGTGAGTTTCACTTTTGTGGTCTAAGTTTTGATATCTCACCAAGATTTACAAAGCCTTGAGGCGTATTCCGGGTGACCGAAAACGCCTATACACCAAACCACGCTAAAAATCTTCTGAAAGGCAAAAGCTGATAGGAGTCGCTCTACTAGCGGGCTAAACCATTTGGCCAGTTCTAGAATTGCCAAAT
>Ga0247742_10003102_pt1 | contig 10661 bp, 11 predicted proteins | sample UWRJL208509C2_FD_180944 | JGI IMG/M metagenome (GOLD analysis project Ga0247742, IMG submission 180944) | Plant litter microbial communities from Arlington Agricultural Research Station in Wisconsin, United States - UWRJ-L208-509C-2 | ecosystem: Environmental > Terrestrial > Plant litter >... | reverse complement strand
ACACATTTATTAACGCGGGTACGGTAATGCGGGCAGAATCCGGCGCAATGGCGCCGCTGATTGCGATAATCGGTAGCGATGGCTCGGGCAAGTCCACCGTCGGTGACCATATCCTCGAGTGGATCGGCCGTTACGGTCCGGCAGGCCGGGCCCACCTGGGTAAACAGTCGGGAAACGTCGGGCGTGCCATTGGCCAGCTGCCGCTCGTCGGTGGCCTGATGGACCGGGCGATCAATCGCAAGGCCGACGATGTGAATCGTCGCCTGAAGGAAGATAAACAGCCGACGCTGGCGCCGGCCCTGGTCATTACCGCGTTCACGCTGCGACGCAAGCTCCGCTTCAAGCGGATGCTCGCCATGCGCAAGCGTGGGCTCATCGTGGTCACCGACCGATTCCCTCAGGTCTCCGTGCCAGGCGCCTACGATGGCCCCGGTTTTCCGGACAGCCCGGGTGGGTCCCGTTTCGTGCTGGCTTTGGCGCGCCGCGAACGGGCTACGTTCGAGTGGATGGCGAGCTATCGGCCCGACCTCGTGCTGAGGCTCAACGTCGACGTCGATACCGCGTTCGCGCGTAAGCCGGATCATCGCCGCGATGCCCTGGCCCGCAAGATCGCGGTCACCCCGCACCTGACCTACGCCGGCGCACCGATCGTCGACATCGACGCCAACCAGCCGCTCGAACAGGTGTTCAAGGACGCCGAGGCGGCGGTCGCGAAGATCATGGCCGAGCGCGGTTACACCGCGAAATAAGCGGTTTTTACGGAGCGACGCGAGGGCTGACCGCGCCGTAGGGCAGGATCGACGCCGATGCCGTCGTCGCGTCGTGGCTGATCGCTCCGTACGGAAGGATCGACGCCGACGCGGTGGCGACGGCCGGGGTCATGGCGCCGTACGGAAGCACCGAGGCCGACGAAGCCGTCGTGTCGTGGGCAACAGCGCCATACGGCGCGATGGTCGCGACCGATGCGGCGGCCGGCGAGGCGACCACGGTGGCTGCGGTGGCCGAGCTATTTTCCTGCGAAGCCCAGGCGCCCGCGGCGGTGACCAGCAGGGCGAGGGGAAGCAGGCGGAGCGGCGAACGGGCGAAGGCAAGGGCGGTCATGACGGCGTTGGTCTGAGAGTGATCCTCCTATGTTGCGCCGCACCAGAAAAGTTATCCAATTGTTAATTACTATGGGCGCGATAGCGGCGGTGAATGCCGCCGTGCCGTAGCCTGTTAGTCCGCATACCCTGATAACGTCCCTACTTATCGGCGACGTCCCGACGCGCGATAAAACCCTCCGGATCAAACGGAGATGACTTCATGCGCGTATTTCTTACTGGTGCGACCGGCTTCATCGGCTCCCGCGTCGTTCCCGAACTGCTCGCCGCCGGGCACCATGTGATCGGGATGACCCGGTCCGATGCCGGGGCGCAGTCCCTGTCGGCTGCCGGCGCCGAGCCGCACCACGCCACCCTGGAAGACCTCGAAAGCATTCGTGCCGGGGCGGCCAAAGCCGATGCCGTGATCCACACGGCGTTTGATCACGACTTCTCCCGGTTCGTCGCGAACTGCGACAAGGACCGCCGCGTCATCGAGACCCTCGGTTTGGTGCTGAAGGGATCCAGCCGCCCGTTGATCATCACATCCGGCACCGGTATGGGTGCGCTGAATCACAGCGGCATGGCCACTGAAGATGTATTCGACGCCAACAACCCCAATCCGCGCACCGCATCCGAGACTGCCGGGAACGTCCTGCTGGACGCTGGCGTGAACGTATCGGTCGTGCGGCTGCCGCAGGTGCACGATCCGGTGAGGCAGGGACTGGTATCGCCCTACATCGACATCGCGCGAGCGAAGGGCAAGGTGGCTTATGTTGGCGAAGGCAGCAATCGCTGGCCGGCAGGCCATGTGCTCGATGTCGCGAAGCTTTACCAACTGGCGCTCGATAAAGGAAAAGCGGGTGCGCGTTACCACGCGGTGGCCGAAGAAGGCATCGCAGCACGCGACATCGCCGAGGTCGTGGGCGCCGGTTTGCAACTGCCGGTGGTTTCCTTGTCGCCCGAGGAGGCGGCCGATCACTTCGGCTGGCTCGCCATGTTCATCGGCATGGACTTGCCGGCGTCCAGCGCCTGGACGCGAGAGGTCCTCGGTTGGAACCCGACGGGACCGGGGATGATCGCCGACCTGAAGCGGATGGATTACGCAGCGGAGACATCGCACTAGAGGCGGCCTATCGCAAGTTCTTGCGTAGCGGATGCTCACTTGTATGGAGGCGTCCGCTGCGCAAGACTCCCGGCGGGGAATTCCGCTGAGAGAGCACGACATGCAGACTCGTATCCAGGGCACGGTGATGCCGGTGCTGGAAGTACAGCTCGATTCGGGCGAAAGCGTGTTTGCCGAGAGTGGCGAGCTCTCCTGGATGACCGCCTCGATCCAGATGACCACGCACACCCAGATGGGTGGCGGCGGTGGGCTGCTGGGCGTGTTCAAACGCGTGGTCGGCGGCGGCACCCTGTTCATGACCGAATACCGGGCCTCGCGCTTCGCTGGCGAAGTGGCCTTCGCGACCAAGGTGCCGGGCCACATCGTGCCGATATCCCTGAATCCCGGTAACGAGTACATGGTTCATCGTCACGGTTTCCTTTGCGCGACGCCGCAGGTCACGATCGGGGTCGGCTTTCAGCAGTCCCTCGGCGCGGGCATCTTCGGCGGCAGCGGCTTCATGCTGCAACGTGTCGGTGGCACGGGCACGGCATGGCTCGAACTATCCGGCGAGCTCATTCGCAAGGACCTCAAGCCGGGCGAGACCCTGCGGGTTCATCCGGGACACGTTGGTGCCTTCGAGGCTTCGGTCGGTTTCCAGATCACCACGGTTCCCGGCATCCGGAACGCCTTGTTCGGCGGCGACGGCATCTTCCTCGCCGCGCTTAGCGGCCCGGGCACGGTGTGGCTGCAGACGCTGCCGATCTCGCGGCTTGCGCATCAGATCGCTGAATACATGCCCGGTCGTGAGGGCTCCGGTCGCGCCGGCGTCGGTGGTGCGCTGCTTGGCGGCATCGTGGGCTCGTTGATGAGTCGCGACGACAATTGATCCGGTAGCTCACCGCTCCTAAGCAGAGCGCCTGCCCGAGGACTCGGCGCCCTGATCCGTCCATATGCCGATGTCATGAATCGCGCGCTCCGCTTCGGAGATCAGGCGATCGACAGCGTGTGCGAGTTCGGAGGCCGCAGTCTGTTCCCTGGCAAGCATCTCGACGATATGCGCATGCCTTGCGATGACATGCAGGCCGCTCTTGGTCGCTACGTCCTCGACGCGCCTGGACAGGCGCCGGACTTCCCTCGTGTCCTCGGCAATCGCGGCGTCGGCAATGAGCAACAGGTCGATGATGATGGACGAGGACGGGCTAAGGGACATGGGCGCTGCCTGGTAGCAGATTGACAGGGCGGGAGCTTTGCCGGCTCCGTGTGGTGTCGATCGAGGCATGAGGTGATGGCCGCTTCATGGATGTGATGCAAGCGCATGCAGGTCGCTCGGCATTCATGGGTGTAACGCGCGTGCCAGCCCGTTGGTGCACAAGGGGGACGGCATGCACTGTCTCAAAATTGATACATAGGCTGTTCGGCGAATGGAAGGATGCCCCCGGTTGCGCTAAACCGGCAGGCGGTGTCCAGGAGTCCCCACTCATGTCCATCGACGAAGCGAAACTCAATGCGTTTCTCGGCAAGGCGGTCGGCGATCTTGGTGCTGCCTTCAGCGCGGTTCTTGTCTTGCTCGGTGACGAACTGGGCTTGTACAAGGCGCTCGCGAAAGAGTCCCTGACACCTGCCGAGCTGGCCGCGCGCACCGGGACCAACGAGCGCTACATCCGGGAATGGCTCGGCAACCAGGCGGCCGGTGGTTATGTCGACTACGACGCATCGTCGGGGACCTTCCGGCTCAGCGACGAGCAGGCGGCGTGCCTCGCCGACCCGGCCGGCCCGGTCGATCTTGCCGGTGCCTACGAAATTGCCCGGGCGCTCTTCCACACGTATCCCCGCGTGCGCGACAACTTCCGCAGCGGAGCTGGCATGGAATGGGGCGAGCATCACACCTGCCTGTTCCACGGCGTGGAACGGTTCTTCCGCGGCGGTTACCACATGCATCTTCTGAATGCGTGGCTGCCGGCGCTCGACGGTGTCGTCGACAAGCTCGGGCGTGGTGGCAAGGTGGCCGACATCGGCTGTGGGCACGGTGCGAGTACCGTGCTGATGGCGAAGGCCTTTCCCCAATCGCACTTCATCGGCTACGACTATCACGCACCGTCGATCGAGGTCGCTCGCAAGCGGGCGGAGGACGCCGGCGTGAGCAATGCGTCGTTCGAACAAGCCGACGCCACCGGTTATGCCGGTCGCGATTTCGACCTGATCGCCTTCTTCGACTGCCTGCACGACATGGCCGATCCGGATGGCGCCGCACGTCATGCGCGGACCGCTTTGAAAGACGACGGCACCTGCATGGTCGTCGAGCCATTCGCGGGTGACAGCACGGCGGACAACCTCAATCCGGTCGGTCGCATCTATTACGCGGCGTCGTCGATGATCTGCGTCCCGGTCTCACTCGCCCGACACGGCCCCGCACTCGGTGCGCAGGCGGGCGAGGCTCGTCTACGCAAGGTCATCGTGGATGCCGGCGGCTTCCGTCATCTCCGGCGCGCCGCGGAGACGCCGTTCAATATCGTGCTCGAGGCACGGCCCTGACGCCTGAAATCGGCGAAACTTGCACGGTCCCGACCGGGACCTGTAACCAGATCGGGATCTGAACCGAATGGTCAGGCGTACCTCCCCTCGACCCCGATCTGGACCCGGCTTCCATGCCCCTGCATTTTTCCTGCACGATGTGCGGCCGTTGCTGCCACGGCCTGAGGCTTCCCCTCGGACTGGCCGAAGCCCGGACCTGGCTCAGCGAGGGCGGCACGGTCGAGCTCTTCTGCGAGGCGATTCCCTGGCCGCAGGAGATGCCAGCGGACGACGGCGTGGCCCAGCACAAGCGCAAGCGCTCGTTCCCGGCAGCGAGCGGATCGCTTCCCGTACGCGTCATCGTGTCCCTGTTAGCCAGCTTTCCGGGCGCCTGCCCGAACCTTCGCAGTGACATGACCTGCGGCATCTACGAGCGGCGGCCAATGGCCTGTCGCATCTATCCCGCCGAGGTGAATCCGTTTATCTCGGTCGACCCCGGACAGAAGCTGTGTCCTCCTGAAGCGTGGGAAACCGACACGCCGCTGCAAACCGAGTCGGGTGACTGGGCCGACACGACCGTCGCCAAGGCGGTGGATAGCCGGCGTGGAGCGGACTATCGCGAGGCCGACGCGAAGGGACGGCTATGCGAGTTGCTCGGCATCAACGCGGCGGGTCTCACCAACGAAGGCGTCGTGACGTACACGCCGGAGCGTTCGCACTTCCTGGCTGCGCTCGATGCGGTATCGGGCGAAGACGGACGCGCGTCGGGTCGGTTACCGTGGATCATGGTGTCGCATCGCGAGCGCACGCTCTCCCTGCTGGCATCCGCGGGCGCTCACCTCCAGCACGCCGGCGAAGTCAGGGACGGTGACAGGCGTTTCATAGCGTTCGTCGAGCCGGGGATTTACGCGTAGTCCCGAATCATGTGTCAGGTGCATTTGCCAGAGCACTGCCGTGAGGGCGTCGTACACGCTGGTGAAGGCGGCGCTTGAGTGCTCACACGGGTCAGGAAGGCCTTCACGGTGGTTGCCCCGGCTATTCACGCTTCAGCCGCGAGGGTGCGTACTCATTTGTACCGAGTACATCCATGTCTGTACGCCCTTCTGTCGAAACCATCTTCGCCGACCATCTTTCGAGCAAAGTCTTTCCCTGCCTTGCCGCGAAGACGGCGCATAGGCGAAACCAGATCACGCATGTCGTCTCAGGTGATATTCGCTGTGGGAAAGATGATGCGTGGCTGGCGCAGGTGATCCAGGGCTTCGCAGGCCGTCGGAAGCCCGAGCACGTGTTTCACAGCCTGGTCATTCACTTCCCGGACTCGCGGGGCATGGATGAGTCGGGCTTCGAAGCGTCCCTGTTCGGGCGCTTGCAGGGCATCCACGATGTCGACAGCGAGTCGTTCGCGTGGGATCCCTCGGTCAGCAGTGATCCCGCGTCCGACAAATTCAGCATGAGCGTCGGTGGGCAGAGCTTCTACGTCATCGGTCTTCACCCCGGCGCCAGTCGCGAAGCGCGCCGGCTGGCTCATCCTGCCATGGTCTTCAATCTCCATGCGCAGTTCGAGTACCTGCGGGAACAGGGGCGTTACGACAGGTTGCGTGAAGCCATCATCGAGCGCGACGTGGCGATGAATGGCTCGGCCAATCCAATGCTCGCGGTTCACGGCGAAAGCTCGGAAGCGTTGCAATACAGCGGCCGGAAGATCGACGGTCCATGGGAATGCCCGTTCAAGCCGCACGGGAGAGCCGCATGACCGAGGTGATCCCGCCGCAGAGCGGCGTGGCGTTCGAGCTGAAGGCGGGACAGCGACTGACCGTGATCGATCCCATGGGTCAACAGGTTGCGGACATGGTGGCGTTCAACGCCGTGGATGTTGCGGAAGTCATTTCGTCAGGACGCACGTTCGACTATGCGAGCAAGATCTACCTCTCGACCGGCGATGTGCTGTATTCCAATCGCAGCAGAGAGATGCTCACGATCGTCGAGGATGGGGTCGGTCGGCATGACTTCCTGCTCGCGCCTTGCTCCGCCGAGATGTTCCGCAAGCTCTATGGACATACCGAGCCGCACAAAGGTTGCTTCGGCAATCTGCGCGATGCACTTGAGCCCTTCGGCGTCGACCCGGATGCCATCCCCACCGCATTCAACGTTTTCATGAATGTCCCGGTGAATGGTGCGACCGGCACGCTAACCGTAGAGCCGCCGCTCAGTAAGGCCGGCGACAGCACCGTCTTCCGTGCGGAGATGGACGTCATCATCGGGCTCACGGCGTGCTCGGCCGGCATGTCCAACAATTTCAAGTTCAAGCCCATTCATTACCGAATCGACGGCTAGGAGGCGGTCGATTCGGCGCGAGCCGCAGGCACCGAGCAGTCGCGCAACGCTACTGTTCGGTGGTTGGCTCGTTCTGCGAGTAAGGCACCTCACCCCGCCTGAGTGCTTCAACGAGGCTGGTGATTTCGCGATTGACGAGATCCGGCCGATCGACATGGACGTAATGATCGCTGCCCCTGGCGATGATGCGCCGGCTGAACGGTGAGAGGGCCTTGCTCTCTTCCTGCATCTGGTTCCAGACAAGAGCGTTCGCCTTGGCGACTTCAGGTGGCCAGTTCGAGGGCATCGACGTTGGGTCGCGCGAAAGAATCAGGACGGGCAGGTGAGGGAAGGGGCCGACGCTCCGCGTTTCTTCGCCCGATTGGCGTACCGCATCGAGCTCCGCTTCGAGCGCGTCGTATTGCGTCGGGTCGCAGTTGTCGGCCCGGATGATTGCGCCATACGCCTCGAACCCCGGCGGGACGCTCGAACAGATGCCTTGCAGCCGGTACCAGCCGATGGTCATGAGCAACTTCTGCCACGGCATGTCGGCGCGCTGCGCATCCTGGATCGCAACAAGGCTTCGCGGTACGCGATCGTCCTGGAGCGGTGTGGCGCCGTCGATGAAGACCAGGGCGGCGAGTTCGTCCGTGTAGCGATGAGCGTAGGCGCGAAGATAGAGACCGGAAATCGAGTGGCCCGCCAGGACAAAGGGGGTGTCGATGTGCGCGGCGCGAACGAGATCATGCAAGCGCGCAGCCATGGTGTCGGCATCGTGCGGGCGCGGTGTCATCTCGCTGGCGCCGAAGCCACTACGGTCGAACGAGCAGACACGCGTGACTTTCGACAATTCGGGCTGCACTTTGAGCCACGTCGTGAAGTCGTCGCCGAGACCGGTGTCGAGCACGATCGTGGGAGAGCCTGCCCCCGAACAGAACAGGTGCATGTCGTAACCGTCGACCTTGTAGATCTCACCGGGTGCATGGGCGGCGGCGCGTAGCTGGCGCAGGGCCAGCTGGTTGTAGATCGTGCCGGCGATCAAGGTCACGACCAGGAGCGAGGTCAGGGCGATCACGGTGGCAATGAGGAATCTGGTGGGCTTGGTCATGTGGTCTGCATGCTGAGCGTCGGTGCACGCACGGGCCCGTGCCACCAGTCACGAAGCATCGAATAAACCACACATTCGGACGAGATGCGGGGTGCCCGGAGGCAGGCACCCCGCGACGTCCCTCGACGCTTAGCGGCCCTGAAGCAGCATCCCGAGCGGCGCAAGCGGACCGACTGGCAGGTACTCGAACGTCAGCAGACCGGCGGCCGCCAGGGGCAGGGCGCGAATCGCATCCTTGGCCTGGTCGAGGGTCTCCGCTTCCATGAGGAAGACAACGCCCGGCCGGTCGGTGCGGAACCAGAACTGCTCCATCTTGCCGTCCAGGTAAAGCTGGAGCGTGGCCGGCACTTCAGCCGGCATGTACTTGGCCGATTCCTCGGGGTTGAACTGGCCATTGGCCGTGCCGATAGCGAAAACTTTCATGGTCTTGCTCCTGGATCGTGGGGTGGGATGACGGACCCAATGTAGGCTCCGGGAGCAGATGCTGGTATTGTCGTAAACGACAACATAAGAGTCATTTGCGCCATGCGTATTTCCATCCTCGCCATCGATGGCGTCTTCGATACGGGGCTTTCCGCCCTCATGGATGTGTTCCGGCTCGCCAATAACCTTTCGCTTCGCGAGCGTGGCGTAGCGCCGTTCGACGTGTCGCTGGTCGGTGTGCGCAGGAAAGTTGTTTCCGCCCAGGGATTCGGCATTCCGGTGCAGGCGATCGCGTCCGATGCGCCGGCTCCGGACTGGGCGGTTCTCCCCGCCCAGGGCACGGGCGATCCGGCGACCCTGGTGCCGGCGCTCCAGCGCGCGGATGCCAGGAAGGCGAGCGCACAGCTGGTGGCGTGGCACGTGCAGGGCGCGCGGCTCGCTTCGGCCTGCAATGGAAGCCTGCTGCTGGCCGAGACGGGCCTGCTCGACGGTCGCGAGGCGACGATCAGCTGGTGGCTCGCGCCTTTGTTTCGGCAGCGCTACCCGAAGGTGTTACTCGACGAATCGCGCATGCTGGTACCGACCGATGTGGGTGTCACGGCTGGCGCGGCGATGGGCCACCTGGATCTTGCGTTATGGCTGGTGCGGCAGGCGAGCCCGGAGCTGGCCACCGTGGTTGCCCGCTATCTGCTTGCGGATATCCGTTCGCTGCAGGCGCCGTACATCATTCCGAATCACCTGGCGCACGCCGACCCGCTGATCGTCGGGTTCGAGCGTTGGGCGCGGGGAAACCTGAAAAAGGGATTCTCCCTGAAGGATGCCGCGGACGCCCTCGCAACCAGTTCGCGAACCTTGCAGCGGCGCTGCGAAGCGGTACTCGGCAAGTCACCGCTGTCGTATTTCCAGGATCTGCGCGTGGAGCGGGCGCGCTCGCTGCTGCATGGCAGCGACCTCGATATCGAAGCCATCGCCACCGAAGTGGGTTACGTCGACGGCGCCACCCTGCGGACCCTGCTACGTCAAAAGCTCGGGCGCGGCGTACGTGATCTCCGCGCCGATCTGCACTGACGCCTTCGTCCGCCCGCCTTGGTAGGAGCCGATTCATCGGCGAACGGGTGCTCGCGACACCCGGCCCGCTGCCGCGGGATCGCCGATGAATCGGCTCCTACCGAAGGCACGGGCGGCGAACGGTCACACGGGCGCGAAGCGCAGCGCGTAATCCTTCGGGCTGACACCGTAGCGGCGGGTGAAGGCTTTCCGCAGGACATCGACGCTGTGATAACCGTGGCGTTTGGCGGCGTCCTCGAGCGTTATGCCACCACGTTCCAGTGCGCGGCCGATCGCTTCGAGCCGTACTTCTTCCACGTACTTCGCCGGCGTGGTCTTCAGTTCGCGCCGGAAGAGTCGGATCAGGGTGCGGACGCTCGTGGCCTGCCGGTCGGCGAGACGTTCCACGGTGAGATCGTGGTCGAGGTGCTCGCCGATCCAAAGGCATAGGTGGCTCAGTTCCGAACTCATCGCCTGGTTGCGCAGGGCGACACTGAACTGTGCCTGGCCTCCCGGGCGGCGCAGGAAGAGGACGAGGTTCCTGGCGATGTTCAGGGCGACGGCATCGCCCAGGTCCTCGCCTACCAGTGCCAGTGCCAGATCGATACCCGAAGAAATGCCTGCGGAGGTGTACACGTTGCCGTCCTTCACCCAGATGGGTGCGGGATCGACGTCCACCTCGGGGAAGCGCTCCGCGAGTTGGTCTGCCAGCCGCCAGTGGGTCGTCGCGCGCCGTCCGTCGAGGAGGCCTGCCTCGGCCAGGGCAAAGGCGCCGACACAGATCGAGCAGACGCGTCGGATGCCCGGAGCACGCCGACGAATCCAGTCGATGGCCACGGGGTCGAGGCGATCGATGGCGCCGAATCCCGTGGCGACGATCAACGTATCGATCGGTCGGCCACCGCGGCCTTCATCCTTGAGTGTGTGATGGGCCGTCAGACCGATACCGGCCTCGGTGACGAGGTGTACGTCCGGCCCGGGAGCCACCAGTTCGAGCAGGTAAGGGGGAGGCCCATCATGAAGCTGGTTTGCATAGGCGAAGACCTCCGCAGGGCCGACCACATCGAGGGCG
>Ga0247742_10003101_pt1 | contig 10663 bp, 9 predicted proteins | sample UWRJL208509C2_FD_180944 | JGI IMG/M metagenome (GOLD analysis project Ga0247742, IMG submission 180944) | Plant litter microbial communities from Arlington Agricultural Research Station in Wisconsin, United States - UWRJ-L208-509C-2 | ecosystem: Environmental > Terrestrial > Plant litter >... | reverse complement strand
GGCGCCCGACGCGGCCGCGTTGCGGGCCACCGAGTGGGTGCGGGCGTGCGCGTACTGCACGTAGTAGACGGGGTTGTCGTTGGTCTTGCGACCCCAGAGGTCGAGGTCGATGTCGACCTGGGAGTCGATCGAGCTGCGCACTAGCGCGTAGCGACCGGCGTCGGCGCCGACGGCTTCGACGAGGTCTTCCAGCGTCACAACCGTGCCGGCCCGCTTCGACATCCGCACCGGCTCGCCGTCGCGCACGAGGTTCACGAGCTGGCCGATCAGCACCTCGAGGTTGACGAACGGCTCGTCGCCGAACGCCTTCGTCATGGCCATCAACCGCCGCACATAACCATGGTGGTCGGCGCCCAGCATGATGAAGTTGCGCTCGAAACCGCGCTCCCTCTTATTGAGGTAGTACGCGAGGTCACCGGAGATGTAGCCGGCCTCGCCGTCGCTCTTGATGACGACCCGGTCTTTGTCGTCGCCGTAATCGGTCGAGCGGAACCAGGTGGCGCCGTCGGCCTCGTAGATCGCCCCGAGATCCTGCAGCCGGGCAATCGCCCGCTCGACCGCGCCGGACTCGTGCAGTTCGTTCTCGTGGAAGTAGACATCGAACCTGACGCCGAAGTCGTGCAGGCTCGCCTTGATGTCGCCGAACATCAGCTCGACACCGATAGCGCGGAACACCTCCTGCTGCTCATCCCGAGGGATGTGGAACAGGTCGCCGGGGTAGAGCGCGATCACCCGCGCGGCGATGTCGGAGATGTACTCGCCGCCGTACCCGTCCTCTGGTGCGGGCTCCCCCAGCCAACTGGCGAGCAGGCTGCGGGCGAACCGGTCGATCTGCGCTCCGTGGTCGTTGAAGTAATACTCCCGGGTCACGATCGCGCCCTCGGCCTGGAAGATCCGGGCCAGGCTGTCGCCCACCGCGGCCCAGCGCACGCCGCCGATGTGGATCGGGCCCGTCGGGTTGGCGGAGACGAACTCGAGGTTGATCGGCACGCCGGCATAAAGATCGCCCTGGCCGTACGCGTCGCCCTGTTCGACGATGATCTTCGCGAGCGCGCCGGCGGCCGCGGCGTCGAGCGTGATGTTGATGAAACCGGGGCCCGCGACATCCACCGACGACACGCCCTCGAGAGCGGCCGCAGCGGTGGCGATCTCCTCAGCGAGCTCGCGCGGGTTCGCGCCGAGCGGCTTGGCGAGCTTCATGGCGATGTTGGATGCCCAGTCGCCGTGATCCCGGTTGCGGGGGCGCTCCAGTTGCACGTCGTCGACAGAGAGGATCATCGTGCCGCCGCGGCGCTCCACGATCCCGGTCACGACGGTGAGCAGGGCGGCAGAGAGATCGGCAGGATTCACGGTTCACAAGCGTACGCGACCGGCGACTCGCACCCCGCTAGCGGACCGGAACGGGAGGGCGCGGTGACAATGGAGCCATGTCATCCCGTCGCGCCCCTCTTTTGCTCGCCGTGCCGGTCGCTCTCCTGCTGCTCGCGGGGTGCGTACCCACCGACAATCCCGGCCCCAGCGGGAGCCCGACCCCGTCGCCTTCGCGTTCGGCGAGCCCCTCCGCATCGGCGTCGCCCACACCCGACCCGACCGAGGCCCCGGCCGACACCAGCGAGCCGGTGACGATCGGCTGCAATGACCTGATCTCGCGCGACCAGATGTACGCCTTCAGCCCGCAGTTCGTGCTGCTTGATACCTTCAGCCCGGATTCCGGATCGCTCGCCGCCGAGGCCGTGGCCGATGAGGGCATCGCTTGCCGCTGGGTCAACGAGACCAGCGGCGAGACGATCGATGTCGCCGTCGCCCACTTGCTGGACTCAGCGCTTGCGGAGAAGAAGGCGTCGATCCAGGCGTTCTCGAAGCCCGGCGATGCCGGGGTCGCCCAGGCGGTGACCGGCCCGTTCTGGGTGAGCGCCGTCTCGGTGGTGTTCTTCGAGGCGGGCGATGCCGCCCAGCTCATGGGCGACGCGACCAGCAACCTCGGCTAACCCAGCTGCATCAACTCGCTGCCGTCGTCGATCGGCAGTTCATCGACAATCGCGAGCACGCTCATGTCGGTGAGGATCAGGTCGGCCCAGTGATTGGTCAGGAACGCGGTGTCGGCCGCGTCGCGACCGGTGGAGATGCGCAGCAGGCTCTGGCGGGGTGCCAGGCGCGTGGCATCCACGACCCACCAGGCGCCGTCGACATACGCCTCGGCGACCGCGTGGAAGTCCATCGGCGACAGCCCAGGCGCATAGACCGCGACCATGCGGGCCGGCACGTCAAGCGCGCGCAGTAGGGCGATGACGAGGTGGGCGTAGTCGCGGCAGACCCCGCGCCGCGCCAGCAGCGTCTGCTCGGCGCCATCGGTCGGCAAGCTCGACCCCGGCATGTACCGCAGGCGTTCCCACACCCAGCTGGTCACTGCCGAGAGCAGCGCGTGCCCGCTCAAGCCGGCGAACTCCGAGCGTGCGGTAGGCGTGAGGCTGTCTGACTCGCAGTATCGGCTCGGCCGGAGATACGTGACGAGGTCGAGATCGATGACCGGGGCAGGCTCCGACCGACCCGAGAGGTCTGCCGTGTACTCGACCACCATTCGGCCGGGGCCACTGACGAACTGGTGCAGCCGGGTACCGTGGCTGTCGGTCAGCTCGGTGGCCTGCTGGGGCGCGCCATCCAGCACGAAGCTGAGCGTTTCGGAGGTTACCTGAGAGCCCTGCGCCGCGGCGATACTGAACACCATGTTCGTGCGGCCGGAGATGTTGAGTTCGAGTCGCGAGGAGACGGTGCGCAGCATGGTTCGATGATGCCACGGCGCCGAGCCGCTATCCGCGCTGGTAACCTGAAGGAAACACTCCTCGAGCCCCCATAGCTCAGGGGATAGAGCACTGCCCTCCGGAGGCAGGGGCGGCAGTTCGAATCTGCCTGGGGGCACTTCACTTGGTCGCGAAGACCACGATCTCCTGGTTCTTGCTGTCGTAGACGAACTGCAGGCCCGTTGATCCTTGGAACGCTGTGCTCAACTCATCGGGGAAACCTTCGATGTCTGGCCTGAACTGAATCATCGCCGGAAAGTCTCCGGCCGCACACCCGCTCATCATGCTCCCGGAGTAAGACTGCGAATCCGGGTCGGTGATGTCTGACGACGAGAACAAGTTGAAGCAGATGTCCCCGCTCTCGGGGGACCACATCCGAGAACCCACAATCGCGCGCAGACCGTAGAACTCCTGAATACCGACGATCTCGCTCTCCCCGCCGCCTGCGAAGACCGCAGGAACCTCGTACGTCGGATCGATCGAGAGCCGCGCCACCTGCTCGGCCCCCGCACCCAGCGGATCGGGCTGAACGCGCTGCACGAGCACGAGCGCAGCCAATACGACGGTCACGACCAGCGCGGAGCAGAGAGCGATCAGCACCGTCGACCGGCGCAACCGCCTCACTCGCCGAGCTCCGATCACCACCCCGCGGCCGATCTGGGGCCCGAGCCGCCGCATCCACTCCCTCGCCGGGCTGTCCAGCTCATCGTCGTCGAGAGTAGGTTGCGCTAGCTGGGCCACCTCGGGCAGCAGCGCCGGGCGTTCGGGAGCGAGCGCGCGGTCCGGGACGCGTTCGACCTGCGGGCGGGACGCCTCTTCCAGCTCTCGAAGGCGGCCCATCGCGATCGGATCGCCCTGGATGTCTGCGTGCGGCCCGTACGCCCGGATTCGAAGTGCGTGCAGTTCGCCGTCGTCAACGCCGCTCATAGGGAGACTCTCTCACGATTGCGGCTCGGAGCTCTTGAGGTCGAGCAGGTGCACCCGAAGTGGGGATGCTGCTCCGCGAGCATCCGCTCTACCGTTCGAGCATGGAACTGACGCCGTCTCATTTGTCGCTCGCACGAGACACGATGTCGCAGGGCATCGAGAGCCTGATGACATCGGGGTCGCCTTTCTCCGCGATCGCGATGGTTGAGAAGGACAACGCTCGACGTTTGGTCCGGTTCATCCACGAACGCGCCGAGGGCAGCGCAGAGGCGGCCCGCCGCTTCTGCACGACCCAAGACGATGCAGACAGCGTTGCCTTCGCCATCGATGCGTTCATCACATACCAGGGCGCGCGGTCGGATGCGATCGTCGTCGAATGCTGGGATCACCGCACCGAGACGGTGTCGCGGCAAGCCCTTCGATATGCGACGACCGGGATGTTCCGAAAGAAGCCATTCCTGGTCGGCACTCCCCTGGAACTGACACCCGAGGGCTGGGTGCCCGCCGACGACACGACGGGTTAGGACACGAGCCCGGCCCGAGTGGGGACGAACCACCGCACGAGGGCGAAGCCGATTGCCGCGCCGAGCAATTGGGCGGCGATGAAGCCGGGAGCCGACGCGGGGGCGATGCCGGCGAAGGAGTCGCTGAAAATCCGCCCCACGGTGATCGCGGGGTTCGCGAAGCTCGTCGAGCTGGTGAAGAAGTACGCCGCCCCGATGTAGGCGCCGACCGCGGCCGGAGTGAGCTGAGCCCGATCGGTTCGCGCCAGCACGAAGATCACCAGGATCAGCCCGGCGGTCGCCACGACCTCCGCCAGGAAGTGCGGCAGAGTGAGCCGGTCGGTGGTGCTGAGGCTCACAGGAGCCCCGCCGAACATCAGGTTGGCGAGCATGGCGCCGAGGATGCACCCCACGATCTGGCTCGGGATGTACAGGGCCGTGTCACGCCAAGACCGCAGACCGCTGGCCGAGTCGACGAGGGAGACGACGGGATTGAAGTGGGCGCCGCTGACGGTGGCGAAGATCAGGATCAGCACGGGCAGGCCGAGAGCGGTCGCGATCGCGTTCTCGAATAACTGCAGCCCGGTGTCGTCGGGCGAGAGTCGCTCGGCGGCGATCCCTGATCCGATCACGAGCGCCGCGAGCAGGGCACTCCCGACCAGTTCGGCGCTCAGACGCCGGAGCAGGCTCACGCGGTCACGGTCACGGTCACGGTCATCGGCAGCACGCCACGACCTTACCGACAGATCGGGGATTCACATAGACTCTCATCTATGGGTTCTTCTGGCGTGGGCGGACCACTTGCGCGAGACGAAGCCGAGCAGATCGCACGGCACCTCCGCGCCATGGCCGATCCGACGCGAATCCAGATCCTCAGCCTGATCGTCTCCGCGCCGGACGGGCGGCGCCCGGTTACCACGCTCGCGGACGAGCTCGGCCTGAGCCAGCCGACCGTGAGCCATCACCTGCGGGTGATGGCTGACGAGGGGCTGCTCGAGCGCACCCAGGAGGGCCGTCAGGCGTGGTACTCCGTCGCGCCATCCCGCACCGGGGACGTGGCCGACTTCGTCCGTATCGACCCCGTGTCTGCGCTCGTGTCCCCGCCGGTGCTCGGGCGGATCGCCGCCGACCTCACCGAGAGGTTCCCCGGCGTCTTCTCCCCCGAGACGATCACCGCCTACGTCGCCAGCAGCTACCAACTCCTCGCGGAACGCGCCCGGATCACTCGCTACCTGCCGTCGTTCACAGCCCGTTTCGCGGCGGACCGGCTGGCGGCCCTCGCGAGGGCCGACGGGCTCAGCGCCGATGATGTGCCCGACGTGCTGTTCGTGTGCGTGCAGAACGCGGGGCGATCGCAACTGGCCTCCGCAATTCTCCGCTCCCTCGCCGGCGACCGGGTGCGGGTGCTCACCGCGGGCTCCGAGCCGGCTGGGTCGATCAACCCGACAATCGTTGCGGCGCTCGACGAGATCGGGGTGCCGGTGGGCGGCGAGTATCCGAAACCGCTCACCGACGAGGTGGTCCGCGGCGCCGATTACGTCATCACGATGGGCTGCGGCGATGCCTGCCCGATCTATCCGGGTCGGACCTACCTGGACTGGGATCTCCCCGACCCGGCGAACCTTCCGCTGGCGGGAGTCCGCGCAGTGCGCGATGAGGTGGCGACACGAGTGCGGGCGCTGCTGTCCGACCTGGCAAAAGCTGCTTAATCCATAGACGTTCATCTATGCTTTGATTATGACCGCAACCACAGACAAGCCCACCGTCCTCTTCGTCTGCATCCACAACGCCGGCCGTTCGCAGATGGCTGCCGGCTACATGGCTGCCCTCTCGGGAGGCGCCGTCGAGGTTCGCTCCGGCGGTTCCGAGCCCGGCGACCAGATCAACCCGATCGCGATCCAGGCGATGGCCGAGGAGGGCATCGACATCTCGCAGGGCGTGCCCCAGCTGATGACGACGGAGCAGGTTCGTGACTCCGATGTCGTGATCACCATGGGCTGCGGCGACGTGTGCCCGATCTTCCCCGGCAAGCGATACGAGGACTGGGAGCTCGTCGACCCCAAGGGCAAGAGCATCGACGAGGTTCGCCCGATCCGCGACGACATCAAGCGCCGCATCGAAGCGCTGCTGGCCGAGATCCTCCCCGCCTGATCAGCCCTTCCGGCGCTGGTAGTGTCGCGAGGCCCCGCGCCCGCGACAGAATTGCCCCGTGACCATCGCCGTGATCGCCCCGGACTCGTTCAAAGGGTCGCTCTCCGCCCACGAGGCGGCCGACGCGATCGCCGACGGCTGGCGTTCCGTCCGGCCGGACGATGAGCTCGTGCTGCTCCCCCAGGCCGACGGCGGTGAGGGCACCCTCGACGCCGTTGAAGCCGCGGTGACCGGAGCGGTACGACGCAGCGCGGGGCTCGTGACCGGCCCGGATGGGCGACCCGTCAGCGCCCAGTGGCTCGAACTGCCCGACGGGACCGCGGTGCTCGAGCTCGCCCAGTCCAGCGGGCTCCCGCTGATGACCAGGCCCGACCCCATGGGCGCCACGACGCGAGGCCTCGGCGAGGTCATCCGCTCGGCCGCCGAATCCGGGATGACCCGATTCGTGGTCGGCCTCGGAGGTTCCGCCTCGACCGACGGCGGAGCGGGCGCTCTTGCCGCCCTCGGGCTGGAGTTGGTCGACGAACAGGGCGAACTGGTCGCCGACGGCGGTCGCGGTCTCTCCCGGATCGTCGGCGCGCGGCTCGACCACCTGCAGGCCACCGGCCCGATGACCCTGCTCACCGACGTCACCGCTCCCCTGCTAGGCCCGACCGGCGCGGCCGCGGTATTCGGACCCCAGAAAGGCGCGAGCCCCGACGAGGTGCGCGAGCTCGAGGCCGCTCTTCATCACTTCGCGGAGCTGCTCGGCGGCGATCCCTCGGCTGCGGGCAGTGGTGCGGCAGGCGGCACCGCGTACGGGCTGGCGACGGTTCTCCACGCCGCCATCGTTCCCGGTGCCGACTACATCGCCGAGCTGACCGGGCTCACCGCCGCCATCGAGCGGGCCGACGTTCTGCTCACCGGCGAGGGCAGCTTCGACGCGCAGTCGCACGGTGGGAAGGTCGTGGGGCAGCTCCTCGCGTCCGCAGACGTGACCATCGGGGTGATCGCCGGCCGCGTCGAATCCGAGAGCGGGGTGTGGACGGCATCCCTCACCGAGCTCGCGGGCTCGACGGAGTCCGCCATGGGCGACGCCGCGACGTGGCTGCGCGCCGCGGGGGCGAAAGCCGCCCGCGAACTCGGCTAGGCGGAGTGCGCCTCCAAGAACTCGTAGAGCTCGCGGTCATCCACGCCGGGAAAGGTTCCCGACGGCAGCGGTGACAGGATGTGCGCGTGCAGCTTGGCGCTGGACCAGGCTTTGCCCGACCAGCGCTGGCTGAGGTCGGCCGCCGGGCGTCGGCAACAGTTCTCGTCGGGGCAGGTCGAGCTGGTGCGGTTGGATGTTTCGCGCCCCCGGAACCACTTGGAGTGCGCGAAGGGCACCCCGATGGTGATGGAGAACTCCTGCGCGCCGGTGGTACCGGTCTGCGTCGAATCGAAGAACGTGCCCTCTGGAGTGTCGGTGTACTGGTAGAACTCGGTCGTACGGTTCGTGCGGGTGAATGCGGTGCGCGCGCTCCAGTGCCGGCACACGAACTGCCCCTCGGTTGAGCCCGTGACATCCACCGGCAGCCGCAGCCCGTCGTTCTCGTAGGCCTTCGAGACGGCGCCGTCGTCGTCGACCCTGAGGAAGTGGACCTCCAGGTCGAGGTGCGCCGTCGCGAGATTCGTGAAGCGCAGCGCAGCCGCCTCATGGGTGACCCCGAACGCGTCGCGGAAGTCCTCCACTGCGATGTTGCGGTCGGCCTTGGCCTGCTGCAGGAAGTCGACCGACTGCCGCAGCGGCATGAGCACGGCGGCGGCGAAGTAGTTGATCTCCAGCCGCTGCTGCAGGAAGTCGGCGTAGGTGGCGGGATGCTCGTGGCCGAGCACCCGGTGCCCCATCGCCTGCAGCGCCATGCCGCGCAGGCCGTGCCCGCCCGGGATGGACGCCGGCGGGAGGTAGATCCGGCCGTTGGCCAGGTCGGTCACCGACCGGGCGGAGTGCGGCAGGTCGTGAACGTGAACCAGTTCGAACCCGAGCGATTCGGCGATCCGGCTGACCGAGCGGTGGGTGAGGGCGCCGGTCGAATGGCCGACATCGGCGAGCAGTTGCTCGGCGATCTGCTCGATCTCCGGCAGGTAGTTGTCGAGGGTGCGCATGTGCTGCCGCAGCTCGGTGTTGGCCCGGCGCGCCTCCTCGGGAGTGGCGATGGCCTCGCGCGCACGCCTGGCCAGCTCCCGGTGCATCCCGACCAGTACCTCGAGCGTTTCGTCGGTCATCCCTTTTGACGCACGGATGCCCGGCAGGCCGAGCGACGCGTACAGGGTCGAACCCTGCGCCCGGTCCAGCTCGATCTCGAGGGCCGCCCGCCGGCTCGGCGGTGCCGGGTCCAGGAGGTCGGGCACCTGCACGCCCACCGCGGCCGCGATGCCGGAGAGCAGCGTCAGCCGCGGCTCCCGCTTGCCGTTCTCGATGAGGGACAGTTGGCTGCCCGCGATAGAAACCCGTTCGCCGAGTTGGTCGAGAGTCAGCCCCGCCGCCGCCCGGAAATGCCGGATGCGCTGCCCCAAGGTCACAAGATCGTTCACTCCTCGACCATATCTAAAGATCGGCACTACTTTCGACACGATTCGACGGTCGTCGATGGCGAAATGCACCCACAGTGGAAGAAGACAAGTTTTCCCGCAGCAGTTTCACCGAAGAGACGGCCGACATGAGCATCAGCGAACAGACCCGCACCGACCAGACCGCCCCCGACGGCACCCCGACCTCGGTCATCGACTGGGTCGCCTCAATGGCCGACCTGACACAGCCCGAGCAGATCGTCTGGTGCACCGGCTCCCGCGCCGAGTTCGACGCGCTGACCCGCCTGCTGGTCGAGAACGGCACCCTCACGCGGCTGAATGCAGAGCACCGCCCGTACAGCTTCCTCGCCCGCAGCGACCCGAACGATGTGGCCCGAGTCGAACAGCGCACCTTCATCTGCTCGGCGACGCAAGAAGAGGCGGGCCCGACGAACAACTGGCGCGACCCCGACGAGATGCGCGCCACCCTCACCGACCTCTTCGCGGGCAGCATGCGCGGTCGCACCATGTACGTCGTGCCGTTCTCGATGGGCCCGCTCGGCTCGCCGCTGTCGCGCCTCGGGGTGCAGGTCACCGACTCGCCCTACGTCGTGGTCAGCATGGGCATCATGACCCGCATGGGTTCGGCCGCCCTCGCCCGCATCGGGGAGGACACTGCCTGGGTGCCGGCCGCGCACACGGTGGGGGCTCCCCTGCTGCCCGGCGAGAAGGATGTTGCGTGGCCGTCGAACTCGACGAAATACATCAGTCACTTCCCGGAGACCCGGGAGATCTGGTCGTTCGGTTCGGCTTACGGCGGCAACGCCATCCTCGCCAAGAAGGCCTTCGCGCTGCGCATCGCCTCGGTGATCGCCCGCGACGAGGGCTGGCTGGCCGAGCACATGCTGATCATCAAGGTGACCAATCCGCGCGGTCGCGTCTTCCACGTCGCCGCGGCCTTCCCGAGCGCCTGCGGTAAGACGAACCTCGCGATGATGACTTCGGTCGTGCCCGGCTGGAAGATCGAGACGATCGGCGACGACATCGCCTGGCTCGGCCGCGGCCAGGACGGGCGACTGCGTGCCATCAATCCGGAAGCCGGATTCTTCGGGGTCGCTCCCGGCACCGGGGTCGCCAGCAATCCGGTGGCGATGGACACCATCTGGGGCAACACGATCTTCACCAACGTCGCACTGCGCGACGACGGTGACGTGTGGTGGGAGGGCATGACGCCCACCACTCCCGAGCACCTCATCGACTGGCAGGGCAACGACTGGACTCCGGCATCGGGGCGACCGGCGGCACACGCGAACTCGCGGTTCACCGTCGCGGCCGCCCAGTGCCCCAGCATCTCGGATGACTGGGATGACCCCCAGGGGGTCGTTATCGACGCGATAATCTTCGGCGGCCGCCGCGCGAGCAACGTGCCGCTAGTGGTGGAGGCACGGGACTGGGAGCATGGGGTCTACCTGGGCGCCACGATCTCGTCCGAGCGCACCGCGGCCGCCGAAGGCACCATCGGGGAGCTTCGCCGCGACCCCTTCGCCATGGCGCCGTTTGTCGGCTACAACATGGCCGATCACTGGGCGCACTGGCTCTCGGTGGGTGCCGAACTGCGCAAGACCAGCACGGTGCCGCGGATCTTCCAGGTGAACTGGTTCCGCAAGGGTGCCGACGGCCGGTTCCTCTGGCCCGGGTTCGGCGAGAACTCGCGCGTGCTGGAGTGGATCCTCGAACGGGTCGACGGTCAGGTCG
>Ga0247742_10003099_pt1 | contig 10665 bp, 8 predicted proteins | sample UWRJL208509C2_FD_180944 | JGI IMG/M metagenome (GOLD analysis project Ga0247742, IMG submission 180944) | Plant litter microbial communities from Arlington Agricultural Research Station in Wisconsin, United States - UWRJ-L208-509C-2 | ecosystem: Environmental > Terrestrial > Plant litter >... | reverse complement strand
CCTTTCTTACTCTAGGCTGGCATCCAGCATCGCAATCATACTAATAGCTGCCTTTCACTCCATGGTTGTGCATGCATTCACCTTTTCGAACACCAAGCCAGCGGAATGTGACGATCTTACAGTATCTTGGTCAGGTACGCGAATTTTCTTCGAAATACTGTGCACTAAACAGCTCATCTTTGATCATAGGAGGCCAGCCACCGTTCCGTTTGGTGATTTTATCGGTGGGTCCTCTATTTTCACATCCTATATATATCTCACAGTCGATCATCCAGCCACAGCAGAGGTTGCGGAACATCTCGATACCATCTTCTGCGTTTCAAGACAATGCCGGGTCCTTCACAACACAACTCACAGCGGCTAAAGACGAGCGGATCCTGCTTAGCATGTCTGATGCTACTGGAGAAACTGCTGGAGGGATTACCGAGTTTCTGACGGTCGGCCCTTCGGCGAATGGAAATCAATGCGACACCTCAAAACTTGGTGAGTTTTTTTCATCGGCTAGACTTGAGTTCATACTCAAAGGACGTTTAGTACCCGATTTCTTCTTTTCGTTGGACTCTGATTTGGAAGAGTGCAGGTAACGAGACTTTCATACATATCAGATGTAATCTAACATATACCCCTAGGGACTTTCCATTCACGCAGTATACCGGAGCTGTGCTACCAATAACGATCGTCGTAAGTGACGCCTTCACAATATTGTCGGGATTCATCTGGATGACCCTTAATTCTAGGGTTTCATTCCCTCGGGCAACTCCATCGTCTTGAATGCCCCAGTTGGAGACAGCTATGTTTGGCGAAACACGCTGGCCGCCGGAACTACTGTATCCTTCGCTATGCACGACTCGCTTGGACGTGAAGGAGGCGTTTCGGACGTGCGAGTTGTCAAGTCGTCTGGCGATAAATCTTGTCTCGACACACCCTCAACATTGAATCTCACCTCGTCCACAACGACATCGGGCTCATCCACCGCATCAGATCAAACACAACCACCGAAGTCGGATTCATCCACTGGGCCAACACGCACGAACTTGCCCGACAATTCAAATAGCTCGAAGCGCATCTCGTCCAGTACTCTCGCAGGTATTGTGGTCGGAGGAGTTGCGGCTCTTGTGTTACTAGCTCTTCTCGTTTTCTGTCTCTTCAAACGGAGACCAAAGCGTCCAATTATGATCTCAAACTCCCAGCGCAGAAGTGACTTCTTATCCACTAGGCCGCTAATACCATCGTCAAGTTGGCCACTAAGCGATTCAGAAAAACCACTTGCGCCCGTTTCCTCCCCTCCAGTGTTGGAGCAATCGGCACCAAATGGGTCATCCCAGCTCCGCCTTGTACCGTCCCGCCCTTTACCCCTGATCGAGACGCATGTTCGTCCCACATATCCCAGCCAGCCACCCTCCGCTCCGCAGCCGCGAAGCGTACGCGTCGAGTCCAACAATCACGATTTCGGAACGACTCACATAACCGAAGGCCTCGATCGTCAACCACTGCTGACTGATACAAACCCCAACCATGACCCTACGACAGAGCCGGTGGGCCCACCACCCAGATATTCAGATAGCCAACACCAACGCCATCACCATTACCGTGCTGGGTAGCTGAAAGCTGCATCGCCAACATGAAAATCTTCTCGGAATTCATCGATAGGTTAGTGGGGATGTATATACGATTAATAAACCATGCCGGCGGACTATCATTCAACACGCTGTACTATATTTATAAAAACCACGGATGTCGATTCTGTCCAGGAATACCTAATTACGAGGTGTACAGCTGATTCAATTAGAATCGTGTTTAAAGTAAACGCCTAGTTCATAGAGTAGATCAATGCTCGGAGAAAGGAACGCATGAGAGGGCCACTACTGTTGTAGGTATGAATCGTGAGGGTATCCTTCCCGCCGATTTTGCACCCAACCAGGAAAGCTAGTCGAGGCTCAGGAGAAGAATTCGCATGTTAAAATACTATTCTTTCCTCTGGGTCTCACACATGTGGTGCTGAATACGCGAAGCCCGGCTCAAGATGAATGTATTGCTGGGTAGTGCGGTGTATACAAATTGTATGAATGGTGGTTAAACTCTCGGACGCACGTCTGAAGCGTGCTGCACAATTCAATTCATATTCTGAGTGTTATAAGATCAAATATACGGCTAAAAAGATGAAGAAGAGAGATAGATAAATTTGTGTACCTCCAAGACTAATGAAAATACCGTTGCTCGAACTTGCAAAACGCGACTGAAGATCAGGAATGGCGAATGAGTCGAACTGAATAGTGCTAATATCAGTACCATTACGCGCAAATTTCGAGGGGCCGATGTATACGAGCGTCAAGGTGTGGTTCGAATGCGTTTCGAAACCTGGCGGAGTGACTACGAAGGGGGGGAACTGCAAGGGATAGCACTGGGGAAACCTTTGATTTCCCTGTGTGAAGTAGGTGTCAATTGTGGTGGCAGTGTCAACGCCGTCCGCCAACACTGAGAACACTCCACCCATTGAAGATGTTACGGTATGAACCATAATACTTGGGCCTTCACAGAGTCAATGAAGATGACCTATCAATATTATGAGCACGCAATATTTAATACCGCCACCCACCCGTGAAATTAACCGATATCGTTGCGTTGATAGTATCTGTCACATGAAGAGATTTACTTTTTGTGCAGTTTGAATTCGTGTTGGAGATTTTCCATGCACTAGGAGGGCTGTAGCGAATATTTTGGTCGCTCCCAATGATCGGAGTTGCCGAGGGAACAGGAACGGTTGTGGCTGATGGAAATGCGAGTGTTGTTGTTCCAAGAGCATCGATGCAGCGTATGATGTTGTCGCTGCGTAGTGCTCGGCAAGAGGTTCCGATTGCTGATTATATAGAAATCAGTAGCATATCCTAGCGAAAAATACGACCATTGCTTACGACAGCAGTAACCGCTGAGTCCAAGAATCACATCGCATCTGACTGAACGTTGAACAATCAATTACTTAGTCACTATATCTCCAAGCAAGGGTTCAACGTAAAGGCTCACATAGATAAGGGTCTCCGCAGGGGTTGTGGTCGAACCCCGAAATAACTTGGTCTTTTCCAGTTGTGCAGATGGGAATCCCTCGACGAAAGTTGCACGTCAAGCTTCGAGGTCAAAATTAGAAATGTACGGAGAATATTGCAAAGCGACCCACCCAGGATCACAGCACGATGGCACAGGTCCACATGGTTGCGAATTAGCGCTGCAATTAATCTACACATATGCATATGCGGGGGTCGTGAAAAACTCATAAACGTATTTCATGGAATACTGACTGATGTAGCCGAAATTTCTTTGTCAAGTTGAAAGGCAGCGACGTACATTGCCAACACCCAGAAGGTCAGCTGTAGCATGAAGAAGTTATTCATGGTGGAGTTTCTGAAACCTGGTGGAGAATTATTCAAGCTTAATACTTCTTTTTGTCGGACTACAGCTAAAAAAAGACTGTATTAGAAGACAACGTGCATGCAGCAAATACTATCCCTTCTAATTAATGAGTGGGGTCTGCTCCACTGCTTTTTACTGCGGTGCACTGCAAGTTAACCTTTGAGCATGAAGCGAGAGCTGCAAGGAGAAATACACACCTTTCAACATCGTGTTCGTAGATTTCTGTGCATCTGAGATCACAGTCCTGTCATTGTCAGCTTGTATGAGACTTGTAAGATGGGCTTTGGCGGAGATGTAATGTCCAATATGCACATTTCCGTGTGCTTTCAATTCAAATACTTACAGGGTTCTATCCGGCAAATCCAAGAAAATTAACCCATCAATGGAAATCACTTCACACCAATCAATATGACCGGTTTCTAGTAATCTCGAACCTATGCCTGGACTCTTGTCCAGGTTTTATCCACAAACGACCTCAATTCGGCTTGATGGGGTTAAATCATGTGCTGCAGAGCCTCAGAAACCCAATGAAATGGAAGTGTGTGTGGCGGAGATAGTCCCTTTCACAAATCGTTTGGAGCTGGTGGCCCTAACCGGTCGAGCAATAGAATTCTCGGTCCATTGGAGACTGGAGCCGCAGAATAATAGATAAGTGAAGCATCGAAATGACACATGGGAGTCCAGGCCCTGCCCTCCTCATCCGTATTAGGCATTTCACAGGCAGTGAAATGCCTAATGCGGATGGATTCAAGAATAGATCTCAAGTGATTCGTGAAACACTTATGATGAAGTTATAAACATGGACCATGTCCTTCCCAGTGTGCTCGGTGGTATTTTACCAGACCTCTTCATTGTCAACACAGGGTACAATCTGACGAAGTGCCGCCTCCCATGGTCCTACGATATATCCACCAAGATTTTCTCAAGTTCTGCCTTTATTGGATATTCCTGGTGGCCTCCTGTGTCATTGGATTTGTGCTTGCCGCAACACATATGACGGTCAAACCTCTACAGTTCCAAGCTCCCACAAGCAGCGTCGATGATGTTTACTTGCCAAATGTTGTGATACACAACTTCTTACTCGTACCCACTCTAACGCAGACGAACTCTAGGTCAGTCTTACCGCGGAAGCGATCTCCGTCGATCCAATATCGAGGACCATCGTCATGAACTGGTATCCAGCACTAACAGTCTTAAATTGCCCTTCAAATGAATCAAGAGTTTTTGACGTCTATATGAAAAAGTGAGTGTGGCAAAGACGGCTTCACATGCGAACTCATCACATTCAGCACCCTCCTGGATACGACGAGTCCATCGTGGACTGCCCAACTTGTCGACCAACCAGCCTTCCGGCTCAATAGTACAAAGCTCTGTCTTGAATACCAGATACTTGCGTCATTCAGAACTGTCACAAAACTCATTGCTTCTAAAAAATACGTCAACGTTCAAAAGATTGCACATGAATCATCTTTCCAGGATTATCCTTTTGACGTGTAGGCTCCATTTCCCTGTAAATTTTTATCAACAACTAACGAAGAGGTGCCAGATATCTTGCTCCATTCTCGCTCTATATCCAGAACAATGAAACAGGAGAAATCACAACACCCAAGGTATCAGGAGCCTTCGGCATTGCAGTGTATGTGTGGTTCTTGGATGGCACTGTCATCCGCTCACCCTTTGGAACAGAAACTTTAAGATCTCGCTTCTGAACTCATATCTCGAGATCCAAGGCCTGCCGTGTCTTCATATATTTCTACAGATTGAACGGTCGGCTGCAACCAAGATATTTGTACTTGCGGTTGCTATCACCAATTGTACGTTTCCAAAGTTCGCCTTTCGAGTGGTGCATTGACGATATCTTTGATCGAATTACCAAGGGCTTACCGCGGTTGCATTTCTCACAATTTGTTCCGCAAATATTGTTTATAAAAGCCCAGAAATCTATTCCGAGATGTTCGTTGTTCCCGTGGGGACATTATTCGCTTTCTCGTCCATCAGAGCCAATTTTCCTGGTGCCCCATCTGGCTTCGGTATGAACCCTATAAGTTTCTTGAAATGTACTGAATCAGAGGCCGTCGACAGGAGCATCTATAGGTTGGTTTTCCAAACGAAGTAACATAAATTAAAGCTCTGACAAAGTCTGGTGTTCCTTAGACATGTACACGATTGTACCCGTTCTTATCATCATGTCAAGCTGCGTCAGTCGTCGTTCACAATCCAAATTATCTCTCCTGATTTTTCTATGTTCTTTGAAGAGCTTTTCCTTGCTTCTAGTCATTCTATACCGAAGGATAGTGACCTATCTAACAACACAAGACAAAAAGAGAGGCTGTACGCATTTTTTTTGAAAATTCTCCATGAACATATTTCACATTTACATGCTTAATTAGGTTGGGACGGATCCAGCCCACCCACAAACGAGAAAAATATAATTCCTGACTCAGGGCACCACGCTATTCGCCCTCCGCCAGATGCGTGTCATGAGATCCCATCCGCTCAAGCCCATGGCTCATCATCCAACTCGAGCAGGACTGAGGGTGCAGGTGCAGGTGAATTGGAAAATGAGAAAACGATACCATAAGGTTGGTCAAAGAAATTTTAGGACTACCCCACTACTAAACTTTGCATATTTCTGTTTGACCAGGCTAGTTCGAACAGATTGTACCATGTCGCGACTTGTATCCGCAGCAGCAAAATAATGCTTGCAACTTCATTCCTCGTGCCTCAGTTTTTACCTCACACTCAATCAGCCATTCCCTTCTCATAGCTGTAAATCCTATTCAATTGTCCCACTGCAATAAGATGGTCGCCCAACGAATGTGATTGATTCAATAAGTCAATAATGCCTCAAAAGTCTTCTCACCATTCTTCCAACATTGTGGTTATGTAGAGAAAATTCAAAGTGCGAACACGGTAATGGGTATGCAGGAGGGGGGGAAATGGAACTTGTGGTACACACAGTAACGAGAAGAATCGATTCAAGTAAGTAGTGGAAGAGCCCATAGGTCGATGTGAAGAGCAAAAAAATCTCTGAAGCTGAGTATTCGGTATTCTGTATATAGCCTATATTTTTGGGAGATGAGTGACTACGTGTACGCCAACCAAATGCCGTTTAACTTGGCATCGAGATCAATTGTTGTTTCCGGGGGTGGGCACCCGTGGTGGCGTCACTGGTGGCGGGGGCTTTGGTTCACAGTTTTGGCCATCACAGCACCCCCCCTCCACCACAACGTAGGACCCATTGTCTGGATCGACTTTTGGGATCCATGTTGCTAGATAGCAGTCGGCACCCATGGGGGTTGAGCCATGGACGGCGGTAAGAACGCGTACTCGGTCCCCAACGCCTCTCGACTCCCTTAACATGAACCCATCATCCAGGTCATCGGGAGCATAGCAAATACCCAGTACATCAATGTTTTTGGCGTCGAGTATAGACCTGAACTTCGTGAAAAACTCGGCCGAAGGCGGAGGAGGGAGAGTCGAAGGACTGGGAGTGAACATGAATTCGACGACTTCGCCCGTGTTCAACCAAGAACTTGGAACAATATTGACAGACGTATCGGTTGATGGTTTGGTGCCGCGGCCCGTCGAGACCATACGCTCGCCCGCCTTGAGATCGTAGTGATGGTGGACAAGGCAAATGGCATATCGACCAGCATTTCCGTCTTGCAGAAAGAGTGGTGCAAGCTGCAAGAAGAGTTGGGAGCGGGTGATGCCAGCGGATGCGAGTTGCTTTTGGAAGAGTGCGTCTGCGTCTGCAATTAGGGGAAGTTTGTTGTAGGCTTTAATGTCGAAGTGAACCATCGATGCAGGTGATGAGGTGTTCTCGTCTATAGGCGAAATTTTCGATGGGATATTGTCAGCAGATTACTTTGAGGCGAGACTAAATACCTTTCCACTCCCAGCCACGAGTTTACCACACACTTTGATTGTAAGATAATAAAAATACATACCCGAGGTGAAGTTCTGGAGGTGCGTTGTGTATTATCATGACTCTATTACATCGATAGAAAATGCACACCACTTCGCTTCTTCAGTTGAACTTCTGAATCCGATTACCACGCAAGTGATCCCAGCGCTTGAATTCTACGTATGGTTCAGGATGTGAGTATCGTCCGGCCGTAATTGTGACACCGTGCCAGTGATTCTTCAAAAGAGCAGATACGAACTGCATCCTATCGATGTACCGCTGCGTCAGAAGCTTCCAGGTCAAACGAAAATAGACTTCACCTCAGCACCGTGGCTGCTGTGATATTTGGGCTCACTTCATGATATCACCAACGTGCAACGTGTTGTCGGCTACATTTCAAAACCCTCCTTACGGTCTGCATGGGGAGATACCCTGACATTCGCGAATCTTGTTTTGGAGTCGTACAGCTTTCTTCACCACTTGGATGTCTAGATAAGGGATGTGGCGAGAGTTCATTCTCAACTTTTCCTTGTCGTAAGGGTGAGGGTCTAACGTTGGTCCTTTTCTGGGACTGTCCGCTGTCCAGAAGACCAAGACCGCGGCGTCGCTGAGGTCTGGCCCGGTCTACTGGCCATCCAAGTTGTTGGGTGGAACACGTTCGACTCGCTTCCTTGAAGGATTGAATATGACTGAACCTGCACTGTGCGAGGTTAAAGTGCATTTCACATCGAATGAACAGTATCTAAGCGCTTGATCAACGTGGGCGCAAAGTATGTTTGTCAGGCTGGGAAATGTGACGGGAGGCTATGTAAATGGACCGTTCTGATTGGCTCTTCGGACGAAGGGCTTGAATCGGAAGGCCATCGATAACTGAGCGCTTTGTGAGCGCTTGTGTTAAAAACTTTGATCCTTATCTTTGATCCTTGAGTTTGAACATACCTAGAAGTTTCTATACGGTGCCAATCGACGGCGATTTTTATGACTCATTCCTGGAAGTTGGGGTAACTTCTAAAGAGGTGTGGACCGTGTAGCCTTGCCACAATACCAAGCACGATGTTGGGGTTATCCTAGGTGATCTGTCTAGATCCAGTCGATATATCGCCCCGTTTCGGACCGATCACAAGTTTGCATCCGTCTTTTCACTCCACATGGACATGAGTACTTGCGTCAGGTGCACTCGCGATGACTGTAAATACGTCATAGATGCTATGCTAGACCATCATTGACCTTAACATGATACCCGCGCGAGGTCAACAAGACCGGAACCACTACCACGGGGAAGAGGGCTACAGGAGTTCAATTGGCTAGAGTGTCAAGTGAAAAACCTGATCGATGAACTATTATCTCTGCATCTTCAGTGTCGTCAATGTATCATCGACGATTCATCGTCCTCATCCTGCAAGGGCAATCCGGGAGTACTGCCGGAAGATTCCTAGACACCCCTCTTGAGTGAGCCCAAGGCCGCACTCGGGTCCTTTGAACTTCCCCGTTTGAGGAGGTGACACTGTAGCCGTGGGCATCCAATTTGGGCTTTAGGCGCCTGGCCTCTGATCAATAGCGTACGCCAGCGAGAGTCTGTGCGTGACAACCCAGTCAGCGCTGCTAGCGCACTCAAGAACGTCAATCTTGTATAGCTCCACCACCGGTCCTTTCCAGTAAGGGATTCAGTCTCGATGGGATTCATAACTCGATTATCGAATGAATCCCATTCCAATCATCTTCAATCCTACTAATATCCCTTTTAATATCTCTTTTAATGTCTAGAATAATTATTACCATAAGATGCCGGCGTGAACGCCTTCGCTTTCCAGTGACCTACCGCAACCTATCGCCTGCCACTAATAAGTTTGACTCATATGTGCACGGTTGCCTTCACAAAGGTAAATATATTCTTACTTCACAGTGTCATCGGTCTGCTATCCCTATACAGGCGTTGAATTCCAAAGAAGTATTTAAAATGTCTCCATGAGCAAAGCTTATCGTGAACATTTCCGGAAGTGAGCCAAACAACGCAGTAGTTTCCTTTAAGATTAGCCCCAATGAAAAGACACTGAGACCAATGTGCCCGCTAGAGCGCCGCTTGCGTTCATAAACCCCGACACAATGCCGCCGGTAGCACTAGAAGGTCGAGCACTTGACGGAAGAGGAGGTTTTTAGACATGCTTTACAGGTCGTCTGGAAGATCTTGGATACGTTGGAGAACCGGGAGAGAGATGTGTGTCTTCATGTATATATTTCTTTCTGATAATTTTATGGAGACCTTTGTACAGATCAGTGCAGAGGGGTACACTTTCAAAAATTCTGTGAGGATAGGGAGCTGCTGTCAAGAAAGAGCTTTGTGCTCGAACTGATTTTAGGCGCACCCAATTGTACATCGCCAACCCATCAAGAAACAACGTCTCCGGTCTCGATGCCGGCGATAAAGAATTTGCGGGTCCGTGGTTGATTACAGAGGCAAAGTATAAAGTGTCCATCGATCATTGTTGCAACACCTGTCCTGACTCCTTGCACGACCGCACAAAATACAACACGATCTGTAATTGACACGAGAAGGGAAAAACACTACTTACAACTTACAAGTGAACGTAAGTTTACAGATGCGTCCAACTTCAGTGTCAACGAGATAAGGAGCTCGACAAAGGTTCGGATTCAAGTGATAGTAGAAGGGGACACCTACGCACATCGCAGTGCACTTTGCGACCTGGGGCTGACCGTCACAAGACCGCCAAGAAGTTCGAACTGAGGGTCCAAAATCTCTATATAAGGCAGTTGTGATCGAGCACGGGCGCAAAGCACCACACGTGCCTCTCACGACTCACGAGCTTTCATGTGAACCAAAAGGCGCAGACAAGGTCACAACTTGGTTATGATGTGTCGTCAACACCGAATCGAATCGATTTCAACTAATCTAGCACGTTCATAATCTAGTTATCTGGGTGCATTTATCCACGACTCGGAGTCACATTACTGAGAGTCGAATGCGTTCCAGATGGTATAGTAGTTGGTCGATTGGTCTATTCTGAGAGCATCGAAACACATCCAGCATTACATGCTATAGCGGAAGTGAATACCGTTATGGAATCGCAGTTGCAGTCATATTCCACTATAAAGAGGGGTATCGGCATCGAGAGGAACACTCCATGATGACTTCGAAGACTTACGTCGTAATCGAGCTAGTCCCTTCACTAAATTGAGGTAACAAATGCGAACCTTGATTAGGAGGCAAGTGCGGCGAAATGGGAGGTGTCGTGAAGAAGCCAACCGAGTTGTTGTTATTGCTTCCAGATATGACTGTCGAGCCAACTATCTTTGCGCCACTAAACTTGAAGGAATGTTGAGGCGTATTGAGG
>Ga0247742_10003097_pt1 | contig 10668 bp, 15 predicted proteins | sample UWRJL208509C2_FD_180944 | JGI IMG/M metagenome (GOLD analysis project Ga0247742, IMG submission 180944) | Plant litter microbial communities from Arlington Agricultural Research Station in Wisconsin, United States - UWRJ-L208-509C-2 | ecosystem: Environmental > Terrestrial > Plant litter >... | reverse complement strand
TTCGAGTTTATACTGAGCTTGGAGCCGTTCGCAGTAATCGTGTACATGGATGGATGCGAGTGGAATCTCACACCATGACTTGTTGCTCTCAGAAGACATACGAAAGAAGCAGAGGACTTTGTGGCAGAAATTGGAAAGGGTTGAGTCCAAGGTAAGGCGCATGTCGGTGTGATGGTAGCCCTCGAGGTAAGCCTTGCTGATTCTGGCAGGACTTGAACGTTGAACAATCACAAGCCTCCGTCAGTTCGTGTGAAATAAATCATGTGACTTATCTTAGTTGCTCAGAAGAGTGAAGAACTAATCCCGATCCGCTTTCGTTGCCAACCTCCAAAGTTGTCAACAACGATGGCTGGGTCTTCCCACTAATGATCACACTTGAGGCACTGCCCGATAACGCCGCCTTGGTCACTCTGGTCCTCCTTCACAGACCTTAGGATCAACAAATGACAGTCGATTGAACCAGACTAGCTGGAAATGCCTGTTCTGATGGATGTGAGCAAGCGCACTACGGCACAAAACATGTTCCTGCTAGTAGGCTACTTTGCAGCAGAACACGCGCTTCGGAAGATGGCAAACTCTATCGAATGTACGGCGCCACGAGAGAGATGATCGGAGGATGTTTTAGCAAAGGAGACTGAGTCACGTTTCAATGGCAAGGCTTGAGTTCAGAGAGGAGTGAAAGACCCATTAACCAACATATGTCAGAGATCCCATCTGTTAAAAGGACGTCGTGGGTGATCGATAGATCGACGAAGAAGTTAGTGTAAATTGAAACTGCATATTCGGTCTACAAATACAGAACAGAGATATTGCATTGTCTATTCTATGGAAATATGTGGCTCGAGAATACGGCGTAAAAATGGTGACAGCACAGCGAAAGCACGATAGAGATATGAGAATTGAGAGTGCGATAAAGCGAGAGACAGGGCGTGAACCGACGTGGAAGAAATTTTCGTGCAGGTGATGTGAAAATGTATGAAATAGATGGCTGTGAGGTGTATATGACTAGACGCAAATGAAACGGTTGTGGGAAAGTGAAGTTCGACCACCTGGGGTAGATCATCCCTTTAGTCGAGGTCGATTGAGTCGAAGTGTCTGAAAGAGAGTAAGTAAAGAAAGTGAGTCGAAAGAGATGATATGCACGTCATCACGCTGCCATTTCTGATTACGCTCTCCTTCTGGTCTGTCGAGACCTTGCCGATACTCCGGTTCGACCACTAAGAGCCGTCTTGCGTACGGTAGATAATACACGAGGTCTGACATTGGGCGCAAGTCCGAACGCATTCTCATGCTTGGGCTCGATATCAACGGCGAGGGGCAAGAAAAGCTTGAGAGCATCGATAGAAGGTGTGTCAGATAACATTGTCACTTAATACGGCAGGGAGAATTCTGAAGGAAGTGAACTGTGATTTTGGACAAAGTGCTCCAAAAGAGCTGCCGGGTAGTTTGGAGCTTAAAGTGCTGATAGTCCACCAGTACACGTATAAGAATAGATAGGGAACACGCACATTGAACAGCGAAGAGAGTGAGAAAGGGATGTTCATCCACATGCGCAAACTCCTGGGCACCCTTCGCTAAGGAGACCGACGAGAGCCCTGCACATGACACATTCAAGAAGTGTGTTTTTGACGCCTTCGGCGAGGGTAAACTTGAGTACACGCGGTGCTCAACGTGCACATCGATACGTCCTCCCATGCTCTACTGACCGAGATAACGGCAGTCATGCTCTCGTGTAATCCGCCAAAGTTGCCTGTTAGAGCGAGACGAACGTCTGAGTAAAGGCGAGACCACCACATAAAGACGAGGTCTTTGCGAAGTTTGTTGATGCGGACTGCTTCTGCATCCTCCGAATCGCCATTTCCGATTGCGCGCTCCCTCGATTCGTCGAATAAGAACTCGAATGCGTCTCCAAAACCTTTGCCGGTGTAAAGGTATGGTATTCGAGTTCGTTGGAAAACAAGGCAGGGTTGATTAAAGACATTAGCCTAAGGAGGGTTGGTGGTGCCGTGGATGGCGCGGCAAGTGTGGTAGACAGCGAGGCAGCACAAAAGGGGGATAGAGTTCGGGCGAGGGATGATGCGTTGAGTGAAGGTTCTCCGAGACCCAATGATGGGCCAATTCCGCTGGATAGTGACCACCGGACAGTGGGGAAGAGTACGGCAGAGGTGATGTTGCACCATGGGTCTGAATGAAAAAGTATCAGCCTTGAAAACTTGGTGGTGCGCGTGCATGGCCATGGATGCAGGTACGGCACCTGCTGATCAACATCTAGTGGACCCTTTGCTCGACCTCCACCGTCGCCGCAGTACAAAGGCGCACTTTTTGTTGTCGACTTCTGCTGGGAATGAGATGGTGGGCATTCGTCAAATTTGGACTGGGCTTAAGAAGCTGTTGGTGTCAATGCCGGGGTCAATGAAAGTTGAGGATCTAGCGGAAATGGTGCTGATGCTGGCGATGCTCATACTGCTCGTTACGTTGGTCGCAAAGCCGACGATGCCACGAGAAGCATCTATGTCTTAATGACCCACGCTGACCGCTGGAGTGGTTGCTCTTGACAGGCATCTCGATTCGGAAGCTTTGTAGGTAGGTGAAGATAACAGCTGCAGAGGTGATGGCGTCCTCAAACTCGGAGTCATGTCCAGTGTTGACGGTGGTGTGCGGGAATGCTCGCCAGATGATGAACTCGCAAATATCGGTAGCAATGAACAAATTGATGAGGCGATGTCCTTTGGGAGAAGTTTGTTGAGGATGACGATAAAGGCAACGTGATGAGCTGGATGATAAGGAGAATGCAGGCACCGGTGCCGAGATCCTTGGATTGACCATACAATCCAGTAAGAACGTAAACGATTGTTTGTCCAAAGAGATGGCGAGGGCGAATACTGCAGGGGAAAAATTGCCAGCTGAGGGTAAACTGGCGCACGACGCGTGGAAGGCAAGGACAAGGGAAAGAGAGCGTCGTTTAGAAGCGCATCACCACAGGTGGTTCGACGAAGAGGAAGGGCAAGAATGCGAAAGGAAACGAAGGTTGAGGGTACAGCAGTTGGTTGGTTTTGATGGGACGATGACAACTACGGTGGGAAGTTTTCAGCCTGTACGGTAGGAGAGGATGTGTCGGATGGAGGGTTCAAAGACGGTGGAGATGACAGATTTTGGAACGTCTTCTTGATGCCAACTTTGGGCTTAGCCAGAGCAACAGAAAAAGACGCCGACAACGGCGCGGTAGATGAAGATGCGGCTATCGAGGTTGATGAAGTCGTTGAAATGACAACTGATGATCTTGACGATATCGACGCCTTGCCATTAACGTACCCGATGCAGGTACCGATCCAATGTAGTTTACACTGTCTGACTTGAGTGGAGGATCTGCAGCAGGTGATGATGATTATTGACGCAGAGGCGCCATCTATTGATCCAAAGGTCACCATTGAGCCTGTTAAACGAAGAAAAATATCAAACAATGGTCTGAAGAAATGCGCTGACCGATTACTAACCTCGTTTTACCACACAGGCATTACTCTGGGGAGACTGACACCATCTTTAATGAGAAACAGTGCAAATGAGGCACTGGCATGCCCTCATCGAATGCGAAGCTCAAACGAGAGGTGGTGGTGGTATTCTCCATACCCATGTTAAACACAAAATGCGAACGGGATGGCGCTGGTGATGCTTCTCATGCTTCCCCCTGTTCGAGAGGTGATGAACACCTAACTCTCGTCGATTGCAAGACACCCTCATCGAGAGAGGAGGGCCCTACACTCTCATCGGACACAAAATGCGAATCAGGAAGGAGGATCCTACACGCCCGCAAGACCAAACGAGGGAGGCAGACGTGAAACATGAGCCATGCCCTCATCGGATGCAAAACACGATAGCGAGAGTGGGTGGTGCCCTCTATGCCCTGATTGAATGCAAAACGCGAACGAGAGGTGTTGGCCACCACTTCTGCCAACGTGCGTATGCTTCCACACCCTCACCTGCTAACCACCACCCACAGCCCCTTTCCCCAAGCTCGTGCTCGCCTCATCCCTGCACCAGCTGCCATCTCCTCCTAGCACGAGCAATCTGGGCCCGGTGTCTCGCCAGATCACGTTAGGTTTGTCTTGGTGTATACCAATCCTGGTTGCACAGGCATCCGACTAATCCCACACAATAGGTAAGTGTCAGCGTATCGAATGTCGACTGTGTTACTTACTATCTGGCCTACATTGAGGATGTAGCTTTCAATCGATCCTGCTCATTTGTGCGAGTTTAGGAAAGGCGTCAAAGGTAATTCCCAGTTGCCCTCGAATGTCGGGCAACACCTTGGACCTTCTTCAACGACCCATTGTCGTCTGGGCGTCGTACCAGCCTTCAGGGACGCCTGCCATTGCATTTACATTCAAAGAGGGCAGAGAATGTTGAAGATGGATGGAGTATGAAGGGAGCTGCGCGTAGGTGAGTCTCGAGCTCTCATAATCAAAATGAATCAAATAGGAACTAACCACAGTCTCAGATGCCCTACGATGCCTGACTAGCTGATTCTCTGTCTCAAGCAGCCTCCTGTTGTTAGTCATGAGATAGGATGGCTGTTGCATTATATGGAGCGAGAATATTGGTGGGAGAATTTCGGAGTTGAAGTTTGTAGGTCCTGCAACAAGCCTTAACCATCTTCATCTATTGTCCATGGGGTGAATCTTGTGGAACATAAGACTGTCAGAGCATTGAAAATTGCTATGATAACCACATAACTTACCTTGCCATGGTGTCTCGACATGACGGGAGGTGCTATGTTCAGTGATTTTGCGGTTGTTGTGTCCAAAATGAGAAACCTGATGAGAATAATTGGAAAGGTGAAGTGAGAAACTGTAAGTGGAACTCACTCACGAGAAGTAACAGAACGTATCATGCCCTTCAAGGTGGCTTGGGAGCGTAAGTGGGCAAATATAGTGGGGAGCTTCGAAGTCTGGCAGGCCCATGAGTACGCTTGCACGTGTGGTTCCTTTATCACCGCAACTTGGCAATGGGTCAAGCTGGAAGGTTATCGCCACCACTAGATTATTGGGGCACTATCCAGCTGGCGTGTGGATGCGAAGCTCAAAGAGAGAGTTAGAGTATCAGCGAAAATTACATATTCAGCTATCTAACGCCTGCGCACGTGACAATCAACAACGCGTCGCGTCTCGGCAGCACTGTTCCGGAATGATATGAAAATACGTTAGAAATACAAAAAGGAAATGTTAAATTCAGGCTGGCTGTAAAGTACAAGACGATGGACTGAAATCAACCATAGCTATTGAAGAAGCTTAGAGGCCGTATAAATGAGTTGAAAAATATATCAGGAAAGTGCCAGTCGGCTCAGCAATCGCTCTCGTCCTCGACGAACCAGCTACACATAAAATCGGCCAGCTGAAGCACCATCCTGCGACATATTAGATTTAGGGGTAGCACTGCAATGTGTAAATAATCAATTGAATCATGTACTCACGTTCTCAGAGTCTGGGAGAATGAGATTGACAACTAAGGAGCGAGAGAACTGTGAAGCAGGAATCCAAGTACGCGACGAGAACTAGTCCACCATGCTGAAGACGAGACCTTAGAAATTAGGTCAACACCTGATGATCTTTCATACAGTGTGCGCATTCTTCAAAACGGACTTATCAACCAAAAGGTGCTGCTCTAATCTCTATACCTCATCTCCAGCCGCCTTGAAACCCTCCATACGCAGATCCTTCAACTCTTACAATCTTCACGACAGATGTTTCACGACGAGTACTACCTTAACAAGACCAACATCAAGCGGTATTTCGGAGTAGATTTGAGAACATCAAGTGGACACATCCGCTTCGAATGTCCATACCTCTTCAGGAACCGGATCCGGAAAGATGGTCCTAGTGCACTGTGGCAAAGGTTTGTAGATCATAACTTAGGAGCTCCGCAGCATTGATCAGATAAACATCTGAATGATTCGATTGCAAACACTATTTGAAGGTAAACAGGAAGGGTTCATACTGGACCGCGGGCAACCGCCGTTGCAACCATCCGGTCATGCACGTACGAAAATGTCTTCAATTCTCGGGGACTAATAGTAACACGCACGTAGCCTTGTTTGGTGACTGTAGAGAGTTGAATATAATGTTCAATGACGCTGTTGTTCAAACCTGGATAATGTGATGAACCTCGGCTCGAGTGAGCGTTGAGATCACCTGTATATTGAGTCAATTGAAGGAAAGATGAAGCACTGACCACCTTACCCTGCAGTCCCCATCTCCTACCAGACTCTTTGGCCGAATCCAGTCTGTGTTATTTTTGGACGGCACGAATCGTAGCTGGCCTGGTTGGCCAATGGCACTTGGTTTCAGCCTCAACGGCAACTTGTAGAGAGATGTCGATGTGCAATTCGGGTTCCCGCGGTACGTTTGATATTGACCGAAGAGTGAACAACATCGGAGAGATTTACTCACCAGGTCGTCTCAGGCTGACATGCTGACGGGAGCTAAGACTCTTCCTTCAAAAGCTCCTCCCACTCCTGCTCGGCACCCGTTCTCAAAATCGGAGCCCCGTTTACGACCACGAGAACAATGAGGGCTAATGTCGATTTGTGGGAGGTCCATCTCTTCAACATGGTCTCATCTTGAAGAGGGTTTGGATGAGTCTCTTGCCCATTGACAGACAAAGCTATATGTATTAATACCCAGCTGCGAGTGCGTTGACGGAACGAGTCTTGATAGAAGTAGTGAAAAGGTGTTGTACGTCGGACTGCGACGGCATGCTTAGACAACTGGTGCAGCGGGCGGAGTACCTATAGCTGATGAGAGTGAGTAATATGTCACCAGATTTAGGGTGCGTCACGATAATGGTCGTATGCCACTTGATAAACTCGATCAAGGTGGGGATTGGGTTTGAGAGGCTGGGTTGAGAGGTCGATAGGGACATCTGAAGCAAGTATAGGTCGAATGTTTGAAATAAGAGTTAAATTTAACTCACACGGAGGCCCTATAGGATAGTCTTCAAGCTGCAACCCCATTACGGCAATTGTTGAATACATGTCCCAATCTTCATCTTCAGGCAGATGGTCGTACATGACTGAACGTGTTGCAAGCGCAGGCATCAAAAATGCGCCCCGGGTCTTGGCCTCCTTTGCGACAGGAACGGGTGTTGATGAAAACCAGTCAAAAGTGGGATAAACTCTCCTGCATCCTGCAGCACTAAATCGCAGTTGCCCTCCATCGAGGTGGCTGATGCAGAATATCGGATTCATCAGGCCTTCGATGACACGTTTGTGGCAGTCGAATGGTCTAGAACGTTCGACTTCTCTTGGAAATTTGACATCTGACAGCTGTGATCCGAATGCGCATGCATCATGACCGAGGCAATCGATATCGCCGTTTGGTTCTGAATGCTGTGCTCCATTCTTCCCTCACACTAGTAACAGTACTGCTTGCCCTTCAACCTTCGACTGTAAAGTATCGCTGTGACCCTCCTGGTCTGCCCGCAAGTAGCATACTATGGCATCATATCCTCCGACTCGTCCGACCCTCGTACTGGACGTTGGACGCCTGTCTTTCTGGGGTTTAACTGCGGTACTCTCATTGAGCTTGGAAGCACGCCAATCATCACATCAAATCGACCATGCAGCTGCTCGCTGGCCCAGATCAGCGTCAATTTGGCCTCATGCTCTTTCAGAAATGCCCAGAAATATGAGTAGCCTTTCTTTACTTTTGCACTCTCGCCCTTCGTTGTAAGCACCTGCGGTGCAACACGATGCTTTGCGTTATTACCTTCCACCCCGCTCACTCTCAACTGACAATTTTTCTTGTAGTCCTCACCCTCATCATCTCTCTTGGACAAGCAACCGTCAACATCCTTACTGGATTGTATGGGCAACCCAGGGACCTCGGTGCTGGTATTTACCTCTCGTCGCCACCTTATTGTTACCCTTTAGGACAAACTCCTCCAAAAAGGATACAGCTTCGGTTCTGACATTGAATTGTTCGTCGCTCATCGCGTTTAACATTTGCGAATCCATTCTCTAGATAGCCTTCTCACCCACCACCGTCAGCATTGGACATGGCTTCGAGTTCGAGGTAGCCCTCTTCCACCTGCTTTTCACCTGGCACGACAAGGGTCGCGCTCTTCGCGAGGCCTTCTGGCGGGAGCCTGTCATGAACCTCACCTCTTACCGTTGTTGTCTTCGCGGTCGTCATTTACTTGCGAGGCTTCCACATCGAGAATCCCGTCAAGAGTAACCGCTCCGCGGCCAGCGTGGTACCCACCCCATCAAACTCTTCTACACCTTAAACATCCCTATCATACTGCAGTCGGCTCTCACTTCAAATACGTTTCACCAGCAACCTCTTCGTCAAGATTCTCGGCGTATGGGAGGTATGTGGTCTTAAAGCCGTTTATTTTTATACCCTTTCTGACACGATGATTAGCCCATGGACGACTCACCTCAACGTGTTGTCAAGTCTGGGATTGCTTATTACATGACACCGCCCCACACCTTCAAGGAAGTCATCTTGGACCCATACATACCGCCATCTACATTACCTTCATGCTCTCCGCCTGTGCTCTTTTCTCAAAGACTTGGATTGAGGTTTCTGGCTCTGGCCCTCGGGACGTTGTCAAGCAATTGAAGGATCAGCAGATGGTATGTTTTTGTCTCACTCTTTTCTTTCGTCACAACTTATCATATTGTGCAGGTCATGGCAGGTAATCGTGAAGCATCAATGTACAAGGAGCTCAAGCACATCATTCCCACTGCGGCTGCTTTCGGCGGTGCTATCCTTGGCCTCCCCCCCCGTTGCCGTTGATCTCCCAGGTGCTATCAGAAGTGGAACAGGTATTCTCATGGCTGTAATGATCATCTGCGGATGTAAGTCCTACTGCTTTTCTATCAATCATGTACTCACTTGTCCTTTCAGACTAGGAAATTGGCATGCGCGAGTCTGGTGGCCCAGAGATGGTTGTATTAGGTAATCTTGTTTATTCTTCGAAGTAGCATACAACACCCCACGTAGTCAACATAGGTATCCGGAAGTGACTTCGATCTCTTAGGGGGAAAAATGGGCGTGACCAGGAGACGGTGTTAAGGTTGTTCGCAGTGTTGATCTCGCGTCGTCTTCTCCGTCGAAAGGGAGCATGCCTCCTTTATTATAGTATGTACATGTTCACTTCCTTACAAAACTCATAGCAGATCCTATGTGCACATTCACCCTTATTCTATCGTCAAGGGCCACAGCTGAAGACAATTTGCATCCATCAGGCACCAGCTCTATGGAACCAAACAATATTCGATGTGGATTCCAGTCGCTGACTGATGTATTCGGTTCGAGGTCGAATTGGACCTAGCAAATGGGTTTAGGATATGATAAATCGTCGTTATGTTGTAGGCCTAATGATCTAACTTTCTGCCCTCGTGGCCACTCTGAGGTTACCGTATGTGATACTACGATCCCAACTCATACCACTATGTAGCTGAAGCAAAACTTGACATTTTCCCCTGCTGCCAACTCCCTCCATCTCGTTCCACCTTGCTGAGGACCTGAATCTTCAACGACTCATTTGCCTGGCCGAATTGAACTATTGTGTCCATGATCGAACAAACTCCTTTATACCCTTCGAACTGAGTAATTATACAAGGTCGACAACATAACTGTTGCGCGAGTACCCGTCAACTCGATATCTCAGCCGCCCAGTGCCAATTCAACGCCAAACATTTTTCGGACTCGGATTGAGATACCGCTTCCCCATTGCATTGCCACATAAGTGGCGATACTGCATACGAGTCTGAAGGGATTCAGCAGCATGAAAGGTTCGAGGCATACCTGCCAGCTGTGTATCCGTCCAGGATCTTCTAAGGCTGCGTATTCCCATATAGTCGTTTTCCGTGTCGATCAACACTCAATTAACGGCCGCCTTGCAAGAGAACATGAAGAATGTAGATTCATGAGCATGTTAAACTCAGCTACAAGGCAAAGAGTGACGATGTAATACAAAGAATGTTGAGAATCTAGTCCTTCCAATCATCCGCCTTAAAAACAGTCGAAAATCCATGCAAAATATGCCAGTCCTTGGCCACCCTAATATAGTCGGCTTTCTTGACGTGGTCGACCACTGTGGACTCGGTGCGGGCGTAGTGCATCACTCCTGTATGAGATGTATGTCCAGCAATTGCATCTGCAGCTTTTACAAGTCGGGTGTTTTCATCGGCCTCCGTGTTGTAGATGTTGTAATTCGTCAATGGGAAATGGCGTTGGACCGCGATTGCGAAATGTCTATATTCACGTGCACCCATTTCGATACCAAGGCCTCTCTGAAAGAAGCGGTTGAGACTTGTCGACATTCTTGACGCATCCCAGGCGCGTCCTTGGGATACAAAGATGCATTCTTTGTAAGCAGTGTGGGTCGCCTGGCGGTTATTCGCAGGAATAAGGAAGTCAAAGAGCACTGCAAGCTCAATTGGGCGGATGATACGGGCAATGATGTATAGGAGCATGAAAATGCGGTATGGGAGTAGACGGAAGATGTCCTTGTAGTCGCCTGTAATGTGTGCGCCTTTATGATAACCTGATCGTATTGCGGCTGTATGCTCTGATGCCTCAAAGACCAGAGCGCGGGACGTTTGCTGTGTATTTGTGATCTTCAGAACTGCTTCCTCAGTCATCCTGCCCGGTGGACCCTGTG